>Ga0081527_100092_pt1 | contig 76207 bp, 74 predicted proteins | sample HotLakmasection5_FD_70992 | JGI IMG/M metagenome (GOLD analysis project Ga0081527, IMG submission 70992) | Hypersaline microbial mat communities from Hot Lake, Washington, USA - Section #5 (SPADES assembly) (version 2) | ecosystem: Environmental > Aquatic > Non-marine Saline and Alkaline >...
CGGCTCCGGAGGCATGGCCGCTTCGCCGTCTCACCAGAGGGATGCGGTTCGGGTCCGGAGCGCCGCGGTGCCCGTGCGAACCGCCCGAGCTGCCAGGTCCCTGGTGTCTCTGCGGGGCCACCGCCTGGCGGAGCTTGTGAGTCAAAGCTCTTGCCGGAAACGAGCACCGTTGCAGGCGCGGGGAAGGGGGCCGGAGCCGACACCGGGGTGTGCCGGGCTTGATCGGTATATTGAGAAATCTGGCCTCGGAACTCCGAATTGAGTGATGTGTCCCCGCAATTCTCCGAATTGAGTGATGTGTCCCCGCAATTCTCCGGACTTTGGGGGCGGGGCTTGCGGAACCTGGGCGTTGCGGCGGGGCTTTCGGTGTCGGTCGAAATCCCGTGGGCGGCGGGCGACGTATCCCTCCCGTGCCGGCATGGCCGGCAGACGGGGCAGGGGCTGCCTTGGGACCGGATCACCGGAACACCGGACAGGAGAGGGGTTCATGAAAATCGGCATTGTCGGGGCCGGCATGGTCGGCAGCAGTGCGGCCTATGCCATGGTGCTGCGCGGCGTCGGCGACGAGATCGTGCTGGTCGACCGCAACGAGGCGCTGGCGCAGGCCCAGGCGCAGGACATCGTGCACGCCACGCCGTTCGCCTACCCGACGGCGGTGCGCGCGGGCGACTACGCGCGGCTGGACGGTGCGGCGGCGATCGTGCTGGCGGCCGGCGTCAGCCAGCGGCCGGGCGAGACGCGCATCCAGCTCCTCGACCGCAACGCCGCGGTGTTCGAGGACATCATCCCGCGCGTGCTGGCCGTGGCGCCGGACGCGGTGCTGCTGGTCGCGACCAACCCGGTCGACATCATGACGCAGATCGCCACGCGCATCTCCGGCCTGCCGCCGGGGCGGGTGGTCGGCTCGGGCACCATCCTGGACACCGCGCGCTTCCGCACGCTGCTCGGCGAGCACCTGGCCGTGTCGCCGCGCTCGATCCAGGCCTACGTGATCGGCGAGCACGGCGACAGCGAGGTGCTGGTCTGGTCGGGGGCGGAGGCCGGCGGCATCCCGGTCCGCGCCTTCGCCGCGCAGATGCGCATGGCGCTGACCGACTTCGAGATGATGCGCATCGATGCCGGCGTGCGCCACGCCGCCTACCGCATCATCGAGGGCAAGGGCGCCACCTACTACGGCATCGGCGCCGGCCTGGCGCGGCTTGCCCAGTCGATCCTGGCCAACTATCGTACCGTCATGACGGTCTCGATCGTGACCGCCGAGGTCGAGGGCGTGCCCGAGGTCGCGCTGTCGCTGCCGCGCATCGTCGGGGCCGGCGGCGTCGCCGAGACCCTCGATCCCGGCCTGGACGCGACCGAGCGGGCCGCCCTGCGGCGCAGCGCCGAGACGCTGAAGGAGGCGACCGCCGGCGTCGCGGTCCTGTAGCGGCGGGCGTGGCGCTGGGGTAGGGTGCGCCGGCGCCGCTGCCGCATGCGATGAAAGGTACGGGTCCGATGGAAGAAACCAGGATGACGGCCGACCTGCCCGGTCTCGACGTCGAGATCGTCCACCGGGCCCTGCCGGAGGACCGCGCCGAGACGATCACCGTCACCCTGACCGCGACGCCGTCGTTCGAGGCCGTATCGCGGCATGTCGCCGGGCCGCTGGCGCTCGCCGCGGTCAACCCGCTGCTGGCGTGGGCGGCGATGGTCCAGGCGGCGTGGGCGCCGCTGCTCGGGGCGATGACCGCATGGACGCCGGTGGCGGCACCGGCCCGGTTGCCGCCGGGGACGGCGCGGCGGCACCGGCCGGAGACCGAATCGCAAGGCTGAGGCCGAGGCGCCCGCAATGCCGCGAAAACTGTTGCGGCCGGGCGACCGATGGCTATATTACGGGCATCATCCCAGACGGTGTGAACACTTCGGGACAGGCGCCGGACAAAGGCGGGCCATCCGGGGATCGCACCGGTGACAGGGTGGGCGCGAGCCCGCCTTTTTTGTTATGCGCCACCGCCATGCTGCGGCGCACTATCAGGCGAGGCATGGATCTGCTGGACCGCGTTCACGACATCATCGAACCGGCGATCGAGGCGCTGGGCTACGAGCTCGTCCGCCTCCATCATTCCGGCGGCCGGCGGCCGGTGCTGCAGGTGATGGTGGAGCGGGCCGACCGCGCGCCCATGAACGTCGACGACTGCGCGGACGTCAGCCGCACCATCTCGGCGGTGCTCGATGTCGAGGATCCGATCCCCGGCGAATACGTGCTGGAGGTGTCGTCGCCCGGGATCGACCGGCCGCTGACGCGCCTTTCCGACTTCGAGCGGTTCGCCGGCTTCGAGGCCAAGGTGGAGACCGAGATGCCGATCGAGGGCCGCAAGCGGTTCCGCGGCCGGCTGGAGGGCGTGGCGGACGACCGCGTGCGGATGGTACTGGATGCCGACGGCGCGGCGCAGACGGTGGCGCTGCCGTTCGGCGCGATCCGGCGCGCGCGCCTGGTGCTGACGGACGACCTGATCGCCGCCTCGGGCGGCAGGACGAACTGAGGGCTGACGCGGCACGGGCCCCTGGGCTGACCGCCGCAGGACGAACAGCGGGAACGCAAGAATGGAATTGCTGCAGGTGGCCGACGCGGTGGCCCGCGAAAAGAACATCGATCGCGACGAGGTGCTCGCGGCGATGGAGCAGGCCATCCAGAAGGCCGGCCGCTCCAAGTACGGGCTGGAGCACGACATTCGGGCCCACATCGACCGCCGCTCCGGCGACATTGCGCTGGCGCGCTACCGCCTGGTCACCGACGCGGTGGAGGACGAGGCGACCCAGATCCCGCTCGAGGCGGCGCGGCGCAAGCAGCCCGACGTCGCGGTCGGCGACTACCTGGTGGACACCCTGCCGCCCATCGACTTCGGCCGCATCGCCGCCCAGACCGCCAAGCAGGTGATCGTCCAGAAGGTCCGCGAGGCCGAGCGCAAGCGCCAGTTCGACGAGTACAAGGACCGCGTCGGCGAGATCGTCAACGGCCTGGTCAAGCGGGTCGAGTACGGCAACGTCACCGTCGACCTGGGTCGCGCCGAGGCGATCATGCGCCGCGACGAGGTGCTGCCGCGCGAGCACTTCAAGGTCGGCGACCGGGTCCGCGCGTACATCTACGACGTCCGGCCGGAGGTGCGCGGCCCGCAGATCTTCCTGTCGCGCACGCACCCGCAGTTCATGGCCAAGCTGTTCGCCATGGAGGTTCCGGAGATCTACGACAACATCATCGACATCAAGTCGGTGGCGCGGGACCCCGGCAGCCGGGCCAAGATCGCGGTGCTGTCCCACGACAGCCTGATCGACCCGGTCGGCGCGTGCGTCGGCATGCGCGGCAGCCGCGTCCAGGCCGTGGTCGGCGAGCTGCAGGGCGAGAAGATCGACATCATCCCGTGGTCGCCCGATCCGGCCACCTTCGTGGTCAACGCCCTGGCGCCGGCCGAGGTCACCAAGGTGGTGCTCGACGACGAGCAGCACCGCATCGAGGTGGTCGTACCCGACGAGCAGCTGTCGCTGGCGATCGGGCGGCGCGGCCAGAACGTGCGCCTCGCGTCGATGCTGACCGGCTGGGACATCGACATCCTGACCGAGGCCGAGGAGTCCGAGCGGCGCACCGAGGAGATGTACCAGCGCAGCCGCCTGTACATGGAGGCGCTGGACGTGGACGACGTGATTGCCCACCTGCTGGTGGCGGAGGGCTTCGGCAGTCTCGAGGAGATCGCCTACGTGCCGGTCGAGGAACTGACCGAGATCGAGGGCTTCGACGAGGACATCGCCCAGGAGCTGCAGGACCGCGCCGCCGCCTACCTGGACGAGCAGAACCGGATCAACGTCGAGCGCTACCGCGAATTGGGCGTCAGCGACGACCTGGCCGCGATCGAGGCGCTGACGCCGGCAATGATCGTCAGGCTCGGCGAGAACGGCGTCAAGACGCTGGACGACCTGGCCGACCTGGCCAGCGACGAGCTGATCGAGATCGTCGGCCGCGGCGCCCTGACGGCGGACGAGGCCAACGAGGTGATCATGGCCGCCCGCGCCCACTGGTTCGAAGGCGAGCCGGCCGAGGCGGGCGAGGCGGGCGCGACCGAGGCGGCGGCCGAGGCCGCGCCGCCCCCGGCGGCGGCCGGGTCGTAGGGCGGCTGGAATGGAGGCCCCGGCGTGCGGCAGGCTGCACCCGATACCGAGCCCGGCAATGCGCCCGACGGCGCCGCCGGCGATGCGGGTGACGCGGCCGCGGCGGCCGGTCCGGAGCGGCGCTGCATCGTCACGCGCCGGGTGCTGCCCAAGGCGGCGCTGATCCGCTTCGTGGTGGCGCCGGACGGGACGGTAACGCCGGACCTGGCCGGCGAGCTGCCGGGCCGCGGGCTGTGGGTGTCGGCGGACCGCACGCTGCTGGAGCGGGCCGTCAAGAAGAACATGTTCGCGCGCGCGGCGCGGGCCCCGGTGCGCGCACCGGCCGATCTGGCCGACCGGGTCGCGGCGCTGCAGCGGCGGCGTTGCCTGCACCTGATCGGGCTGGCGCGCCGCGCGGGCCAGGCGGTCGCAGGCTTCGAGAAGGTGCGCGCCTGGCTGGAGGCCGGTCGCGCCGCCGTGCTGCTGGCGGCCCGTGACGGCGCCGCCGACGGCCGGGCCAAGCTGGCCCGGCTGGGCGGAGACGTGCCGGTCGTGGCGGCCTTTACGGCGGCCGAGCTCGGCGGTGTGTTCGGGCGCGACATCGCGGTGCATGCCGCGCTGGCGCCGGGAGGACTGTCGCGGCGCCTGCTTGACGAGGCGGCGCGGTTGGAAGGGTTGACGGGTACGACGGCCGGGCGCGAAAACGGGAGCGCCGCGGCCACCTCGGTTTAACGGCGAGTGAACGCTGACGAATATGACGGATCAGAAGGAACAGGATCGCAAGACGCTGAGCCTCGGCAACCGTGGCAAGCTGTCGATCGGCCGTGGCGGCGACGCCGGCCAGCAGGTGCGGCAGAGCTTCTCCCACGGGCGGTCGAAGACCGTGCAGGTCGAGGTCAAGCGCAAGCGGCACGTGGAGCATGGCGCCGCCGGCCTCGCCGACGGCGGCGCTGCCGCGCGCCTGGCCGCCGAGGGGCAGTCGCCCAAGGGCGTCGTCAAGGCGCGCGGCCGCGGCCGCGGCGGCCCGGCGCCGCGCACCCTGACCAAGGCGGAGCGGGATGCGCGCGAGCGGGCCCTGCGCACCGCCATGGAGGACGAGGCGCGGCGCGTCGTCGAGATCCAGGAGCCGCTGGTCAGTGAGACCGCGGAGCTGGTCGAGGTCGAGGCGGCGCCGGTCGAGGTGCTCGACTCGGAGACCCTGCGCGAGCGCGAAATGGCCGAGATGCGCCGCATCGAGGAGGAGCGCCAGCGCAAGGTCGACGAAGAGCGCAGCCGCCTCGACGAGGAGGAGCGCAAGCGCCGCGAGGAAGAGACCAAGGTCCGCGAGACCGAGCAGAAGCGCAAGCAGGACGAGGAAGAGCGCCGCAGGGTCGCCGACCGGGCCGGCCGTGCCGCCGCCGCCAAGGTCGGCACGGCCGCACCCGCCCCCGCCCCAGAGGCGGAGGAGGCCCCGGCGCGCGGCCGCAAGACCGGCGGCAAGGAGGCGCCCAAGCGCGCCGCCCAGCCGCGCGCCAAGGGCGACCAGCGCCGCCGCGGCGGCAAGATGACGGTCACCCAGGCGCTGAGCGACGAGGGGCAGGAGCGGACGCGCAGCCTGGCGTCCATGCGCCGGGCCCGCGAGCGCGAGCGCCTCGCCCAGGCGGCCGCCGCGGCCCAGGAGAAACCGGTCCGCGACGTGGTCGTGCCGGAGACGATCACGGTCCAGGAGCTGGCCAACCGCATGGCCGAGCGCGGCGGCGACGTGATCAAGACGCTCATGAGGATGGGCGTCATGGCGACGATCAATCAGGCGATCGACGCCGACACTGCCGAGCTGGTGGTCGGGGAGTTCGGCCATCGGGCGCGCCGGGTGTCGGAGGCCGACGTGGAGATCGGCCTGCGCGGCGAAGTGGACCGGGAAGAGGCGCTGCAGCCGCGGCCGCCGGTGGTCACCGTCATGGGCCACGTCGACCACGGCAAGACCTCGCTGCTCGACGCGCTGCGCCAGACCGACGTGGTCAGCAGCGAGGCCGGCGGCATCACCCAGCACATCGGCGCCTACCAGGTGGAAATGCACCACGGCGGCCGGATCACCTTCATCGACACGCCGGGCCACGCCGCCTTCACCGAGATGCGCGCGCGCGGCGCCAACACGACCGACATCGTCGTGCTGGTGGTGGCCGCCGACGACGGCGTCATGCCGCAGACCGTGGAGGCGATCCGCCACGCGCAGGCGGCCCAGGTGCCGATCATCGTCGCCATCAACAAGTGCGACGTGCCGGACGCCAACCCGGACCGGGTGCGCAACGAGCTGCTGCAGCACAGCCTCGTGCCCGAGCAGCTCGGCGGCGACGTGCAGACCATCGAGGTCTCCGCGAAGGCCAAGACGGGGCTGGACGCCCTGGAGGACGGCATCCTGGTCCAGGCCGAGGTCCTGGAGCTGAAGGCCAACCCGGACCGTCCGGCGGAAGGCTCGGTCATCGAGGCCAAGCTGGAGCGCGGCCGCGGCCCGGTCGCCACCGTGCTGGTGCAGCGCGGCACGCTGCACGTCGGCGACACCTTCGTCGCGGGCAGCGAATGGGGCCGCGTGCGCGCCCTGGTCAACGACCGCGGCGAGCCGATCCGCGAGGCCGGGCCGGCCCTGCCGGTCGAGGTGCTGGGCCTGAACGGCACGCCGCTCGCGGGCGACGACTTCGTGGTCGTCGAGAACGAGCAGCGCGCCCGCGAGATCGCCGCCTACCGCGACCGCAAGAAGCGCGAGGCCGCCCAGGTGGCCACGGCGCGCGGCAGCCTGGAGCAGATGTTCTCGAAGATCCAGGCGGGCGAGATGAAGGAGCTGCCGATCGTCATCAAGGGCGACGTGCAGGGCTCGATCGAGGCGATCGCCGGCAGCCTGGAGAAGCTGGGCGCGGACAAGAAAGAGGTCGGCGTGCGCGTGCTGCACAACGCCGTCGGCGGGATCAACGAGAGCGACGTGACGCTGGCCAGCGCCACCGGGGCCTCGATCATCGGCTTCAACGTCCGGGCCAACCCGCAGGCGCGCGAGATGGCCAAGCGCGACGGCGTCGAGATCCGCTACTACAGCGTGATCTACGACGTGATCGACGACATCCGCCAGGTGCTGACGGGCATGCTCGCCCCGACCCTGCGCGAGCGGTTCCTGGGCAACGCCGAGATCCGCGACGTGTTCAACATTACGAAGGTCGGCAAGGTCGCCGGCTGCTACATCACGGAGGGCATCGTCAAGCGCGGCGCCAAGGTTCGCCTGCTGCGCGACAACGTCGTGATCCACGAGGGCACGCTGAAGACGCTCAAGCGCTTCAAAGAGGACGTCCGCGAGGTGCGCGAGGGCTTCGAGTGCGGCATGGCCTTCGAGAACTACGACAACATCCAGGTCGGCGACGTGATCGAAGCCTTTGAGGTGGAGGAGGTGGCCCGCCAGCTGTAGCGCGCCGGCCCGTCCGCGCCTTCGGGGCGGGGTCCGCAGAGCGCGGCCCCGCCCTTTTTCATGCCCGCTCGACCGCCGGGCGTCGGCCGGCGGCCGCCGTCAGCCTCTGAGCAGGATGCTGCTGGCCGGCGCCCAGGAGACCTCGACCGACTCGCCGGCGGAAACGTCCAGGCCGCCGAAGCGGCGCTCGTTGGGCAGGCTGGCCTTGACGATCTTGCCGCCGGCGAGCCGCACGTGGCAGATCGACCGCTCGCCCAGATAGGCCAGCTCCAGCACCGTGCCGGTCACGACGTTGGCGCCGTTGACCCCGCTGCCGGCGCCGGGGCGGGCGCGGCCGACACTCAGCTTCTCCGGGCGCACGCCCAGCCAGGCGCGGTCGCCCGGGCCCGGCAGCTCGGCGGCGCGGGCATGGTCCTCGGCCGCGGTCAGGCCGGCGCCGGCCTCCTCCGACTCCAGGCGCACGGTGACCCCGTCGACCGCGGTGACGCGCCCCTCGAACAGGTTGATCGAGCCGACGAAGTCGGCGACGAAGCGGGTCCGCGGGTGCTCGTAGACCTCGCCGGCGGAGCCGATCTGGACCAGCCGGCCGCGGTCCATCACGCCGATCCGGCTGGCCACGCTCATCGCCTCCTCCTGGTCGTGGGTGACCATGACGAAGGTGATCCCGACCTCGTGGCGCAGCCGGACGAGCTCCAGCTGCATGCCCTCGCGCAGCTTGCGGTCCAGCGCCGACAGCGGCTCGTCGAGCAGCAGCACCCTTGGCCGCTTGATCAGCGCCCGGGCCAGCGCCACCCGCTGCAGCTGACCGCCGGACAGCTGGTGCGGCCGGCGCCCGGCGTATTCGCTCAGGTGGACCAGGGCCAGCGCCTCGTCCACGCGCGGGCCGATCTCCCGGCGCGGCACCCCGGACACCCTCAGGCCGTAGGCCACGTTGGCGCCGACCGTCATGTGCGGGAACACCGCATAGTTCTGGAACACCATGTTGACCGGACGCCGGTTGGGCGGCACGCGCGTCACGTCGCGGCCGTCGAGCAGGACCGTGCCGGCCGAAGGCATCTCGAACCCGGCCAGCATGCGCAGCAGCGTGGTCTTGCCGCAGCCGCTCGGGCCCAGCAGCGCGAAGAACTCGTTGTGGGCGATGTCCAGCGACACGCCGTCCACGGCCGTCACGCCGGGCGCGAATCGCTTGCTGACGTCGAGGAAGCGGATGACGGGGGGAGCGTTGCTGATCATTGGCCGGGCCCCGCGCTGGTCGGTCCGCCGTCCGGGCGGGCGCACTATAGGGTGGCCCGACCCTTCCGCACAGCGTCTTGAACGGCGGCGGTGCGGATCCGGTGTGCGTGCCGGACGCAGGGCCGCCGCGGCGGTTTTCCGGCATATTCCGTAAATTCGATCCTGTCTTTCGTATAATAAAGCGAAAGTCAACCGCCACCGCCATTCGCATGGTCGAGAAGAACGACAGTGTTTTTCCTGCGGCGTTTACGATTCGTCAGGGACTTGGTGCAAGTCTCGTTGATCGGAGGAGTACTGCTGTCTGGCGTTTCCGTGGGGGCTGCCATGAAGGCGATGTGTGCGCGCACCGTCCTGGGCCGGCGTCTGTCCGCGCTGTGGGCCGACCGCCGCGGGGCGAACATGGTGATCGTGGGGCTTTCGATCATCCCGCTGGTTGCGGCCTCGGGGCTGGCGGTGGACACGGTGCGCGGCTACACGGTGAAGAGTGCTTTGCAGTCGGCGGTCGATGCGGCGCTGCTCGCCGCCGCGCACGAACTGGACCCGGACGACCCGCTGACCTTCCACCAGGACTACAGCGCGCCGGTGACCCCGACCACGCAGCGCGACCGGGTGTTCGACTCGTTCTTCCGGGCCAACTTCCCGCAGCAGTTCCTGGACTCCTACGGGATCACCTACGACCTGACCTACAACCCGGACGAGCGCTCGCTTGCCGCGGCCGCGGGCGTCACCACGCCGACCACGCTGATGGCCGTCGTCGGCATCGACACCATGACCGTGTCCGCCGGCGGCCTGGCCTATGGCGAGAACGCCGGCATGGAACTGGCGCTCGTGCTCGACGTGACGGGGTCCATGCGCGGCAGCAAGATCCAGTCCCTGCGCGCCGCGGCGCGCGACCTGGTCGACATCATCTACGGCGGCCGCACCGAGATCGACAACCTGTTCATCAGCCTGGTGCCGTACACCACCACGGTCAACATCAACCGGCCGTGGATCGATCCGACGCCGGTCGCCCAGGCCGGCCGCGTGCGAACCGACGGCGACAGCCAGGTCGACCTGACCGACCCGCTGTCGCAAGGCCGGACCCTGTTCCGCCCGCCCCACACGGCGTGGCTCGATCCGGCCGCCGACGTCGCCGGCCACCCGTACACGCTGGAGCCCTGGCTGGGCTGCCTGGAGGCCCGCTTCGCCCCGGCGACGGCGTATCATGCGCCGGTCTGGTCGGACACGTACACCGTCAACGGCCACAGCGCCCGCTACGACACGTACATCGATACGACGTACAACTCGCGGCTGGACGCCTACGACCTGAGCGCCGCCCCGCCGGTCAGCCCGGAGACGCTGTTCCAGCCGTTCCAGTACCCGCTGGCCGAGGACAACCGGTATGACGTGCCGCACAGCGATACCGGCGGCACCGTGTTCCGCATCGAATCGGAGTGGGAGAACAACTCGGTCGGCCCAAACCTGGGCTGCCCGAACAACGCCGTGGTGCCGCTGGTCGACAGCCGCCAGACCATCGAGAACGCCATCGACAATCTGGAGGCCTGGCACCGCGGCGGCACCATGACCAATGTCGGCCTGGTCTGGGGCTGGCGCACCCTGTCGCCGAACTGGCCGAGCGCGACCTACTGGCCGGACGGCGAGAGCTACTTCCAGGATCGCGACGGCCCGCACGCGATGCCGCTGCCGTACAACTACCCGAACATGGTCAAGGCCGTCGTGATCATGACCGACGGCGAGAACCAAGCCTTCAACTGGGATGGCTCCAGCATCCGGGCCGACCACACGCCCTATGGCCGGGTCACCGACGGGAACCTCGGCACCACCGATCGCAACCAGGCGCGGTTCGTGATCGACCGGCGCATGGCGGAGGTGTGCCGGCGCATGAAGGACGTCGGCATTCAGATCTACACCGTGACGTTCGGCGACCTGTCGGCGGAGGTGCGCGGCCTGTTCCACCAGTGCGCCAGCGAGTCGGACAACTACTTCCACGCCGCCACGGGCGCGGACCTGCGCGACGCCTTCCAGGCGATCGGCGAGCAGCTCACCCACCTGCGGCTGGCGCAGTAGCGGAGCAGCCGCGGCACAAGACCCACTGTCCCGAGCCGGCAAAACCCGGCATAAACGGGCGGTGCCAGTGCAACCGCCGCCGCCGGACTGCCGCCGCCATGCCCATCACGCCCGCCCAGCGCGACGAAATCGACCGGGCCCGGGCCGAGACCCGGCCGACGCGGCGGGCCACGGTGGCGGCGCTGGAGGAGATTCTCTACGAGCCGCTGGCGGTGCTCGACCACGGGTTCGTCCGGGTCGTGGACTACATGGGCGACGATTCGGCGGTGGTGCAGGCGGCGCGCGTCTCCTACGGCCGCGGCACCCGGTCGGTGCGCGACGACCGCGGCCTGATCCGCTATCTGATGCGGCACTGGCACACCACGCCGTTCGAGATGTGCGAGATCAAGTACCACGTCAAGCTGCCCATCTTCGTGGCGCGGCAGTGGATCCGCCACCGCACCGCCAACGTCAACGAGTACTCCGCCCGCTATTCCGTGCTGGACCGGGAGTTCTACCTGCCGGCGCCGGACCAGCTCGCCGCCCAGTCCTCGGCCAACCGCCAGGGCCGCGGCGAGCCCCTGACCGAGGCCGACGCCGCCCGCGTGCTCGACCTGCTGCGCGCCGACGCCGAGCGCTGCCACGACGACTACGAGTGGCTGCTGAACGAGGACGACACCGGCGCGCCCGCGGATTCCGGCCGCCCCGGCCTGGCGCGCGAGCTGGCGCGCATCAACCTGACGCTCAACACCTACACCCAGTGGTACTGGAAGATCGACCTGCACAACCTGATGCACTTCCTGCGGCTGCGCGCCGACCCGCATGCCCAGTACGAGATCCGGGCCTATGCCGAGGTCATGCTGGACACGCTGGCGCGCTGGGTGCCGGTGTCGCACGAGGCGTTCCTGGACTACCGCCTGCACGCCGCGGCGCTGTCGGCGCCGGCGATGGCCGTCGTGCGCCGCATGCTGGCCGGCGAGGCGGTGGATAAGGCGGGCAGCGGCCTGTCGCCCCGCGAGTGGCGCGAGCTGATGGCCGGGCTCGGCCGGGGCTGACGTGTCGCGTGTCCGACAGGGTGTCGGACAGCCAACAGCCGCCGGGCCGGGTGTCGAGATCCGACATCCAATGAAATCAGGCTCATAGCGGATGGCATCGGCCTTGCTTGGCAGGGGGCAAGATTTCCCCCACGCCGCAAGGAGACGGCCGGTGCCCTCCAACATTGTTTCCCTCGCGTCGATCTCCCGACGTCGGCCCGAAGCGAGGTCCGGCTGCGGCCCCGGCACGGGCGGCGGCGGCTGCGGCGACGGCACCGGCGCCTCGGCGCGGCCGAAGAGCGTTGCCGACCGGGTCAAGGACCATCCTTGCTACAGCGAGGAGGCGCACCACTACTTCGCCCGCATGCACCTGGGCGTGGCGCCCGCCTGCAACATCCAGTGCAACTACTGCAACCGGAAGTACGACTGCGCCAACGAAAGCCGCCCCGGCGTGGTCAGCGAGCGGCTGACCCCGGAGCAGGCGCTGGAGAAGGCGCTGTCGGTGGCGGCGCGCATGCCGCAGCTCTCGGTGATCGGCATCGCCGGGCCGGGCGACGCCGTGTACGACCACCGCCGCACCTTCGAGACCTGCCGGCTGATCGCCGAGCACCTGACCGACATCAAGCTGTGCCTGTCCACCAACGGCCTGGCGCTGCCCGACCACGTCGACGAGATCGCCGCCCTGGGGATCGAGCACGTCACGATCACCATGAACAGCCTGGATCCGGAGATCGGCGCGCAGATCCACCCCTGGATCTTCCACGAGGGGAAGCGCCGGTCCGGCCCCGAGGCGGCGGCCATCCTGCGCGACCGCCAGCTCGCCGGGCTCGACGCCCTGGTCGCCACCGGCACGCTGGTCAAGGTCAACTCGGTGATGATCCCCGGCGTGAACGACGCGCACCTGGCCGAGGTGCACGACGAGGTGCTGCGCCGCGGCGCCTTCATCCACAACGTCATGCCGCTGATCTCCGACCCCGCGCACGGCACCCACTACGGCCTGTCCGGCCAGCGGGGGCCGACGCCCGAGGAACTGGAGGACCTGCGCGGCTCGCTCGGCGGGTCGCAGATGAGCCACTGCCGCCAGTGCCGCGCCGACGCCGTCGGCCTGCTCGGCGACGGCGACGCCGGCTGCGGGCCGGAGCCGGCGGGTGCGCCGGCCGCGCCCGCCGACACCGCCGAGACGCGCCGGGTGTACCGCGACGTGGTGGCGCCGGAGCGCGAGGAGCGCGCCCGCGCCGCCGCCGCCGCGGCAGACGTCCTGGCCGAGTACGGTCCGGACGAGCCGGTGCTGGTCGCCGTGTGCACGCGCGGCGGCGGCCGGGTCAACCGGCACTTCGGCCACGCCACCGAGTTCCCGGTGTACGCGGTGGACCGCAGCGGCGTGCGCCTGGTCGGCCTGCGCCGCGCCGACCGCTACTGCCAGGGCGGCGGCGACGACGACCGGCTGTCCGCGGCGGCTGCGGCGCTGTCGGGCGTGTCCATGCTGCTCTGCGAGAAGATCGGCACGCGTCCGCGGAGGGACCTCGCCGCCGCCGGCATTGCCGCGGTCGACGCCTATCCGCGCGCGTTCGTCGAAACCGCCGTCGCCGCCGCGTTCCGCGACCGGCGGGGCGCCGTCCGGGAGACAGCCCGGCCGGCGTGACGGCTTCCCCGACCACCACCCCTGGGAGATGGAGGATCACATGGCCTACAAGATCGATGCCGGGCAGTGCACCGTGTGCGGCGCCTGCGAGTTCGAGTGCCCCAACGGCGCCGTCGCGATGAAGGGCGAGAACTACGTTATCAACGCCAAGAAGTGCACCAACTGCGAGGGCCAGTTCGACGCGCCGCAGTGCGTGTCGGTCTGCCCCGCCGACTGCATCGCGGCCGCCTGACCGCGGCCGGGTCGGCCGGCAGCGGGCGGGTTTGGACCGATGATGGGTCCCGCCGAGGATACGGGCGGCTGCCGACAGGCGGAGCGCTGCGACAGCTGCCCCCACCACGAGACCCGCCGGGCCGCGGGACGGTGCTCGCCGACGGAGGCCTGCGTGCGCGATTCCTGTGCCCGGCGGATCGACCGCTTCTTCGACCTGAACCCCGACCTCGCCGACGCCTGCCTGACCCACAAGGCGCCGGCGGTGCGGGCGGCGGCGGCGCGGCGCGCCTGTCCGTTCCAGCTCTCCCTCTTGATCGAGGACGTCGACCCGGCGGTGCGGCGCGAGGTCGCCCGCCGCATCGCCGACGAATGGCTCTCGGTCATGGCCTGGGACGACGACGCCCTGGTGCGTCGCGCCGTCGCCGAGCGACTCGGCCCCGAGCAGCTCACCGCGCTCGTGGCCGATCCCGACCCCCGGGTGCGCATCGCCGTCGTGCGGCGCGTCGATCCCGAGGCACTGCCGGCGCTTGCCGAGGATTCCGCCGAGCTGGTCCGGGCCGCGGCCCGGCGCCGGCTCGACGCCTTCATCGACGTGGCCCTGGCGGCGGGAGGCCCGGCATGATCGGGCGCTCCGACGTCGTCGAGATCGAGGAGCAGCCGCGGTTCGTGCCGAACCAGAAGGTCCGCTCGACCGCGGCCGTCCGCAACGACGGCACCTTCCCCGGCGTGGCGACCGGCGAGACGATCCTGGCCGCCGGGGAGGTAGGCTACGTCCGCGACGTCGGGACGTTCCTGCAACGGTACTACATCTACGCGGTCGATTTCGTCGCGCTGGGGCGCGTGATCGGCATGCGCGCCCACGAACTGGAAGCCCTGGAGGACGCCGATGCGTGTGATGGTCCGCAAGACCGGTGACGACTATTCCGTCTACGTCCCCAAGAAGGACGTGGAATCGGCGGTCGTCGCCATGGAGATGCCGACCCTGTGGGGCGGCTGGGTCGAGCTCGGCAACGGCTGGCGCCTGGGCATGCCGGACATGGCTCCCGACACCCGCCTGCCGATCACCGTCCAGGCGCGGCGGATCTCGGCGGGCTAGCGGCAGCCGGCCCGGCGCGTCCCCCCGGCGCCGGGTCCGGTTCCGTATCCATGTCCGTCTCCGTGCCCGTTGCGGCCTCCGGCTCCGGAAGGTCGCCGTCGCTCGACATGGCGACGGCGATCGCGCGCGTCCGCGGGAACTGCGACAGCACGATCATCGCCATGACCATCAGCGGCACGCACAGCACCGCGCCGGTGATCCCCCAGATCGTGCCCCACACCGCCAGCATCACGAAGATCAGGAAGGGGCTGAGGTTCAGCGATTTCCCCATCAGCCGCGGCTCGACCATGTTGTTGAACAGCAGCTGTGCGGCCCCCAGCACCGCGGTGACGATCAGGAACGGCGTCAGCGTGTTGAACTGCAGCAGGGCGACGACGGCCGGGAACACGATGCCGAGCAGCGTGCCGATGGTCGGGATGAAGCTCAGCAGGAAGATGATGAACGACCACACCGCCGGGAAATCCACCCCGACCGCGACCAGCGTGACGTAGGTGATCGCTCCCAGCGACAGCCCCATCAGGAACTTGATCCACAGGTACTTGCGGATCTGCCGCTGGATCGTGTCCAGCACGCGCCGCACGCGTTGCCGCTGCGCCGGGTCGGTGACCATCCGCGACAGCTTGGCGTCGAAGCTGGCCTGCTCGACGAACAGGAAGATCACGTAGAACAGGACCAGGATCAGGTTCCCGGCCAGCCCCGCGGCGAACCCGGCCAGCCATCCGAACACCGCCTCCAGGTCGATCTGGTCGGCGAGCTGCACCGTGGTCGGCGCATGCTCCAGGCCCAGCGCGTCGGCGGCGCGCTGCAGCAGGCGCTCCAGGTTCTGCTCGTAGCGCGGCACCGCCTCGCCCAGCGCGGCGATGCTCGCGGCCAGCACGTCGACGATCAGATAGATCGCCGCCAGCGCGGTTACCCCGGCCGCGGCCAGCGCCGCGCCGCCGGGCAGTTGCCGGCCCGCCAGCCGGATGCCCGCGAAGGATTTGGCCAGCGAGTTCAGCAGGTACCAGACGATCACCGACACCGCGATCGGCACGAAGATCTGCCGGCCCTCGATCACCCAGTACAGCGTCAGGAAGACGACGATGATGACGGCGGCAACCGCCAGGGGCGTGCGCGCCCGGTCTTCCGTCGCCATGCCTTGCCTCCGTTCTGCCGGTCCGCGCTGTCCACGCCCGCAGCCGCGGCATCATGGCAACCACCACGGCGGGCGCCAAGTGCCTCGGGTTATTCTTCCGTCCGATGCATCTTTGCAATTGACCTTCCGATCAGGAGGCCGATATGCAGATCATTCAATGGAGGTCGAGTTCGCAGACGATGACTTGGATGAGCTGGAGGCAAACCCTCGCGCCACGGGCGGACTTCCGCTGGCGGCTGTCAAGGGTTACAGGAAAGCCATGCAAGCCATTCGAAATGCGATGGATGAGCGGGATCTCTATACGGTTAAAAGTCTTCGGTTCGAAAAGCTTAGTGGCAAACGGCAGGGCCAGCGCTCGTTACGATGCAACGATCAATACAGGCTGATTGTCGAAATTTCTGGCCAAGGCCCATCAAAGACAGTTCGAATTATTGAGATTGTTGACTACCACTGACCTTGGGAAGAGAGACATGACGGGTCGGATTCCTGCCGAGGCTTTTCCTCCAGGCGAATTCCTGAAGGACGAGCTTGAAGCTCGTGGCTGGACGCAGGCCGAATTCGCGGAGATGATCGGCTGTCCAGAGCGGCTGGTCGAGGAAATCATCGCGGGCCGGCGTGGCGTTACGCCGGAGATTGCGCGAGCTTTTTCTGATGCATTGGGAACAAGTGCGCAATTCTGGATGAACCTGGAGGCCTCTTATCGGGCATGGAGGTCTGCCAGGAACCGTTCAGAAAATTACCGTCTGGTATCCGGGGACATCCCTTAGCGACACCAATGGCCGACTGGTATCGGCAGGCCGGCCCGCCTGCGACAGGACCTGCTGCCTCGCCATGGTTGGCAGCCGCCTCGGCGGCGGGCTATCCTGCGGCGTTCGACACGGCGGCGACAGGAAGGGAACCGGGCATGGTCGCGCGGGCGCTGACCTTTTTCGATGGCGAGTGGCTGGAGGGCAACCCGCGCCTGATCGGGCCGATGACCCATTCCATGTGGATGGCCTCGGTCGTGTTCGACGGCGCCCGCGCCTTCGAGGGCGTCCTGCCCGACCTGGACCTGCACTGCCGCCGCCTGATCGACTCGGCGCACGCGCTGGGCCTGGAGCCGGTCGTGCCCGCGGACGAGGTGGAGGCGATCGCCCGCGACGGCGTCGACCGCTTCCCGCCGGACGCGGCCCTGTACATCCGCCCGATGTTCTTTGCCGAGACCGGCTTCGTCGCGCCCGACCCGGAGAGCACCCGGTTCGCCCTGACGCTCCAGGAAATGCCGATGCCGGCGGCGCGCGGGTACTCGGCCTGCATCTCCACCCGCCGCCGGCCGACGCCGGAGACCGCGCCGACCGACGCCAAGGCCTCGTGCCTGTACCCGCAGAACGGCCTGGCCCTGCGCGAGGGCCGCCAGCGCGGCTTCGACAACGCCATCATGCTCGACGTGCTGGGCCACGTCGCCGAGTTCGCCACCGCCAACCTGTTCCTCGCCAAGGACGGCGTCGTGCACACCCCGTCGCCGAACCGCACCTTCCTGAACGGCGTGACGCGGCGGCGGGTCATCGCCCTGCTGCGCGCCGACGGCGTCGAGGTGGTCGAGCGCGCCATCGCCCCGCACGACCTGATGACCGCCGACGAGGTGTTCTCCACCGGCAACTACGGCAAGGTGCTGCCGTTCGCCCGCATCGAGGACCGCGACCTGCAGCCGGGGCCGCTCTATGCCCGCGCCCGCCAGCTGTACTGGGATTTCGCGCATTCCCGCCATGCCTGAGGGCGACGGGCGCGGGAGGCCGACATGACCGACGCCGAACCGGTCTCCGAGAACACCCGCCGGCTGGTGCGGGTGCTGGAGCATCAGTCCATCGACGTGGTGCTGGACGTCGGCGCCAATGTCGGCCAGTACGCCGGGCGCCTGCGCCGCGGCGGCTATGCCGGCCGGATCGTTTCGTTCGAGCCGGTCTCCAAGGCGCACCTGGCGCTGGAGGCGGCGGCGGCCGGCGACCGGCTGTGGGAGGTGGCGCCGCGCCTGGCGCTGGGCGATACCGACCGGCCGGTGACCATCCAGGTCTCCGGCGAACTCGACATGAGCTCGGTACTGGATTTCACCAGGGAGATGAGCGGGCTGCTGGACAGCTCCGCCTATGTCGGCAGCGAGGTCGCCTCGCAGGCGCGCCTGGACGCCGTGTTCGACAAGCACGTCGATCCGGGCGAGCGCGTCCTGCTCAAGATCGACACCCAGGGCACCGAGCATCGCGTGCTGGACGGCGCCCGCGGCGTCCTGCGCCGTATCCACGCGATCCAGATCGAACTGTCCATCGTCCCCGTCTACCAGGGCGAGCGCCCCTGGCTCGACACCGTCACCCGCCTCGACGACCTGGGCTTCCAGCCCGCCCTGTTCATCCCCGGCTACTTCAACCGCCGCACGGCGAGGCTGATCGGCATGGACGGGGTGTTCGTGCGGGGGGGCGAGCTTTAGATTATGGTATCGAAGGGTGTTGGGCGGGCAGGGACCGCCGTGTGTCATTTTCTCGCCGCAACCCAGCACTGTCGGCGCTCTCTGGATGCCGCGACCCCGTTACTGCGATTCCGCAGCGAGGATGGCGTGCTGGGACGGTCCTTCCGGATCGGACGAACAGCAGGATGCGCGCGGTGCCGGCTGCACAGCTTTCGAGCCTTAAGCAGAGGCAGGCTGGCCAACCTGCTTGATTCTGCTTGACATCAAGCGATTCTCAATGCATATCTCAGCGTGGAGGCTTTGTGGTGCTTCGGTGCCGCATTGCCTTTTTTTATTGGTCGTCAAGCCGCTCCGAGCTTGTTCGGAGATCATCGAGATACTTAATGCTCCAGACTTCAAAGTCAGGATTCCCGTCTACATAGCGAATTGCTCGGTGCCGCATCTTCAGAATATGAGAAAGATATCTTTCCAGCTCTTCCCGCTTCGGTTTGGTCATTGCCGACAAGCGAAAGGTCCAGGATAGACAATATGCGATCAGATCTGCAATTTGTACTCCTGTCGTCAAGTCGCTATGGACAAATAGCGGTTCCGGAACGATCAGCCTTGATCGACTACGGCCTTTTTCCGTGTGTTTGAAATATTTTTGTGCCTGATCAATTAATAGATGACACATCGATTTTTCCATTTCATCAAATATTATGATGCCTTGCTGCGCGATCCCGCTTTCGCTGATATCGTCTTCAAGAAAATAAAAGAACCGTTCGAATAGATATGTATAGTCTTTCCGCAACCCCTGCAATAATGACTTTGGCGCGTTGTGGTCAACAATGCTGGCAAAAATCCGGCATCGATATGCCTCGCAAATGCCGAAGAGTGATGCTACATATCCTGTTTTTGCGAGCGCGAGCGCCTTTAAATGGCGGTGTGAGCTGCTTGCTGCGCCGTCATCGAGACATTGACGGGCTAGATATGGTATTTCTCGCTGTTCTATGTCAGCTGTCAAGCTTAGATGGCGGAAAACCTTTTTCTTAAGGATCTTCTTTCCTTTGAGCTCGCTGGAATCCTTGCTGTAACGGCGTCCGAAGTGGAAAAGCTCGGCATCATGAATCTTCTGGATCATTTCCCATAAAATAGTGTCCTTGACGGCAACTCCCGCGAGAACCTCATAGGGAGAGTCCCGGTGGTCTTGACCGCTTTCATCCAGAAACAGTAGCCACGCCATTGCAATGTTGTGCCTTGAGTTTCCGAAGCCGGTTGCGTCTGTCTCAAGGAGACGGTCAGGTGCCAAAACTCTAGTCGGTTCACCCCCCGCCATAACTCTGCACCAGCGACCCCGCGACCAGGTACCAGCCGTCGACCAGCACGAAGAAGATGATCTTGAACGGCAGCGAGATCATGATCGGCGGCAGCATCATCATGCCCATCGACATCAGGATCGACGCCACCACCATGTCGATGATCAGGAACGGCAGGAACAGCAGGAAGCCGATCTCGAAGGCGCGGCGCAGCTCGCTGATCATGAAGGCCGGGATCAGCACGTGCAGCGGCACGTCGTCCGGCGCCACGGCGTCGACCTCGCCGATGTCCACGAACAGCTGCAGGTCCTGCTCGCGCACGTGAAACAGCATGAACTCGCGGAACGGCGCGACCGTGCGGGTGAACGCCTCGCCCTCGTCGATCCGGTTGTTGATCAGCGGCTCCAGCCCGTCCTCCCAGGCCTGCTGCACCACCGGCGCCATGATGAACGCCGTCAGGAACAGCGCCAGGCTGATCAGCACGTTGTTGGGCGGCGTCTGCTGCACGCCCAGCGCCGTGCGCAGCAGCGACAGCACCACCACGATTCGCGTGAACGACGTGACCATCACCAGGATCGACGGCGCCAGCGACAGCACCGTGATCAGCGCGACGAGCTGGATGATGACGTCGGTGGTCGAGCCCTCGCCCAGGTCCAGGCTCAGCGTCTGCGCCGCCGCCGGGCCGGCCGCCAGGATCGCCGGCACCGCGAGCGCCGCCGCGGCCCCCAGATGCCGGAGCCGCCCGGTCATGCCTCGTCCTCGCCGTCGGCCCCGGCCGGCCCGGCGGCCTCGGCCGTTTCGGCGGCGGCCGGGGTGCGGCGGATGCCGGCCTGCACCACCGTCTCGGTCGCCGTGCCGAGCAGCACCAGGTGCTCGGTGTCGTCGCAGCGCACCAGCACCAGCCGCCGCCGCGCGTCCAGCGGCAGCACCTCGACGAGGCCGAGCCGGCGCCGGCCGCGCGGCACGACGACGCCGCCGACTCCGAACCGGCGCACCAGCCACGCCGCCAGCCCGATCAGCGCCAGCACGAACACCAGCGCCAGGACGAAGCGCAGGTACGAGTCGTCGAGCATGCGGCGCAGCCCCGGTCAGCGCCGCGGCCGGGCGTAGGCGGCGGAGGCCGCGCGCGCCGCCGCGGCGTCGGCTCCCGACGCGGCATTCGGGCCGCCGCCGTCCGCCGCGGCCCCTGCCGCGGCGGACAGATCCGCCGCCATCCGGTCCAGGCGTTCGGCGAGTTCCGCCAGGGCCGGGGCCAGCGCCCGCGCCTCGGCCCGCGGCAGGGCGCGGGCCGCGGCGCACACCGTCTCCACCTGCCGGTCCAGCCCGGTCAGGTCCAGGACGGCGCCGTGTCCGACGGACTCGTGCGCCACGGCGACCGCCTGTATCAGGGCGTTCAGCTCGTCGGACAGGGCCTGCACGTCGGTCATCGATCGTGATCCTCGTTTCCCGGGCCGGCATCGCCGTGGCCCGCCGGGACGCGGCCGTTCGCGCGGTACACGTAGGCCAGCACCTCGGCCACGGCGTGGAACGCCTCCAGCGGGATCTCCTCGCCGACCTCGACGATGCCGAGCAGCTCCGCCAGGTCCGCGTCCTCGCGCACCCGCACGCCGCGGCTGAAGGCAAGCTCCAGGATCGTCTCCGCCAGCGCGCCGCGGCCGCTGGCCGTGACCCGCGGCGCCGTGCCCGCACCGGGGTCGTAGCGCACCGCGACCGCGAGCGCATCGCGGCGCACCGGCCGGCCGGCGGTATCCTCGGCGTCGTCGTCGTCGTGCGTCGTCATCCCCGTGCCGGTTCCTTGCGGCGGGTCGGCGCGAGTGTGGGCCGGCGGGCGTTAATCAAGATTTAAGCCTGCGTCGCCGAAAGCGCGAATGCCGCACCCGCCGCCAACGCTTTTTGACGCCCTCGCGTTCTTTTTCCGTTCCGTGCGGGGGCGACGGGTGCTATGGTTGCGACGGCCTCGGGACGGCCTCGGGACGGCATCCGCGGCGCTTGAACCATCGGGGGACGACGCCTATCGTGCCCGGCATCCGCGGTTGTGACTCCGGGGCCACCGGACAGTCCGGGCCGCACGGCGGACACGGGCGGGCTTCAGGGGACGAGGGACGCATGGCATTAGCCAATAAGGATCGGGTGACGGTTCTGCCCCGCGCCGGCGCATGGTGCGCCGCGGCGCTGGTGTGCGGGATGCTGCTGGCGGGCGGCGGGCCGGTGCTGGCGCAGGGGGCGGCCGGCGACGGCACGTTCGACATCACGCAGATCGAGCCGCCGCCGCTGGAGTCGCGGCAGGCCTTCATCGACTACATGGCGGCGGCGCGCGGCGACGATCCGCAGCTGCTCGGCTGGCGGTACGACCGGATGCAGCGGCTGGTCGCCAACGGCGACCTGTGGCGCGACAAGGAGATCGCCGCGTTCCTCCTGACGCCGCGGGAGATCTTCGCGCTCGACCGCAACCGCAGCCGCGCCTACGACCACGCCTATCTCGACATCGGCTACGGCGTGACCATCTCCGGACCGCACATCGTCGGCCGCATGACCTCGGCGCTGGACCTGGAGCCCGGCGACCGCGTGCTGGAGATCGGCACCGGGTCCGGCTATCAGGCGGCGATCCTGTCGTACCTGACCGACGAGGTGTACTCGATCGAGATCATCGAGCCGCTGGCCGAACGCACCCGCGGCACCTACGACGAGCTTGCCGCCGGCCGGTTCCCCGAGTACGGCAACATCCGCACCATGGCCGCCGACGGCTATCACGGGTGGGAGGAGCACGCGCCGTTCGACGCCATCATCGTGACCGCGGCGATCGACCACATCCCGCCGCCGCTGCTCCAGCAGCTCGCCGTGGGCGGGGCCATGGTCATTCCGGTCGGCCCGCTCGGCGCGCAGACGCTGCTGCGCGTGACCAAGGAGCAGGACGAGGACGGCAACGTGGCGATCAGCCGCGAGGACGTGTACGAGGGCCGGCGCACGGTCAGCTTCGTGCCGTTCACGCGCGCCGGCGGCGGCACCTGGAGCCAATAGCAGCGCCGGCCGGGCCGGCCGAAGAGCGGGAGCCCGTACGTTGAGCAATCCGCAATCCGGGGCCGCGGGCGAGGGCCCCGGCGTCTCCTGGTCGTTCTACCTGACGGTGGCGCTGATCTCGGGCGCGATCATCGCGTTCCAGATCGCCACCATGCGCGTGTTCGCCATCGCCAGCTGGGCGCATTTCGGCTCGCTGGTGGTCAGCATCGCCATGTTCGGCTTCGGCGTGGTCAGCGCCGTGATGACCATCGGCAAGAGCCACTTCGAACGGAACTGGTCGTTCTGGGTGACGGCCTCGCTGGTCGCGTTCGGGCCGCTGATGATCGCGGCCAACACGCTGGCCCAGGCGGTGCCGTTCAACCCGCTGTTCCTGACCTCCGACCCGGCGCAGAAGTACTGGCTGTTTGCGCTGTTCCTGCTGTACTTCGTGCCGTTCCTGCCCGGCGCGCTGTTCATCGGCCTGGTGTTCCTGCAGGGGCGCAGCGCGTTCGGCAAGGTCTACTTCGCGAACATGAGCGGCTCCGGCCTCGGCGGCCTGATCCTGCTGCTGGCCATGTACGCCGTCATGCCCGACCGGCTGATGCTGGTGCCGCTGGCGATGTGGTTCGGCGGTGCCGCGCTGTGGTTCGGATCCCAGCGGCAGGTGCGGTCGGGTGCGCTGCTGGCCGGCGCCGGCGCGCTGTCGCTGGCCGTGAGCCTCGGCTTCACCCAGATCGACGTGTCGCCCTACAAGGGCGTGAGCTATGCGCGCGCCTTTCCGGATTCCGAGCGCGTCTACGTGGACGCCAGCCCGCTCGGGCTGGTCGAGGTGTACCAGAGCTCGTATTTCCACTTCGCGCCGGGCCTGAGCGACATGGCCGCGCTGAACCTGACCGAGATGCCGACCGAGGCCTTCCTCGGCATGTATTTCGACGGCAGCGGCCCGGTCGGCATCATGCGCGCGCTGCCGGAGAGCCAGACCGGCTATTTCCGGTTCCTGCCCATGTACCAGCCGTTCGTGTTGCGCGAGAACCCCGACGTGTTCGTCGTGCAACTCGGCGGCGGCATCTCGACCGAGGTCGCGCTGGCCAGCGGGGCGCGCTCCGTCACCGTGGCCGAGAGCAACCCCATGGTGCTGGAGGCGCTGACCGAGGACCCGACGCTGGTCGAGTGGACCGGCGACTTCCTGCGCGACGACCGGGTGACCGTGGTGCCCTATGACGGGCGCCTCTATGCCGGCGCCATGGCCGAGAGCGCCGCGTTCGACGGCTACGACATCATCGACTTCAGCCTGCCCGACTCGGTCGGGCTGTCGAGCCCGGGCGGCATCTCGATCTTCGAGCAGTACAACTACACCCGCGAGGCCATGGCCGACTACATGCGCGCCCTGGCGCCCGACGGCCTGCTCGCCGTGACGGTCTGGAACCGGGAGAACCCGCCCAAGGCGGTGCTGCGCCTGTTCGCGACCATGATCGCCGCGGCCGAGGACGTGACGCCCGGCGACGTGGCCGACCATTTCTACGTCAACCACACCTACCTCTCCACGGTCAGCGTGCTGTACAGCCGCAGCGGCTTTACCGAAGAGGAGGCGGCGCGGCTCGACCGGCACGCGCGGGCGATGGCCTTCGACGTGCTGTACCGGCCGGGCATGACCTACGAGGGCGACGAGGGGGCGGCGGTCTTCGAAGCGTTCCGCGACCTGTTCTTCGCGCCGGCGGAGGTGGCGGAGTCCGACGTCGACATGTCGGCGACCAACCTGTACCGGCTGGCGCTGCACCACATGATCCGCGGCGACGCCGACTATGTGGCCGAGCAGTACGTCTTCGACACGACGCCGCTGAGCAACGACCGGCCCTATTTCGCGGGCTACATCAAGCCGGCCGACCTGCTCGTGTTCGCCGGGCTGCTGGACGCGGTCTCCGACCAGTGGGGCTACCTGATGCTGTGGGCGACGCTCGGGCTGGCGTGCATCTTCGGCATCGTGCTGCTGCTGATCCCGGTGGCGTTCGGCTGGCGCACGATCTTCTCGCGCCAGCCGGGCAAACTCGGCATCGTGCTGTACTTCATGGGCCTCGGCCTCGGCTACATCGTCGTGGAGATCGGGCTGATCGCCAAGTTCATGCTGGCGCTCAGCAACCCGACGGTGTCAGCCTCAGTGCTGATTACCGGCATGCTGGTGTTTTCCGGCATTGGCAGCTATCTCAGCGGGCGGTTCCTGGACCGGTGCCGCACGTTCATGCCGAAGGTGTTCCTGGCCATCGCCGCGCTGATCGCGGTCTATGCCTTCGCGCTCGACCCGGTGCTCGACACGATCGGGCTGTGGCCGTACGAACTGCGCATCCTCGCGTGCCTGGCCCTGGTGTTCCCGCCGGCGTTCCTGATGGGCTTCCCGTTCGCCACCGGCATGGCCATGCTGTCGCGCCTCCGGAAGGAGCACTTCTTCCTCTGGGCGTGGGGCATCAACGGCTCGTTCTCGGTGGTCGGCGCGGTTCTGGTGCCGATCGTCGGCGTGCTGTTCAACCTGTCCACGGTGCTGCTGATCGCCGCGGTCTGCTATCTGGTCTGCCTGCCGGCGTTCTTCGCCCTGCTGCTGCCGCGCGCCGAGCCCCGCCTGGCCGGTGCGCCGGCGTACGAGGCGGGGGAGTGAGCCGGGCGGCAGGCCGCACGGTCACCCTGCGCCTGCCGTCGGCGCCGTTCCCGTTCGACGGCGTCGTGCCGGAGACCGGGCAGCCGTTCTTCGACGCGACGGACCCGGCCACGGGCGAGCGGCTGCACACGACCGCGCAGGGCACCCGCTATGCCGAGACGCGCCACTACCGCGACGACCGCGTGCTGGTCCACGTCGCGGCGGACCTCGCGGCCGGGCCGGCGCCGGTGCTGGTCGTGTTCTTCCACGGCCATCTGTCCGTGCTCGCCCGCGACGTGATCGGACGGATGTCGATACCCCAGCAGATCGACGGGTCCGGCCGGGCGGTCATCCTGATCGCGCCGCAGCTCGCGGTCGATGCCATGGACTCGAGTCCGGGCCGGCTGTGGCTGCCGGGGGCGCTGGCCCGGCTGCTCGACGACGTGGCCGTGGCGTGCGGGCGGTGGCTCGGGCTGTCCGACCCGGAGCCGCTGCGCCGCGCGCCGGTGGTGCTGGCCGCGTTCAGCGGCGGCTACAAGGCGCTGGCGATGGGGCTCGACCGGGGCGGCGTGGCGGATCGGGTCGCCGGCATCATCCTGCTCGACGCCGTGTTCGGCGCGGTCGACCGCTTCGCGGCCTGGGCCGCGGCCGCGCCGCGGGCGTTCCTGGCCGCGCTGTACAGCCGGCACACGCGGGCCGGCACGCTGGCGCTGGCGGCGGCGCTCGACCGGCACGGCGTGGCGTGGTCGCCGGCGTACCCCGAGGCGCTCGCCCCCAGCGCCCGGCATCTGGTGCCGTGCGCGACGCCGCATCCGGCCCTGCCGGTCGACGGCCCGCCGCGCCATCCCCTCGGCGACCTGCTGCGGCGGGCGGACATGCTGCCGCGGCAACTTGATGCTGCACTGCAACATAGGCCCCAGGTTTTTGCTGCACTGCACAAAAACTGATTGACGCGTAGGCAGACTGCCGTCATGATGGGCGCACTTCCACTGGCCGCTGGACCGGCGAGCGCGAACGGCACGTTAACAGGAGCCCGACAATGGCGAACCAACCCAAACCTTTCTGGGACATGGACATCAACAAGCTGATGGCCGACTTCAAGGTCCCGGGCGTCGATATGGATGCCCTGATGGCCGCGCAGCGCAAGAACATCGAGGCGGTGACGGCGGCGAACAAGCTGGCCTTCGAAGGCATGCAGGCGGTCGCGACCCGGCAGACGGAAATCCTTCGTCAGACGATGGAGGAGATGTCCAGCATGATGTCGGAGATGATGAAGGCCGGCACGCCGGAGGACCGGGTCGCCAAGCAGGCCGACATCGCCAAGGCGGCGTTCGAGAAGGCGTTGGCCAACATGAAAGAGCTGGCCGACATGATCAACAAGTCGAACACCGAGGCGGCCAACCTGATCAGCCAGCGCGTCTCCGCGACGCTGGAAGAGCTCAAGACGATGGCGACGAAGAAGTAGCCTCCGCTCCGCCTCCCACGGCAGCCGGGGCCGCCACGGGTGGCCCCGTTCTGCTGTGCGCGGCATGATCGCGGCATGATGTCCGTGCCGTCCCGAGACCCGCAACACAGGTCCGCGATGAGCGACCCGGCAGACCGGATCGGCTACGACGACTTCGCCAGGGTTGATGTCCGCGTCGGCACCATCGTCGCGGTCGAGCCGTTCCCGGAAGCCCGGCGTCCGGCATACAAGCTGACGGTCGACTTCGGGCCCGGGATCGGGCGGCGCAGAAGCTCGGCACAGATCACCCGCCACTATGCGCCGGACGACCTGATCGGCCGCCAGGTGGCGGCGGTGGTCAATTTCCCGCCCAAGCAGATCGGCAAAGTCCTGTCCGAGGTGCTCGTCCTGGGCTTTCCCGACGGCGACGGCGAGGTCGTCCTGGTGCAGCCCGAGCGCCCGGTGCCGGACGGCGGCCGGCTGTACTGACGCCCGCCGGAGCGCGGTCGGCGAGCTGCGCCCCCCGCGACTGCAGGCGGAAGACGCCCGACGCCGGCGCGGCCGCGGTCCGGACCCGGCCGGATGAGGCGGCTATGCGCCGACCGCCTTGTGGTCGTCGTCGCGGCGCTTGCCGCCCGGAACCTGATAGGCGATCGCCGCGTGCTCCGCGCAGTAGGGCAGGTTGGCGGCGGACGGTTTGCCGCAGAAGCGGAAGCCGGGCTGTTTCGGGTCACCGAGCGGCCAGCGGCACATGCGGTCGGTCAGGCTGAGGATCGTGGCGCCCCCGGGCTTGGCCTCCTTGACGTCGATGCGCTTGCGCTTCTTGATCGGCGACGGCCGGCCGGACAGGCCCAGGCGGTGTGCCTTTCCGATCACGGCGTTGCGTGACACGTCTCCGAGCAGTTCGGCAATCTCGCTGGCGCTCTTGCCCGAGCCCCAGAGCTGACGCAGCAGCGTCACTTTGTCCTCTGTCCAACTCATGTATCCCCCCTCCTCCGAAGCCGGAGTCCCGACACATCCAAGGATTTCATTAAAAAGCAACATCTAGTAGCGACATGGCGAAACCATACAACATCGGCCGCAAGAAAGGTAGTGTGGATCGTGTGGATAAGAGCATTTTCTTGTGGATTTCGCGGCCGCCGACGCAACGGGCGACCGCGCCGCCGGCGACGCGATGTGGTGCAGTGCAATAATATACAGCTTTTTGAGGGGAAAAAGCAAGCCGCATGTGCCGGCGCGGCTCGGCGGCGGCCGGACGGCTATGGCCGCTCGGTCACCGTGCCCAGGCGCGGGTCGATGACGATTTCCCGCACCTGAAAGTCGCGGGTCATGACCTCGACGACGTACAGCCTGCCCTCGCGGCGGATGGTGCGGTACTCGGCATAGCCGAGCCGGCCCACCGCGTTCAGCAGGTCGGTGGCGCTCATTTCCGCCTCGGCCTGCTCCGGCGTCACCGGGATGGACAGGGTGTCGTCCACGGCCTCCTGCGCGGGCGCCGCGCCGGCGGCGAGCAGGGCGACGGCAAGGAGGGCGGCGGACAGCGGCTTGGCGGCGGTCATCGTGGGCCTCGTGGTGCGAAGGTCAGCGGCTGAGCGTGCGCATGGCGGCGTCGAGGCCTTCGAGCGTGAGCGGGAACATGCGGTCCTCCATCAGCTGCCGGACCATGCCGATCGACTGGGTGTAGGGCCAGAACCGCTCGGGCATCGGGTTGAGCCAGACCGCCCGGCCGTACACCCCGAGCAGGCGGCGCAGCCACTCGACGCCGGGCTCGGCGTTCCAGTGCTCCACGCCGCCGCCGGGGTGGGTCAGTTCGTACGGGCTCATCGCCGCGTCGCCGACGAAGATCAGGCGGTAGTCGGCCGGGAAGGTGTGCATCACGTCCCAGGTCGCGGTGGTCTCGGTCCAGCGCCGGCGGTTGTCCCGCCACACGGCCTCGTAGGGGCAGTTGTGGAAGTAGAAGTATTCCAGGTGCTTGAACTCGGTGCGCGCGGCCGAGAACAGCTCCTCGGTCAGGCGCACGTGGTCGTCCATCGACCCGCCGACGTCCAGGAACAGCAGCACCTTGACCGCATTGTGGCGCTCCGGCACCAGCCGCACGTCCAGCCAGCCGCCGTTGCGCGCGGTGGCGCCGATGGTGCCGGGCAGGTCGAGGGTCTCCGCGGCGCCGGTGCGGGCGAACCGGCGCAGCCGGCGCAGCGCCACCTTGATGTTGCGCGTGCCGAGCTCGACCGACTCATCCAGGTTGCGGAACTCCCGCCGGTCCCACACCTTGACCGCCCGGCGGTGGCGCGAGCGGTCCTGCCCGATGCGCACGCCTTCGGGATTGTAGCCGTAGGCGCCGAACGGCGAGGTCCCGGCGGTGCCGATCCACTTGCTGCCGCCCTGGTGGCGGCCCTGCTGCTCGGCCAGCCGCTCGCGCAGCGTCTCCATCAGCGCGTCGAACCCGCCCATGGCCTCGATCCGGCGCTTGTCCTCCTCGCTCAGGTAGAGCTCGGCCATGCGGCGCAGCCAGTCCTCCGGGATCTCGGCGGTCATGTCCGCCTCGCCCTCGGGCGGCTCCAGGCCCTTGAACACCTGACCGAACACCCGGTCGAACCGGTCCAGGTGGCGCTCGTCCTTCACCAGGCAGGCGCGCGACAGGTAGTAGAAGCCCTCCACGTCGTACGCGGCGACCCGCGCCTGCATGGCCTCGAGCAGCGCCAGATACTCCTTGAGCGAGACCGGCACCTCGGCCTTGCGCAGCTCGAAGAACAGGTTGGTGAACATGGGCTCTCCTCACTTATGCCATGAGAACCCGTAGCGGGTGGCACCGAGCCCCCAGTGCTAAGACTGCTGCCGCCGGTGCATGAAGGCCAGGCGCTCGAACAAATGCACGTCCTGCTCGTTCTTGAGCAGGGCGCCGTGCAGCGGGGGGATCAGCTTGCGCGGGTCGCGGGTGCGCAGGATTTCCGGCGCCACGTCCTCGGCGAGCAGGAGCTTGATCCAGTCGAGCAGCTCGGACGTCGACGGCTTTTTCTTCAGGCCGGGCACCTCGCGGACCTCGTAGAACAGACCCAGCGCCTCGCGCAAAAGGTCCTGCTTCAGGCCGGGGAAGTGCACGCCGACGATCCGCGCCATCGTGTCCGGGTCGGGAAACCGGATGTAATGGAAGAAGCAGCGGCGCAGGAAGGCGTCCGGCAGTTCCTTCTCGTTGTTCGAGGTGATGAACACGACCGGACGGTGCCGCGCGGTGACCGTCTGCCGCGTCTCGTAGACGAAGAATTCCATGCGGTCGAGTTCGAGCAGCAGGTCGTTGGGAAACTCGATGTCCGCCTTGTCGATCTCGTCGATCAGCAGCACCGGGCGCACGTCGCTGTCGAAGGCCTGCCAGAGCTTGCCGCGGGCGATGTAGTTGGCGATGTCGTGCACGCGCGCGTCGCCGAGCTGGCCGTCGCGCAGACGCGCCACCGCGTCGTACTCGTACAGGCCCTGCTGCGCCTTGGTCGTCGACTTGATGTGCCACTCGATCAGCGGCGCGCCGATCGCCGCCGCGACCTCGCGGGCCAGGATGGTCTTGCCGGTGCCCGGCTCGCCCTTGATCAGCAACGGGCGCTGCAGGGTGACGGCGGCGTTGACCGCGACCATCAGGTCCGGCGTGGCGACGTAGGTGTCGGTTCCCTGGAAACGCTGCATCGTCCTTTTCGCCGCTCCCCCGCGTGGTTCACCCGGCCAGCGCCGCCTCGATCGCCGCCAGGGCTTCCGCCCCGCGGGCGGCGTCCGGGCCGCCCGCCTGGGCCATGTCGGGGCGGCCGCCGCCGCCCTTGCCGCCGAGTGCGGCCGCGCCGGCGCGGACCAGCTCGACCGCGCTGATCCGGTCGGTCAGGTCGTCGGTGACCCCGACGACGACGGACGCCTTGCCGTCGCTGACCCCGACCAGCGCCGCGACGCCGGAGCCGATCTGGCGCTTGACCTCGTCGGCCATGGACTTGAGCTCCTTGGCCGGCACGTCCTCGAGCAGGCGCGCGCTCACCCGGATGCCGTTGATGTCCTTGACGGCGGGGCCGGCCGCCGCGTCGCCGCCCGCGGCCAGCTTGCGGCGCAGGTCGCTGACCTCCCGCTCCAGCCGGCGGCGCTCGTCGAGCAGGGACACGACGCGGCCGGGCAGCTCGGGCGGCGTGGTCTTGAGCGCGTGCGCGGCGTCCTCCAGGGTCGCCTCCCGGTCCTGGATGTAGGCGACCGCGCCGGCGCCGGTGACCGCCTCGATCCGCCGCACGCCGGCACCCACGGCGGCCTCCGCAACCAGCTTGAAGGTGCCGATGTCGCCGGTGCGCCGCACGTGCGTGCCGCCGCACAGCTCCATGGAATAGGGGCGGTTGCCCTCCAGCCCCATGGTCACGACGCGCACCTCGTCGCCGTACTTCTCGCCGAACAGCGCCATGGCGCCGGCCTCGACCGCCTCCTCGGGCGTCATCAGGCGGGTGGCGACCTCGCTGTTTTCGCGGATGCGGCGGTTCACCTCGGCCTCGACGACGACGATGTCGTCGCGGGTGAGCGCGCGCGGCTGGCTGACGTCGAAGCGCAGGCGCTCCGGCGAGACCAGCGAGCCCTTCTGGGTGACGTGCTCGCCCAGCCGGCGGCGCAGCGCGGCGTGCAGCAGGTGCGTGGCCGAGTGGTTGGCGCGGATCGCGGCGCGCCGTTCGGAGTCGACGCGCATCTCGACGACGTCGCCTTCGGCCAGCGATCCCTTGATCAGGCGGCCGTAGTGGACCCACAGGTCGCCGGCCTTGCGCTGCACGTCGGTGACCGCGAGCTCGGCGCCGTGCGGGGTGAACATGGCCCCGGTGTCGCCGACCTGGCCGCCGGCCTCGCCATAGAACGGCGACTGGTTGACGACAACCGCCACCTCCTCGCCGTCGGCGACGCGCGCGACCGTCTCGGCGCCGGCGACCAGGGCGCGGACCACGCCCTCCGCGGCCTCTGTGTCGTAGCCGAGGAACTCGGTGGCGCCGACGCGCTGGCGGAGGTCGTACCAAAGGCCCTCGGTCGCCGCCTCGCCGGAGCCGACCCAGCTGGCGCGCGCCTCCTCCCGCCGGCGCGCCATGGCGGCGTCGAAGCCGGCCGCATCGACACCCTTGCCCTCGCCGCGCAGCACGTCCTGGGTCAGGTCGACCGGGAAGCCGTAGGTGTCGTACAGCCGGAACGCGATTTCGCCGGGCAGGGCGCCGCCGGCCGGCACCCGCTCGGACTCCTCGGCGAGCAGGCGCAGGCCGCGGTCGAGCGTGGCGCGGAAGCGCGCCTCCTCGAGCTTCAGGGTCTCGGCGATCAGCGCCTCGGCACGGTGCAGCTCCGGATAGGCCCCGCCCATCTGCCGGATCAGCGCCGGCAGCAGCCGCCACATGACCGGCTCCTGGCTGCCGATCATGTGTACGTGGCGCATGGCGCGCCGCAGGATCCGGCGCAGCACGTAGCCGCGGCCCTCGTTCGACGGCAGCACGCCGTCGGCAATCAGGAACGCGCTGGCGCGCAGGTGGTCGGCGATGACGCGGTGGGAGACCGCGTGCGGCCCGTCGGGCGCGGCGCCGGTGACCTCGGCCGAGGCCTCGATCAGGGTGCGCATCAGGTCGATGTCGTAGTTGTCGTGCTTGCCCTGCAGCACGGCCGCCGTCCGCTCCAGCCCGAGGCCGGTGTCGATCGACGGGCGCGGCAGGGCGATGCGCCGACCGGGCTCGACCTGCTCGAACTGCATGAAGACGAGGTTCCAGATCTCGATGAACCGGTCGCCGTCCTCCCCGGGGCTGCCGGGCGGACCGCCGGGGATGTGTTCCCCGTGGTCGTAGAAGATCTCCGAGCACGGGCCGCACGGCCCCGTGTCGCCCATCGACCAGAAGTTGTCGGCGGTCGGGATGCGGATGATCCGGTCCTCGGGCAGTCCGGCGATGCGCCGCCAGTGCCGGGCCGCCTCGTCGTCGTCGTGATAGACCGTGACCAGCAGCCGGTCCGCCGGCAGGCCGAATTCCTTGGTGATGAGCGTCCAGGCCAGTTCGATCGCGACGTCCTTGAAATAGTCGCCGAACGAGAAGTTGCCCATCATCTCGAAGAACGTGTGGTGGCGCGCGGTGTAGCCGACGTTCTCCAGATCGTTGTGCTTGCCGCCGGCGCGCACGCACTTCTGCGCGGTCACGGCGCGCTTGTAGGGCCGCTGCTCGGCACCGGTGAACACGCTCTTGAACTGGACCATGCCGGCGTTGGTGAACAGCAGGGTCGGGTCGTTGCGCGGCACGAGCGGGCTGGAGGCCACGATCTCGTGACCGTGCCGGGCAAAGAAGTTCAGAAAGGTCGAGCGGATATCGTTGGTGGACAGCATCGTCACGGTCTGTCGGCTCATCATGGGCGTGCCCGGCGCCATCGCGGCAAAGGCTTGGGCCGCGCGCCGCCGCGGACCGGCGGCGCGCGGTGCCTCACGTCACGGCGCGAACGCTTCTACCGTGCAGAGATGGCCCGAGTCCAGCGGCTCACAAGCCCGTGGCCGGTGCCGGGCGCGCCCGGCCCGTCAGGTGCCGGCCTCGGCCTCCGGCTCGCTGTCGGTATCGCCCAGCAGCATGCGCTCGGAGACCAGGCCCGCGTTCTCGCGGACCTTTTTCTCGATGGTCTCGGCGATCTCGCGATGGTCGCGCAGGAAGGTCTTGGCGTTCTCCCGGCCCTGGCCGATGCGCTGGCCGTCGAAGGAGTACCAGGCGCCGGACTTCTCCACGACGCCGGCCTGCACGCCGAGGTCGATCAGCTCGCCGGTCTTGGAGATGCCCTCGCCGTACATGATGTCGAATTCGACGTTCTTGAACGGCGGCGCGAGCTTGTTCTTGACGACCTTCACCCGCGTCTGGTTGCCGACGATGTTGTCGCGGTCCTTGATCGCGCCGATGCGGCGGATGTCGAGCCGGATCGAGCTGTAGAACTTGAGCGCGTTGCCGCCGCTGGTGGTCTCCGGGCTGCCGAACATGACGCCGATCTTCAGCCGGATCTGGTTGATGAAGATGACCAGGGTGTTGGAGCGGGAGATCGACGAGGTCAGCTTGCGCAGGGCCTGGCTCATCAGGCGGGCCTGCAGGCCGGGCTGCTGGTCGCCCATCTCCCCTTCCAGTTCGGCGCGCGGCACCAGGGCGGCGACCGAGTCGACGACCAGCACGTCGACCGCGCCGGAGCGCACCAGGGTGTCGGCGATCTCCAGCGCCTGCTCCCCGGCGTCGGGCTGGGAGATCAGCAGCTCGTCCACGTCCGCGCCCAGCTTGCGGGCATAGCTGGGGTCGAGCGCGTGCTCCGCATCGATGAAGGCGGCGGTGCCGCCGGCCTTCTGCGCCTCGGCGACGATGTGCAGCGCAAGCGTGGTCTTGCCGGAGCTTTCCGGCCCGTAGATCTCGATGACGCGGCCCCTCGGCACGCCGCCGATGCCCAGCGCGATGTCGAGCCCCAGAGAGCCGGTCGAGATGACCTCCGCCTCCGTGTTCGGGCGCGAGCCGAGGCGCATGATCGAGCCCTTGCCGAAGGCGCGTTCGATCTGCGAGAGAGCGCCGTCAAGCGCCTTTTGCTTGTCCATAGGCGACCTTTCCACCAGGCGGAGCTGTGGCGACGACATCGCGGATCCCCTTTTCCCATAGCTGCCGGAGCGGTGCAACGGCGGCAAATGTACCCGCTTTGTTCCGATCCTGCAAGGCCTTTTTCGACAGGTGCAAGGCCTTGATGCAACGAGCAAATCCGGATATGCGTGCCGGGTTTGTTCACGCCGGCGGACCGGATCAGCCGGACCGGATCAGCCGGACCGGATCAGCCGGACCGGGTCAGCCGGACCGGGGGTGGATCACGTCCTTTACCTTGGTGGCGAGCTGCTTGAGGCTGAACGGTTTGGCCAGGAAGTGGGTGTCCTCGCCGTCCAGGTGCTGGCGGAAACGGTCCTCGGCGTAGCCGGAGATGCAGATCACGCGGATGTCGGGGCGGATCGCGCGCACGCGGCGGATCAGGGTGGGCCCGTCCATTCTGGGCATGACGACGTCGGTGATCAGCAGGTCGATGCCGGCCTCGTCGGCGGCGAGGTGCTCCAGCGCCTCCTCGCCGCAGCGCGCCTCCAGCACGTCGTAGCCCTTGTTGCGCAGCGCGCGGGCGGAGAACACGCGGACCGGATCCTCGTCCTCGACCAGCAGGATGCGGCCGATGCCGGTCAGGTCGCGGAACGACCGGTCGAGCGGCTCCGCCTCGCCGGCGCGCTCGGCCTCCGCCTCGCGGTGCAGGGGCAGGTAGATGGCGAAGCTGGCACCGCGGCCGGGCCGGGAATCGACGAACACGTAGCCGCCGGTCTGGCGGACGATGCCGTACACGGTGGACAGGCCGAGCCCGGTGCCCGACCCGACCTCCTTGGTCGAGAAGAACGGGTCGAAGATGCGGTCCAGGTATTCGGCGGGGATGCCGACGCCGGTGTCGACAACCTCGATGGACACGTAGTCGCCGGGCGGCACTTCTTCCGAGCCGCGGCGGATCGGCGCGGTGATCGTCACGTTGCCGGTGGCGATGGTCAGCCGGCCGCCGTTGGGCATGGCATCGCGGGCGTTGACCGCCAGGTTGATGATCACCTGCTCGAGCTGGCCCTGGTCGACCTTCACCAGGCCCAGGTCGCGGCCGTGGGTCATCTTCAATTCAATGTTCTCGCCGATCAGCCGGCGCAGCAGGTTGGACAGCTCGGCCAGGGCGTCGGTCACGTTGAGCACGCGCGGCTGCAGGGTCTGCTGGCGCGAGAAGGCGAGCAGCTGGCGCACCAGGTTGGCGGCCCGGTTGGCGTTCTGCTTGATCTGCATGAGGTCGCCGAACGACGGGTCGCCCGGCTTGTGGCGCAGCAGCAGCAGGTCGCAGAAGCCGATCATCGCGGTCAGCAGGTTGTTGAAGTCGTGGGCGATGCCGCCGGCCAGCTGGCCCACCGCCTGCATCTTCTGGCTCTGGGTGAACTGCGCCTCCAGTTTCTTCTGCCCGGTCTGGTCGATGAACTGCAGGATCAGGCCGGCCGGCTCGTCCGGGCCGTTCTCCAGGCGCTTGGCGAACAGCAGCAGGCTGAGGTCGCCGCGGCGGCCGCGCACGAGGACGTCCAGCGGCCCCTCGACCTCCTCGCCGGCCAGCACGCCGCTCAGCCGCGCGTCGATGGTGCCGGGGTTGCGCTCGGTCAGCACCTGGGCGATCGGGCGGCCGGCCAGTTCGTCGCCGGCCTCGCCGACGAGCTGCTCGAAGGCGCTGTTCCATTCGGTCAGACAGCGGGCGTGATCGGCCAGGGCGATGCCGATCGGCGCGTCGTCGAAGAAGCGCTGGAAGCGGGCCTCGGAGGCGCGCAGCGCCTCGCGGATCTGCCGCTCGGGCGTCAGGTCGCGGACCAGCGAGCGCGTCGTGGTCCGGCCGTCGTCGCCCGGCACCACCGTCTGCGCGATCGAGGCCTGGAACAGCCGCCCGTCGCGGTCGCGCATGACCGCCTCGAACACGACCGACTCGGCGCGATCCCCGGTGGTGCCGTGCGGCGGCACGTGCGCCGGGAACGACACCAGGAAATCCTGCAGCCGATACGTGCCGTCGAGCAGCCGCTCCGGCGCGACCCCCAGCCAGGCGGCCAGGGTGGCGTTGGCGAACAGGAACCGCCCGTCCTGGTCGACCGAATAGATGCCGACCGGCGCCTGGTTCATGAAGTCGATCAGGTTGGCCTGCTGTCGGCGCAGCGAGGCCTCGCGCGCGCGCCCCTCGGTCACGTCCTCGAACTGCCAGTGGACGTGGCCCTGGAGGTCGTCGAGCGGCCGCGCCGAGACGCGCCACCACGAGTCGCCGGCGGCATCGGTGTGGGCCAGCTCGGTGATCTCGGCCGCCCCGTCGGCGGCGTCTTCGTGCATCCGGCGCAGGGAGGCCCGCTGGCCCGCGTCGGCGCCGAGCAGACGCTCGACGTCGTCCAGCCGTTCGACCCGGGCGCTGCCGAACAGCGCGCGCGCCGCCGGGTTGGCGTACACCACCGCGCCGCCGCCGTCGGTCACCAGGTGGCCGACCGGCGCGTCGTCCAGGGTGCCGAGCACGACGCTGAACTGCTCGAGGCTGGCCGTCTCGCGCCGGCGCTGGCGGATCACCAGGGCCAGCGCGCCGCCGGCCACGACCAGCGCGGCCACCGAGACCGGCAGCGCCATCGGGCCCAGCCCGGCCAGCGCGGTCGCCAGCGCCAGCACCACCGCGACCGCGGCAAGCGCCATGACCGTGCGGTCCTGACTGCCGGGCCGGTCCCGGGAGCTGTCGGGCCGGGGGTGGTGCGGAGAAGGCGGCATGGTGGCGGTCATCGAAGGGGTCCGGCTCCCGGCGGCGGCAGAGCGCACTCTACAGGACATCCCCGCCCGGGGCCATGATTACGCTCAACCGTGCGCTGCGGCGGGCGTAACGCGGCGGTTGCGCAGCTTGAACACGTACGAAATCACCTCGGCCACCGCCTTGTAGTGCTCGGGCGGCACCTCCTCGTCGATGTCGACGGCCGCGTACAGGGCGCGGGCCAGCGGCGGGTTCTCGACCACGGTCACGTCGTTGGCTTCGGCCACCTCGCGGATTTTCAGGGCCAGGGAGTCCACGCCCTTGGCCACCACTTTGGGCGCGGCCATGGCGCCCGGGTCGTAGGCCATGGCGATGGCGTAGTGGGTCGGGTTGGTGATCACGACGTCGGAGTCCGGCACCGCCGACATCATGCGCCGGCGCGCGCGCTCGACGCGGATCTGGCGCAGCCGGGCCTTGACCATGGGATCGCCCTCGGTCTGCTTGAATTCGTCCTTGACCTCCTGCCTGGTCATGCGCTGCTGCTTGGTGAACTCGTAGCGCTGGTACAGGTAGTCCAGTCCGGCGATCACGGTCATCACCGCCAGCACCGCGACCAGCATCTTCAGCGCCATGACCCAGACCTGCTCCAGCACGTAGGCCGCGGGCAGGCCGGCGAACTGCTCGATGCCGGCGAACTCCGGGACGATCACCGCGGCGGCGACGCCGCCCACGATGCTGATCTTGAGCAGGCCCTTGACGAACTCGACCAGCGCCTTGGTCGAGAACAGGCGCTTGGCGCCCTTCAGCGGGCTGATCTTCTCCAGCTTGGGCTTGAGGCTCTCGGCGGAGAACAGCAGGCCGTGCTGGACCAGGGTGCCGGCGATCGCCATCACCACCAGGGTCAGCAGCGGCAGCAGCAGGATCAGCGCGAACTCGACGACCGCGCCGGTCATGAAGTCCAGCAGCGACCCGGCGTCGGTGGGGATGGTGTGCACCGTGGTCAGGAAGGCGGCCAGCCCCCGCGACATGTCCGAGGCCGCCATGGGCGCGAACGCCAGCACGACGATCAGCACGCCGAGCAGCACGAACCAGTGCTTGACTTCCTGCGAGTTGGCGACCTGGCCCTTCTTGCGCGCCTCTTCCAGCTTGCGCGGGGTCGGTTCTTCCGTTTTCTGGCTTTGGTCCTGGTCTTCGGCCATTGCGCCCTCGCCCTACGGCGGCAGGAAGACGATCAGGCCGTCCTCGAACTGGCGCAGCCAGTACAGCATGACGGCCGAGAGCGTCAGCGCCATCACGATCACGCCCAGCATGATCTGCACCGGGATGGCGATGAAAAAGATCTGCACCTGCGGCATCAGCCGGGCGATCAGGCCGACCCCCAGGTAGAAGATCAGCCCGATCACGATGAACGGGGCGGAGATCTGGGCGCCGATCAGGAAGCTGCGCGACACGATGCGCGCGATCAGGTCGGCGGCATCCCCGGTCGGCGGGATCTCGCCGACCGGGAACATGGCGTAGCTGTCCACGACCGCAAGAATCATCAGGTGGTGCAGGTCGGTCAGGAAGATCAGCACCAGAGCCAGTATGGTCAGGAACCCGCCGACCAGCGAGCCCTGGGTCGCCATCGCCGGGTTGAACACCTGGGCATTGGCCAGGCTGAGGCTGAACGAGATGATCATTCCGGCAATGTCCACCGCGGTCAGCAGCAGCCGCGCGATCAGCCCCAGCATGACGCCGACCACGATCTCGGCGAACACCAGCGTCGCCAGCATGAGCGGGCTGTCCGGCACCGGCGGCAGCGACGGCGACAAGAGCGGCGTCACCAGGAACGCGATCAGCAGCCCGAGCAGCAGGCGGATGCGCGGCGTGACGACGCCGTCGCCGATGCCCGGCATGACCATCAGCGCCGCCCCGATGCGCACGAACACCAGCAGGAACGCGAAGACCTCGCCGGCCAGCAGGGCTTCGAGCACGGGACGCGCCCCTCCGTCGCGGCCTCAGCCGCCGAGCGTGACGATGCGGTCGAACAGGGACTCCGCGAAGCTGGTCAGCGTCGTCATCATGTACGGCAGCAGGAAGATCAGCGACACGAAGATCAGCAGGATCTTCGGCACGAACGCCAGGGTCATCTCCTGCATCTGGGTCAGCGCCTGGATCAGCGAGATCGACAGGCCGACCCCCAGGGCGACCAGCATGACCGGCGCGCCGATCAACAGCATGGTATAGAGCGCCTGGCGGCCGATCTCGATCGCGTCGGCGGGGCTCATGGGTGCACCTTCGGGCGAGCGGGTGCGCAGCCGCCGTCAGATCGGCATGCGCATGATGTCCTGGTAGGCCTGGATGATCCGGTCGCGGATGCCCACGACGGTCTGCAGGCCCAGTTCGGCGTTGTTGACGGCCATGACGACCTCGTTGAGGTCGGCGCGGCCGACCAGGGCGTCGGTGCTGACCTGCTCGGACTGGCGGACCGCGTCCACGGTCTCGCCGGCCATCTCGCGGACCATGTCCGCGAAGCTCTGCCCGGCGGCCGGGCGGCGGGCCTCCATGCCCGGCACCTCGCCGCGGGTGGCGGCGTTGGCATAGGCGGCGACGGCCTGGGTGATGCGATCGACCATGGTCCCGGTTCCACATGTTCCGGGGCGGCGCCGGCGCGCGGCCCGTCCCCTGGATCAGCCTTGCTCCGTTCAGCTCCGCAGCAGGTCGATGGTGCTGGTCAGCAGGGTACGGCTCGTCTCCAGCACGCTCAGGTTGGCCTCGTAGCTGCGCTGGGCCTCGCGGATGTCCATCATCTCGACCAGCGTGTTGACGTTGGGGTACAGCACGTACCCGTTGGCGTCGGCGCTCGGGTGGGCGGGCTCGTAGCGCCGCTGGAACTCGCCCGGATCGGCGCCGATGCGCGCGACCTCGACCATGTTGGCGCCGATGGCGTCGTCGAAGACGTTGCGGAAGGTCACCACCTGCCGCCGGTAGGGCACGCCGTCCGCGGTCTGGGCGGTGGACTGCGCGTTGGCCAGGTTCTCCGCCACGACCCTGAGCCGCGTGCCCTGGGCGCGCATGCCGCCGGCGGCGATCTGCAGGCTGGTGGTCAGGTCCATGGCTTGCTTCCTTCAGCCGTGCCGGCGCCGGGACGCGGGGTCAGCCGCCGCCGCCGCGACCCAGCGCCATGCGGATCATCGCGGCGTGCTTGCGGTACAGGTTGAGGGCGAGCTGATGGTCGCGGGCGTTCGCGCCCATCTCCATCATCTGCTGCTCGAGCACGACCTCGTTGCCGGCCGGCGCCACCTCGTACACGTCGCGCGCGGCCTCCGCGGCCATCGGCTCGGCCGTATGGGCCGGCACCAGGTGCTGCGGCGAGGTCGCGGCCATGGGCAGCGGCGTCTGCGCCTCCCGCGCCAGGTGCGCGGAGAACGGCTCCAGGTCGCGCGGCCGATAGCCGGGCGTGTCGGCATTGGCCACGTTCTCGGCCAGCACCGCCTGGCGCTGCGACGTATAGCCGAGTCGGTCGGATACCAGGCGGAACAGCGACAGCTGATGCAGGTCCACGACGGCCGGCCTCCCGAGTGCACCGGGGTTGCGGGCGGTCCGGGCGGCGTGCCGCCGTCCGCACCATGGGCCAGCTTGGCATGGGGACGGTTAAGAGACCCTGAACGACGTTGAGTTAAATGCAAGCCGCTCGCGCCGTGGCGCGGGCCGGCAGGGGGCGGGCGGGCGCGCGGGTCAGGACTCCGGCCCGGCGCGGCTGCGGCGCCGGCCGGTGCGCCGCCGGCTCAGCTCCGCCGCCTCCTCCTTGCGACGGGCGATCTCGGCCCAGTCGCGCATCCGGAACAGGCCGGTCTGGTCCTTGATCGACTGCGCCCGCTCGTTGCGGAAGGCCCAGACGATCAGCCAAACGACGGCAATGCCCGCCAGCAGCACGGCGACGCTGCTCATGCAGTCAACTCCTCTACGCGCGTGCCGGAGACCCTAGCACACGCCGCGACCGGAGCCAGAGATCCGTTTGCCGGGTCGGGCCCGCCGACAGGTGCGGGTGCCGCCGGACCCCGAGGGGCGGGCGGCGGCATCCCGGTGGCGTTGCGCTCAGGTCTTGTCGCCCTTCCCGGCCTTGCCGTCGGCCGGCCGGCGTGGCGCGCGCTGTTCTTCGCACTCCGCGTGCGGCCGCTCGATGCCCTGGCCGGAGCGGCCGACGGGCCGCTCGTCCTCCAGGGTCACCCGGGTGGAGTCCGCCAAGCGGTCGACGGCACTGGCCTGCAGGTGCAGGTCGCCGCTGCGGTCGGGCGACTCCTTGGCCGCCTCGCGCAGGTCGTCCGCAGCCGACCGGATCTTCTCTTCGACCTGATCGGTCTTTTTCGTCTTGTGGCCTTCGGTCATCGGTCCCGTCCTCCCGTAAGTCGGTTTGTCGTTGAAACCGACGTAACGGACCCGGCCGCGGCGCGGTTCCGTGCTGGAGGCGACACGATGTGTCGAATCGCGGGTTCGCATCCGTCCCGGCCGGGGCCGGGCAAGACCGCGATGCGCAGCCGTCAGTACCGTTCCGCGCCGATGCGCAGCGGCGGCATGCGCAGCAGCGTCTCGCCCGGCGGCCGCAGCAGCGGCCAAACCCGGCTCACCACCGGCTCCAGCCGGCGCAGCGCCGCGGCGGCCGGACCGTCGGCGGCGGCCTCCGCGCTCATCAAGCCGACCAGCTGCTCCAGCGGCGAGGCCGGCTCGGGCCACACCTCGACGGTCAGCGGCGCCCCCTCGGCGAGCTCCAGCACGTCGCGCACCGCCGCCAGCGCCGTGTCCAGCCCGCCCAGGCGGTCGACCAGGCCGCGGTCTTCGGCCTGGGCCCCGGTCCACACCCGGCCCTGGGCGAGGTCCTCGACCGCGCCGCGGTCCAGGCCGCGGCCGGCGGCGACCAGGGCAATGAAATCCTCGTAGATCGCATCGACCAGGGCGTTGACCCGCTCGCGCCCGCTCGGCGACAGCTCGGCGATGTTCGACCACAGGTCGGCGTTCTCGCCCCGCTGGACCGAGTCCCAGTTCACGCCGAGCTCGTCCCACAGGCCGCGGGTGTCCAGGTTGCCGGCGAACACGCCGATGGACCCGGTCAGCGTCGCCGGGAGCGCCACGATCTCCGCGGCCGGCGCGCTGATCCAGTAGCCGCCCGAGGCGGCCGCGCTGCTCATGGACACGATCACCGGCGTGCCCTGCTCGTCGGCGCGCTGCACGGCCTGGCCGATCACGTCCGAGGCGACCGCCGAGCCGCCGCCGCTGTCGACGCGCAGGACGATGGCGTCGAACCCGGCGTCGGAGGCGGCGCGGTCGATCGCGTCGGCGATCCGCTCGGCGATCATGAGCTGCGGGCCGATCAGGGGTGAGCTCTCGTCCTCGCCCAGCACGATCATGCCGGTGGCGTAGATCAGCGCGACCCGACCCTCGGGATCGACGTCGCGCGCGCCGATCGCGAGCAGATAGCGGTCCGGCTCGACGGGCTCGGCCGCCTCGCCGAAGCGCTCCTCCAGCTCCGCCTCCAGCGCGTGCAGCGAGGCGAGCCGGTCGATCAGGCCCGCGTCCAGCGCCGCGTCGGCCATGTACGGGCCGTCATCGATCAGGCTCTCCACCGTGGCGGGGTCCAGGCCGCGGCCGTCGGCGATGCCGGTCACAAGCTGCCCGAACAGGTCGCCGACCAGGCTGTTCAGCATCTCGCGGTGCGCCGGCGGCATGGCGTCCTCGGTGAACGTCTCCGGGAACGTCTTGAAGCGCCCGCGGCGCACCACTTCGGCCTCGACCCCGATGTCCGACAGCAGGTTCCCGGCGAACGGCACCTCCGCGCGGATGCCGGTCAGCCCGATCGACCCGGTCGGGCGCACCCAGATGCTGTCGAAGCCGGATGCCAGGTAATAGCTCGCGTTGCCGCTGCCGAACTCGCCGATGGTGTCCGCATAGGCGTAGGCCGGCTTGCCGCTGTCGCGGAAGCGGGCGACCGCGGCGCGCAGCTCCTGCGCCATGGCCAGCCCGAACACGTCGCCGCCCAGGTGTGCGACCAGCGCGACCACGTCCTCGTCCTCCGCGGCCCGGTCGATGGCCTCGACGGTCTCGTGCAGCGTGCGCTCGCGCCCCGCCAGCGCGGCCAGCAGCGGCGCCTGCGGCGGCCCGTCCCGCAGGGGCTGGCGCAGGTCGATGCGCAGCACGATGGTCTCCGGCGGGGCCGCCGGCGCACCGGCCTCGCGGATCAGGTTGAAGGTCGCCCAGCCCAGCATGACGGCGACGAGGATCGCCAGGACCCCGATCACGGCGAACAGATAGAGCAGGAATCGGCCGAAGGCGCGCCACATGTCGGGCTCCAGGGATCGGCGGCCGGACGGGCGGCCGGGTTGGCGGTCGCCGGTCTAGCGGTCGAGCGCGTGGTATTCGCGGTTGGGCATCATGTCGGTGCCGATCGCGACGCGGTTGGACATGTTGAAAAATCCGGCCACGTCGCAGATGTCGAAGACGTCCTCTTCCGAGAAGCCGTGCTCGCGCAGCCGGGCGCGGTCGGCATCGACCACCTCGTGCGGCGCCGCGGTCAGCTTCCAGGCGAAGTCCAGCATGGCGCGGTGGCGCGGCTCCAGCGGCGCCACGCGGTAGTTCATGACCAGCATCTCGCCGAGTTCGGGGTCGCCGGACAGCATGCGCACCGCCTGCCCGTGCGCGACCAGGCAGTAGTAGCAGTGGTTCGCGGACGACACGACGACGGCGATCATCTCGCGCTCCAGCTTGGTCAGCCCGCTGTCGCCCAGCATCAGCTCGTTGTACAGCGCAATGAAGGCGCGCAGCTTGGCCGGGCGCAGGCTGTACGCCTTGAGCACGTTGGGGACCAGGCCGAGCTTTTCCCGGCAGACGCCGAAGTACGCCTTCAGGTCGTCGTCCAGCCCGTCCGGATCCGGCACCGGCAGGTCCATGATGTGGTCTGGTTGCGGCATGCAGGGCGCTCTCTGGGTATCGTGCGCTCGGATTGGAGCGAGGTCGGTCGTACGGGGTCGTACGCCGGCAGTATCGCGTGCCGGCCCTGCGGGATCAACAGGCCCGCCCGGCATCCCGTTCCGTGCGAGGCCTGCCGGCGGACCCGCGCCGCCCGGCGCGGCGGCGCCCGGCTGCGGCAATACGACGCCGCCTGGCGGCCGCCCGTCCTCCGTGCAGCATTGACCGGAACCGCCCGGCGGGCGTTGAGTCTGCACGGGCAACCGGGAGATGCGGCGATGGCAAGGAAACCGGCGCGGACGGGGGCTGCCGCGGCTGTCGCGATCGGCGCGATCGTGATCGCGGTGCCGGGGCTGCTCGCCGGCGGCGAAGCGGCCCGGACGCAGGCGTGCCCCGAGCCGTGCACCTGGGAGCGGACCTTCGGCGGGGCGCGCGAGGACAAGGCATATGCGGTCGCGCCGCTGGCCGACGGCGGCGTGCTGGTGGCCGGCAACAGCCGCTCGTTCGCGATGCGCTACGACGCCTGGATCGTCCGCCTGGACCCGGCCGGCGAACCGGTCTGGGAGCGAAGCTTCGGCGGGCGCGACACCGACCAAGTGTACGGCCTGGTCGCCACCGGCGACGGCGGCGCTCTGGCGGTCGGCCACACCCGCTCGAGCGGTGCCGGCGAGAGCGACGTCTGGCTGATCCGCCTCGACGGCGACGGCACGCTGGTGTGGGAGCAGACCCTGGGCACCCGCGGCAACGACCGCGCGCGCACCGCGGCGCCGGCTCCCGACGGCGGCTTCTTCGTCGGCGGGTTCCAGGCCGGCAGCGGCCCGGGGGACCGCGACGCGTGGCTGCTGCGCGTCGATGCGGACGGTGAGCCGGTCTGGGAGCGCCGCTTCGGCGGCCCCGGCGACGACGGCGTCTTCCATGTCGCCGCATTGCCCGACGGCGGCGCGGCGATGACCGGCCACGCCCGTACCGGCGGCGGGCGCGGCTTCGACCTGTGGGTGGCGCGCCTTGCCGCCGACGGCACCGTAGCCTGGGAGCGCTGGTTCGACCGCAGCCGCTTCGACGCCGGCACGGCGGTCGTGCCGCTGCCGGACGGCGGCCTGGCGGTCGCCGGCGTGAGCGAGCGCGACGATGCCGACAAGCGCCTCGACATCTGGATCCTGGGCCTCGATGCCGACGGCACGGAGCGCTGGCAGCGCCTGCTCGGCGGCGACGGCAACGACGGCGCCTGGGGTGCGGTCGCCGCAGACGGCGGACTGCTGATCGGCGCCGCCACGGAATCCTGGGGGGCCGGCAGCACGGATGCCTGGATCCTGCGCCTCGACGGCGCCGGCGCGGTGCTGTGGGAGCGGCTGTACGGCGGCGCGCTGTGGGACCGGCCGACCGCGGTCACCGCCATCGCCGGCGGCTTCGTGGTCGCCGGCTACACGACCACCTCCGGCGCCGGTTTCGAGGACTACTGGCTGCTGCGCCTCGATGCGGAGGGCCGGCTGTGACCCGCGGCCGCGACAGGGCGCTTGCCGCCGCAGCCGCGTCTGGGCTATTTGTGCTTCACCTTTAGTATCAGGACCGTCCCGGCCAGCAGCAGGGTGACCAGGTTGGCCAGGATCACCGGCAGGTCGCCGGTCAGCAGGCCGTACAGAAGCCACAGGGCGACGCCGGTGCACAGGACCGAGAACATGCCGAGGGAGATGTCGCGGGTCGACCGCGTCCGCCACGTCTTGACGACCTGCGGGACGAACGCCGCCGTCGTCAAAGTCGCGGCCGTCAGGCCGACGATCAGGGTCAGGTCCATCTGAGGAGTCCGGTCCGGCCTTGGACAGTCCATCGCGACCGCAGCCTAGGGCATGGCGCCGCCGCCCGCCAGGGGCGGCATGCCCGGCCGAAGGCAACCTCCGCAACTTCGCCGCCGGCAGCCTCTTGCCGGGGCGCGCCGCCGCAACTATCGTAACCGCCCGGCGCCGGGGGATGATGCCAACGGTCGTCAGAACCCGGTCGGGCGGCAATCCTGTTTCCTGTCCGTTTCCGCAAAGCCGGGGCGAAGGGTCGCGTGCGCCGTCGGCGGCCGCGCCGGCAGCGTAGAGGTCGTGGGAATGGAGTATTTCGCACAACAGTTGATCAACGGGATCACGCTCGGCGCCGTCTACGGCCTGATCGCGATCGGCTACACGATGGTGTACGGCATCATCGGCATGATCAACTTCGCCCACGGCGACATCTTCATGGTGGGCGCCTTCATCTCGCTGATGGGTTTCCTGATCCTGGGCCTCAGCGGCGTGACCTACGTGCCGCTGGCGATCCTGGTGGTGCTGATCCTGGCGATGCTGTTCACCAGCGTGTACGGCTGGACCGTGGAGCGCGTCGCCTACCGGCCGGTGCGCGGGTCGTTCCGCCTGGCCGCGCTGATTTCGGCGCTGGGCATGTCGATCTTCCTGCAGAACTACGTGCAGCTGCTGCAGGGCGCGCGCACCAAGGCGCTGCCGCCGATGATCAGCGGCGGCTTCCAGCTCACCTCGGGCGAAGGGTTCAACGTCACCATCAGCTACGTGCAGATCATGATCATCGTGCTGACCGTGACGCTGATGACGGCGTTCACGCTGATGATCGCGCGCACCTCGCTGGGCCGCCAGCAGCGCGCCTGCGAGCAGGACAAGACGATGGCCGCGCTGGTCGGCGTGAACGTGGACCGCACGGTGTCGGTCACCTTCGTCATGGGGGCTGCGCTCGCCGCCGTGGCGGGGCTGATGTACCTGGTGCGCTACGGCGTGATCGACTTCTTCGAGGGCTTCATCGTCGGCATCAAGGCGTTCACCGCGGCGGTGCTGGGCGGTATCGGCTCGCTGCCCGGCGCGATGCTCGGCGGGCTGGCGATCGGCCTGATCGAGGCCTTGTGGTCGGCCTATTTCGACGTGGAATACAAGGACGTGGCGGTGTTTTCCGTGCTCGTGCTGGTGCTGATCTTCCGGCCCAGCGGGCTGCTCGGCAAACCGGAAATCGAGAAGGTCTAGGGGCATGGCGCAGGACACCGTCGCGATGCAGGGTGCCGGCCAGGCCGCCGGCCGCCGGTTCGACCCTGCCGCCGTGCTCAAGGAGAGCCTGCTCGCCGCGTTCGTCGCGTTCACCCTGTTCATCACCATGGTCGGCCTGCGCATCGTCGAGGTGCAGGGCGGGCAGGCCATCGCGACGCGCTTCGTCGACGTTGCCGTGGCGGTGGTGCTGGTGTTCTTCGGCCGGATGGGGATGGCGCTGACGCGCGCCGGCTTCCCGCTGCCGGTGCTGATCGGCGCCGGCGTGGTCGCGGCGATCGGCACACTGGTGCCGCTGCCCAGCACGGTGCTGCAGATCATCGCGGTGTTCGGCGCGATCGTCCTGGCGTTCGGCGCGGCCAAGGCCATGAACGTGCCGATGACGGTGCTGATCTCGGTGGCGTTCGGCGCCGTGATCCTGGGCCTGGCGCTGCACGTGCTGTCGGTCACCAGCGGCCTGCTGGAGATCGCCATGCTGTGGTACGGCGGCCTGGCCCTGGCGATCGGGCTGACCACGCATCCGCGCGCCGTGGCCGTGGGGCGGCAGGCGTTCGGGGTGCCGCTGTGGGTGCTGGGCGTGCTGGCCGCCGCTGCCGTCCTGCTCGGCGGCCTGCTCTACATCCTGGCGGCGACGGACAGGACGGTACTGGTCGAGGCGCGCGGCGAGCGCATCGTCACCGTGCAGCCCATCGACGAGCCGCTGTTCGACGGCGAGAGCGCCGTGCTGGGCACCGTCGACGGGCAGACCGTGACGGTGCCGGTGGTCGTGCCGCGCTATTACGATGGCGAAACGGCACGGGTGTACGACATGGCCGGCGAGCTGCGCGCCGTGCCGATCGTCGCCGGGCGCGGCGTCGATTCCGGCGTCGTCGCCCTGTTCGCGCTGTTCTACCTGTACGTCACCGTCGCGGTGGTGCTGGCCTACCGCTACCGGGACATGGTGCGCCCCGCCCGGGACGGCCGCACCGCCGACCGCGTCGCCGCGCGCATCACCGAAAGCAGCCGGTACATCGGGCCGATCGGCGTTCTGTTCGCGATCGCGCTGCCGTTCATCTTCCCCGACCGGTCGACCATCGACCTGGCCACCCTGGTGCTGACGTACATCATGCTGGGCTGGGGGCTGAACATCATCGTCGGCCTGGCCGGGCTGCTCGACCTGGGCTACGTGGCGTTCTATGCCGTGGGCGCGTACTCGTACGCCCTGCTGGCGGTGCATTTCGAGTGGAGCTTCTGGGTCTGCCTGCCGCTGGCCGGGGTGTTCGCGGCGTCCGCCGGGCTGCTGCTCGGCTTCCCGGTGCTGCGCCTGCGCGGCGACTATTTCGCCATCGTCACCCTGGGGTTCGGCGAGATCATCCGGATCATCCTGCTGAACTGGTACCAGGTGACCGGCGGGCCGGACGGCATCTCGCAGATCCCGCGGCCGTCGTTCTTCGGCCTGGCCACCTTCGGCCGCACCGGCGAGGACGGACTGCCGCCGTTCCACGAGCTGTTCGGGCTCGAGTACGACAGCTTCTACCGGGTCGCCTTCCTGTACTACCTGATCCTGGCGCTGGCGCTGATCGTGAACTTCACGTCGCTGCGCGTGCGCAAGCTGCCGATCGGCCGGGCCTGGGAGGCGATCCGCGAGGACGACATCGCCTGCCAGTCGCTCGGCATCAACCGGCGCAACGTCAAGCTCGCCGCGTTCTGCTTCAGCGCGATGTTCGGCGGCATCGCCGGGTCGTTCTTCGCCACGCGGCAGACCTTCATCAGCCCGGAAAGCTTCACCTTCATCGAGTCGGCGATCATCCTGGCGATCGTCGTGCTCGGCGGCATGGGCAGCCAGACCGGCGTGGTGCTCGCCGCCATCCTGCTGATCGGCCTGCCGGAAATTTTCCGCGAGCTGGAGCAGTACCGCATGCTGGCCTTCGGCGTGGCCATGGTGTCGATCATGATCTGGCGGCCGCGCGGGCTGCTGGCCCACCGCATGCCCAGCGTGACCTACTACGACCGCAATGGCCGCCGCGCCACGCGCCCCGAACGCGACGTGGCGCCGCCCGCGGAGCCGCAACCCGAAGCCGACGCCCCGACGCGGGCGTCGCCCGGCGGCCCGGCCCACGGCGCGACGGCCGGGGAGGCCGCCACGCCATGAGCCCGCCCGATCCCGCAACCGCGCCCGGCCTGCTCGAGGTCGAGCACCTGACCATGCGCTTCGGCGGGCTGGTCGCCATCGACGACGTCTCGTTCACGGCCGCCAACCGCGCCATCACCGCCATCATCGGCCCGAACGGCGCCGGCAAGACGACGGTGTTCAACTGCCTGACCGGGTTCTACAAGCCGACCCAGGGCCGGCTCGCCCTGCACCGCGACGGGCGGGACTATCTGCTGGAGCGGATGGAGGGGCACCTGATCGCGCACCGCGCCGGCGTGGCGCGCACCTTCCAGAACGTGCGCCTGTTCCAGGGCATGAGCGTGCTGGAGAACCTGCTGGTGGCCCAGCACAACGCGCTGATGGTTGCCTCCGGATTCTCGGTGTTCGGCCTGTTCGGCCTGCCCGTATACAAGACGGCGGAGCGCCGCGCGATCGACCTGGCCGAGTACTGGCTGGACCGCGTCGGCCTGCTGACCCGCGCCGACTGGGACGCCGGCAACCTGCCCTACGGCGACCAGCGCCGGCTGGAGATTGCGCGGGCGATGTGCACCCGGCCCGCGCTGCTCTGCCTGGACGAGCCCGCCGCCGGCCTGAACCCGCGCGAGACCGGGGAGCTCAACCAGCTCATCCTGGACATCCGCGACCAGCACAACATCGGCATCCTGCTGATCGAGCACGACATGAGCGTCGTGATGAAAATCTCCGACCACGTCGTCGTCCTGGACTACGGACGCAAGATCGCCGACGCCTCGCCGGAAGAGGTGCGCAACGACCCGGCGGTGATCCGCGCCTATCTCGGCGAGGAGGAGGACGAGGAGCTGCCGCCGGAGGTGGCCGTGGATCTGGCCGCCGGGGCCGCCGGCGCGAAGGGCGGGTGAGCCATGCTGTCGGTCGCGAACCTGCACACCTGGTACGGGGCGATCGAGGCGCTGCACGGCGTCAGCCTCGAGGTCGCCGAGGGCGAGATCGTCACCCTGATCGGCGCCAACGGCGCCGGCAAGACCACGCTGCTGATGACCATCTGCGGCAACCCGCGGGCCGGGCGCGGCGCGATCCGCTTTCTGAACGAGGACATCACCCAGACGCCGACCTTCGAGATCATCCGCAAGGGCATCGCCCAGTCTCCGGAGGGCCGGCGCATCTTCTCGCGCATGACGGTGATGGAGAACCTTCAGATGGGGTCGCTGTCGGCCGACCCGAAGTACTTCGAGGAGGACTGCGCGCGCGTCTTCGACCTGTTCCCGCGCCTGAAGGAGCGCCAGCACCAGCGCGGCGGCACCCTGTCCGGCGGCGAGCAGCAGATGCTCTCGATCGGCCGCGCGCTGATGAGCCGGCCGCGCCTGCTGCTGCTCGACGAGCCGTCGCTGGGCCTGGCGCCGATGATCGTCAAGCAGATCTTCGAGGTGATCCGCGAGATCAACGAACAGCAGGGGGTGACCGTGTTCCTGGTCGAGCAGAACGCCTACCACGCGCTCAAGCTGGCGCACCGCGGCTACGTCATGGTCACCGGCCAGATCACCATGACCGGCACCGGCCGGCAGCTGCTTGCCGACGCGGAGGTCCGCGCCGCATACCTGGAAGGCGGGCACTGAGCCCCGCAGCCGGCGGAACGGAGGGACGCGACATGGAGCTGTTCGAGGGGGCGCTGGGCACCACGCTGCCGGTATTCATCGGGCTGACGCTGGTCCTGTTCGGCGGGGCCGCGTTCCTGACCGGCCAGGCGCTGGCCAGCGGCTGGCAGCAGGCCTGGAAGGCGGTGCCGTATGCGCTGCTGCTGGGCGTCGGCGACCGGTTCCTGACCTATGCCATGTTCGAGGGCGAGCTGCTGACCCTGTCCGGATATCTGATCCATTCCGCCGTGCTGCTGGCGATCTGCCTGCTCGCCTACCGGTTGACCAAGGCGCGCAAGATGGTGTCGCAGTATCCCTGGCTGTACGAGCGTGACGGCCTGTTCGGCTGGCGGCAGCGGCGCCATGCCGGCTGAGCGGCGCTGCCCTCCGGCCGCGGCCGGATGTGGCGGCAATGTTGCAACTTCGCTGGAAAGTAGACAAACTCATGCCGCCGCGGAGCCGCTCGTGCTTCGTGCGGCTCCGGAGCACCGGATCACCGACCTCAATTGAACGAGACGGGGAGCGATCAAGATGACTCAGACCAGAATGGCCCTGATGGCCGGCGCCGCCGTGCTGGCATTCGGCGTTCCGGCCGCGCAGGCGCAGATCCGCATCGCCACCGCCGGCCCGATGACCGGCCAGTACGCCACCTTTGGCGAGCAGATGCGCAACGGCGCGGAGATGGCGGTCGCCGACCTCAACGCCGAGGGCGGCCTGCTCGGCGAGCGGCTCGAACTCAGCGTCGGCGACGATGCCTGCGACCCGCGCCAGGCGGTGTCGGTCGCCAACCAGTTCGCCAACGACGGCGTGATCTTCGTGGCCGGCCACTTCTGTTCCGGCTCGTCGATCCCGGCCAGCACGGTCTACACCGAGGAGGGCATCCTGCAGATCTCGCCGGCCTCGACCAACCCGGCGCTGACCGACGAGGGCGGCGCCAACGTGTTCCGCGTGTGCGGCCGCGACGACCAGCAGGGTGCGATCGCCGCCGACTACATCGCGCAGAACTTCCCCGAAGCGCGCATCGCCATCGTCCACGACCGCACCGCCTACGGCAAGGGCCTGGCCGACGCCACCCGCGCGTCGCTGAGCGCGCTCGGCGTCGAGGATGCGCTGTACCAGTCCTACACGGCCGGCGAGAGCGACTACACCGCCCTGGTCACCCGCCTCAACGCGGAGGACATCGATGTCCTCTACGTCGGCGGCTACCACACCGAGGCCGGCCTGATGCTGCGCCAGATGCGCGAGCAGGGCATGGACACCCAGCTCATCTCCGGCGACGCGCTGGTCACCGACGAGTTCTGGTCGATCACCGGCGACGCCGGCCAGGGCACGCTGATGACCTTCGGCCCCGACCCGCGCGAGTTCCCGACGGCCGCCGAGGTGGTCGAGCGGTTCCGCGCCGACGGCATCGAGCCGGAGGGCTACACCCTGTACACCTACGCCGCCATCCAGGCGTTCGTGCAGGCCGTGGAGATCGCCGGGTCGACCGACCTGGAGGACGTGATCCAGGCGCTGCGCGAGAACGAGTTCGACACGGTGATCGGCCTGCTGACCTTCGACGACAACGGCGACATCGAGCAGCCGGCCTACGTGTTCTATCGGTGGGAGGACGGCACCTACAGCCAGATCAACTGATCCGGCACCGCCTCAGGCGCGCGAGGGCCCGGCCGACCGCCGGGCCCTTTCGCTATGGCAATGCCGGCCGCGGGCTCAGTGCCGGAAGTGGCGCATGCCGGTGAAGACCATGGCGATGCCGTGGTCGTCGGCGGCCTTGATGACCTCTTCGTCGCGCATCGAGCCGCCGGGCTGGATCACCGCGGTGGCGCCGGCCTCGACCGCGGCGAGCAGGCCGTCGGCGAACGGGAAGAACGCGTCGGAGGCGACCACCGAGCCGGCTGTGCGCGACTCGGCCTCGCCGGCCGCCGCGCCGAGTTCGGCCGCCTTGCGCGCGGCCAGGCGGGCGCTGTCGACCCGGCTCATCTGACCGGCGCCGACGCCGACCGTGGTGCGGCCCTTGACGTAGACGATCGCGTTCGACTTGACGTGCTTGCACACCAGGAAGCCGAACGCCATGTCGAGCAGCTCGTCCTGGGTCGGCTGCCGCCGGGTGACCACCCGGAACATGTCCTCCAGCGTGCGCCCGGTGTCGCGAGTCTGCACCAGCAGCCCGCCGGCCACCGAGCGCACGGCGAGGCCCGGCGTCGTCGCGTCGGGCAGGGCGGTGACCAGCAGGCGCAGGTTCTTCTTGGCCTCGAGCAGGGCGAGCGCGCCCGCCTCCACCTCCGGCGCGACGATCACCTCGTAGAACGTGTCGGCGATGGCGCCCGCGGTGGCGGCGTCCAGCGTGCGGTTGACCGCGACGATGCCGCCGAAGGCGCTGACCGGATCGGCGGCGAAGGCGCGGCCGTAGGCCCCGATCAGGTCATCGCCCAGGGCCACGCCGCAGGGGTTGGCGTGCTTGACGATGACCACCGCCGGGTCGTCGAACTCGCAGACCAGCTCCAGCGCCGCGTCGGCGTCGGCGATGTTGTTGTAGCTCAGCTCTTTGCCCTGGAGCTGGCGGGCACCGGCGATGCCGGGGCGCGGCTCGCCGGTGCGGTACAGGGCCGCCTGCTGGTGCGGGTTCTCGCCGTAGCGCAGCGTCTGCACGCGCCGGCCGGCCAGCGCCAGCCATTCCGGGAACGGCTCGCCCTGGCCGTCGGCGAACCAGCGCGCGATCGCCGCCTCGTAGGCCGCGGTGCGGGCATAGGCGGCGGCGGCCAGGCGGCGGCGCAGCTCGGGCGAGGTGGCGCCGCTGTGGGTGGTCATGTCCTCGATCACCGCCTGATAGTCGGCGGGGGCGGTGACCACGGTGACGAAGGCGTGGTTCTTGGCACCGGCCCGGATCATGGCGACGCCGCCGATGTCGATGTTCTCGATGCAGGTGTCGAAGTCGGCGCCGCCGGCAACGGTGTCCTCGAACGGGTACAGGTTGTTGACCAGCAGGTCGATCGGCGCGATCGAGTAGTCGGTCATCGCATCCAGGTGGTCGGCGCGGTCGCGGCGGGCCAGCAGGCCGCCGTGGATCTTGGGGTGCAGGGTCTTGACCCGGCCGTCCATGATCTCCGGGAAGCCGGTGTGCTGCGAGACCTCCTTGACCGGAATGCCGGCCTCGGCCAGCGCGCGCGCCGACCCGCCGGTGGACAGGATCTCCACGCCGCGCCCGCTGAGGAAACGGGCGAAGTCGACCACCCCGGTCTTGTCGGCCACCGAGATCAGGGCGCGCAGGATCGGAACGTGCATGTCGGTCATCGGCTGGGCATCCATCCCCGGGTCGCGGAACTGCCCCCCTGTCTAACCGGCGCGGGGCGGTTTGTCGAACGGGGAGTGGGGGCGGATGCCCGCGCGCCAGCAATCAGCGGCGCATACTTTCTGGAGCCGTGGAAAGGCGGGTTTGCTACTGTCGACGGTGCCGCTTGTTGGCAACATCCAGGAAGGATGCAACCGTATTGAGTGCCGCCGCCCCGACCAGAGCAGCCGCCACCACTGGCTGATCAATGGTTGCGCAATAGACAGCTCCCGCTATGAGGCACAGACCAATCAGGACACCACACGCCATACCCCAACCCAAGAATGTCTTTTGAATATTCTGCTCGCTCTTCCGCATGAAGATTTGCGTCTGATAATCTTCAATGAACGCATCCAAAAACTGTTGCCCACGACCGGCCGCAACCATTTCCATAACATCGGCCGCATCGGCAAGACACTCAAGGTCCGAGCGCGGATAATGGTGCTCGACGCTCAGAAAGAGCTGCCGCAGCTCTGCCAGTATGACGTTAACGTCCTGATCCGGTACATTGTGTTTGCGCAGCCTTTGAGAGATCTCACTTTTGATATTGTCAGGTATGTCTTCGCCGGTGTCGGTCGGTTCAACGGTCTCGCCAGCCGCCCCACTTGCCGACTGCGCTACATTTTGCAATTCATCCGGCGATCGACCTGCTCGACCGCCGCCGGACTCACCGCTGCTTGTCATCGAGCCTGTCCAATATGGCACGAGCACTCTTGTTTGCGTTGGCAAGAGCCAGCGGCAGGCTGGGTCGAATTTCCTCCTTCTGATATCCGACATAGATGGTTGGCAGACTGCCGAGCCCGCGCTTGAAGCCTTCCGCAAAATGGGAAAGCCAACGCCACCGACGGGCGCTGCCGCGTTCGTCGCCGCTGGCGGACTTCAAATCCAAATCTTCAATTTTGTCGAGTGTTAAGACCTTGCCGTTTATGTGAAGCGCCCCGGCCCTGGGATCACGCCCAACCGTCCGGCCACGCCGCCGCTGTCGCCTCTTGGAACACCGGGTCTGACCTTTCGAAACATCCGAACCTTCTGGCTTTCCGGTCATCGTATGCTCCGCGAATCAAAGGTCTTGGGTTCGCACCATGTCGCATGTCGCATGTCGCATGTCGCATGTCGCATGTCGCATGTCGCATGTCGCATGTCGCATGTCGCCATTCAACATATGATCAACATGGTGGCGAAATTGCAAATTTTTTCGAGGCATGAGCACGCTTCGTCGGCAGAGTCAGAGATCCGAGGCGGATGGTGTGCCCGGGAGCGTTTCGTGAGCGGGAGCCGGTGGCACTCAGCCTCTGCCATTGACGCGCGACGGCCGGCCCTGTAGCCCCGATGGCCGGTGCAACCGATTGCACGGCGACAGGGTACAAGGGGAACGCGCGATGACCGAGTGGTGGCGCGGTGCGGTGATCTATCAGATCTATCCGCGCAGTTTCCATGACGCGAACGGCGACGGCATCGGCGACCTGCCCGGCATCGTCGCGAAGCTCGACCACGTCGCGTCGCTGGGCGTCGACGGCCTCTGGGTGTCGCCGTTCTTCCCCTCGCCGATGAAGGACGGCGGCTACGACGTGGCCGACTTCTGCGGCGTCGACCCGATGTTCGGCACGATCGAGGACTACGACCGGCTGGTGGCCGAGGCGCACCGGCGCGGGCTCAAGGTGATCATCGACCAGGTCTATTCCCATACTTCGGACGAGCACGCCTGGTTCCGGGAGAGCCGGGCCGACCGCACCAACCCCAAGGCCGACTGGTACGTCTGGGCCCCGCCCAAGCCGGACGGCACGCCGCCGAACAACTGGCTGTCGGTGTTCGGCGGCCCGGCCTGGGACTGGGACCCGCGCCGCCGCCAGTACTACTTTCACAACTTCCTGGCCGAGCAGCCGGACCTGAACGTGCACACCGTCGCGGTGCAGGAGGCGATCCTGGACGCCGCCCGGTTCTGGCTGGACCGCGGCACCGACGGCTTCCGGCTCGACGTCGCCAACTTCTACATGCACGACCTGCTGCTGCGCGACAACCCGCCGTGCGCGCACCCCGACCCGGTCAAGCCGTACCGCCTGCAGGTGCCGCTGTACAACCGCTCGCGGCCGGAGACGCTGGGCTTCATGGCGCGGCTGCGCGGCCTGCTGGACGACTATCCCGAGCGCATGGCGGTGGGCGAGATCGCCAGCCGCAACCAGATCGAGGACATGGTCGACTACACCGCCGGGCCGGACCGGCTGCACACGGCGTACAGCTTCATCTTTCTGCGCGACGCGTTCGGCGCCCGCCACATCCGCGAGACGGTCGAGGCGATCCTGGCCGCCTCCGCCGACGCCTGGCCGTCGTGGGCGTTCAGCAACCACGACGTCATGCGCGTGGTCAGCCGCTGGAGCGACGGGCCGCCGTCGCCGGCCTTCGCCAAGCTGCTGATCGCCCTGCTCGGCGCCCTGCGCGGCACGCTCTTCCTGTACCAGGGCGAGGAGCTGGGCCTGCCCCAGGCCAGGGTGCCCTACGAGCGCCTGCGCGACCCCGAAGGCATCCGCTTCTGGCCCGACTACGAGAGCCGCGACAACGCCCGCACGCCGATGCCCTGGGCCGCGGACCGCGAGCATGCCGGCTTCGCCGCGGTGCCGGGAGCGGCCGAGCCGTGGCTGCCGGTGGAGCCCGCCCACCGCGCCCTGGCCGTGGACCGCCAGGAGGCCGACCCGGCCTCGGTGCTGCACTTCACCCGCCGGTACCTGGCCTGGCGCCGCCGCCACCGCGCCCTGATCGACGGCTCGATCCACTTCCACGACACGCCGGAGCCGGTGCTGGCGTTTGCGAGGCGCGGCCGCGACGGACACATCCTCTGCGCCTTCAACCTGGGCCGCTCCCACCAGCGGGTGCCCCTGCCGATCTCGGCCTCAACCCGGCGCCTGGACGGCCCGGGCCTGCCCGGCGCGCTGGACGGCGGCATGGTGGACCTGCCGGGCTATGGGGCGGTGTTTGCGGGGTTGGACGATTGACGGCGGCCAGGAGGGACCATGGACATTGCGGCGGGAGCCTCACGATATACGGCTCCCGAGTCCGTCCCGCCGCAGCAGGCAGACGTTGTCCCTTGGCGCAAGAGAGATTATAGATATCCATATGGTGTGACGTATATCCAAGGAGGGCTCTCATGCGCATCGCGAAATGGGGCAACAGCCTGGCAGTCCGCCTTCCCGCCGGCGTGATCGAGGCGCTGGACCTGAAGGAGGGCGACGACATCGAGATTTACGTCGCCGGCGCGCGAGACTTCGCCGTGGCGCGCAAGCCCGATCGGGAAGAGCTGCTGAGGCGTCTGCGCGCGTTCCGTGGCCGGCTGCCCGACGACTTCAAGTTCGATCGGGACGAGGCGAATGCCCGGTAGCTTCTTCGACACCAATGTCCTGATCTATCTTGCGTCCGGCGATCCGGCGAAGGCGGATCGGGCGGAGCGTGTCGTTTCCGGCGGCGGAACAATCAGCGTGCAGGTGCTGAACGAGATCACCAACGTTGCTCGGCGAAAGATGCGCTTCTCCTGGTTGGAGACCCGCGCGTTTCTCTCCACGATTCGCGGCCTGTTCGTTATTGAACCTTTGACCCTCGAAACGCATCAAACCGGCCTTACCTTGGCCGAGCGGTATGGCCTGTCGCCTTACGACGCGATGATCGCAGCGGCGGCCCTGCTGGCTGAATGTGAGACGCTCTGGTCGGAAGACATGCAGGACGATCTCGTGATTAACGGCTGCCTGCGCATTGCCAATCCATTCCGGTCGATGTCTTGACGGATGCTCAGGAGGCGCGCTGCTGCCAAGGATGCGGGGAGTCGGTGTCCGGCTCCGGCATGCCCGGCGCTTCCTATCCGGAAGTATCGCAATGAAGCAGTTCAATGTGCATGACGGAATGTCGCCGTCCGTGGGCGGTCCGGAACCATTCACAAGTCTACCCGTCCAGTAGTTCCATCGGTGCGCCGCAAAACTCCGCACATGACGAAGCGCCGTATCCTCCGAAAGCGCTTGTATACCAATGCATAGGTCTTCCGGACCCGAGACGTTAATCGCGTATTAATTACGACACATACAATGGACGTCACGGGCGCCTGCCGGGTGCAGGTCGTGTCTTAAGCAGGCAACAGGATGCGCTTGACGGCAGCGCGCCGCCCTGCCGGCACCGCGGCCCGCGACCCGTTCAGGATTGGGAGGTTTCCCCGTGCACGTCATCGGCCTTTGCTCTTTGTCCGACCATCCGCTGGCCGGGCGTCTCGGCGAGCACCTGCTGGCCGAGGCGATCGCGACGGGGGACCGGGCGGTCTCGCTGGTCGACCTGACCGCCGACGATGCCGCCGCGTCACCCGGCGCCGAGGACGCCGACGCGCCGGCCCGGCGGCACGGCGCCGTCGACGCGTACAAGGACATCGTGGCGGGCCTGAACGGGCACGGCACCGAGGCCGTCCTGCTGACCCTGCCGTCGTTCGTCCTCGTCGAACGCCATCCGGTCCTGTCGATCGTCGACCTGGTCGCGGTCCATGTCTCCGCCGGGCAGGCGCCGCAGGTGCCGGCCGGTTTCGCGGCGGACACGCTGGCGCTGCTGCACAAGGACCATTTCTTCGTGATGAGCGGCGCCCCGAACGAGGACGAGCGGCTGGCAGCCCTCGCCCTGCGGCTCGCCGAGCACGGCCGCATCTGCACCACGATCGTCCCCGAAACCCGCAGCGTCCTGGAACGCCTGCGCGCCGGCATCGGCCGGGCAGGGGCCGACGGCACCCCGACCGGCGCCGTCCGTGCGCTGTGGCGCTATTGCCTGGCGCACCTTCCGGCCGGCGCGACGGGCCCGGCCGGTCCGGACGGCGACTGTCCCGGCGCGGCCGCCGCGACGGGCCCGGCCGATGCCCCGCTACGGCTCGAGAACATCGTGGTCACGTACGGGGACACCCGCACCGCCTGCTTCGCCCTGGACATCTCGACCACGGGCATGGCGTTCGTGTCCGACCTGAACGTCCGCCACGGCGACCGGCTGGCGGTCGACATCCCCGGCGTCGGCCGGCTGATCGGCAAGGTCCGGTACCGGGAGGGCTACCGCATCGGGATCCAGTTCGTCGTCCCCGGCCGCGAGCACCTGAAGGCCGTGCTCGGCCTGTCCAACATGCTGTTCCCGCAGCGCCTCGCGGACGCGTGACGCGGCACCGCACCCGGCCGCCGCCGGCGGACGGGTCGCGATCCTCCTTCAAAAACCCGGGAGTTCACGCCTCGTAGATGCCGCCGACGCCGTAGTCCGCGCCGGCCTCGCGCGCCAGCACGGCCGACTGCGGGTCGTTCAGCCCGGTGATCACGACGTGGATGGCAACGGTCCGCCAGACCTTGATCAGGCGGCTCATGGACGGCCGGTCGTCGTGCCGGGAGATCGACTTGAGCAGGCCGAGCGGGACCTCGACGTACTCGGTCCACAGCCGGGTCAGCGCCCGCACCGACGAGATCGCCGCCGGGAACTGGCTGACCCAGACCGGGTGCTCGGTGCCCAACTCCTCGCAGAACTGGCGGAACGCCCCGGAATAGGTGTCGCTCAGGCTGAGGCCCAGCGGCTTGAAGCCGAGCCGGGCCGGCGGCACGTCCGCGGCCGCGATCGCCGCCTTGACGATCTTCGAGAACCGCGGGTCGACGATGCTCGGGCGGGTCAGCTCCACGATCACCGGCGATCCGGCACCGGCCGCCGGGCGCGCCAGGACGCGCGTCATGACCAGCATGTCGTGCCGCACGCACAGGTCCGGGTGCGCGGCCGGGTCGATCAGGTCGCCGATCCAGGCCTCGTCGTCCGCCAGGCGGAGCTGCCCGCGCACCAGCGTCAGCACCTGCGAGCCGCTCGACACCTGCACGACCGACCGTTCGTCGAGGGCGACGTCCTCGCGGTCCAGGGCCTGCCGCACCACGCCGGCCGGGTCGTTCAGCTGCGGCACGACCCGCGAGAACGACGACAGCAGCTTCGACTTTCGGAACAGGCTGCCGGCGCCCTTCACGAACCGGTCGATCATCCGGGACAGCGCGCCCTTGACGTCCTCCTCCGGTGCGTTCTTCACGTCCAGGCGGATCGTCTCGATCTTCGCGCCCAGGGCCTGGTCCTCCAGGCCGTGGCGCCGCATCGACCGCGGAATGTCGGCAACGATCTCGTCGGCGACAATGCGCGACGGGTGCAGGATGGCGTAGCAGCCCGGCTTCAGGCAGGCGACCTCGCCGTCCACCGACCACCGGCCGAGCGTGGACTCCACCACCGAGCGCACGTCGGCGGCCCCGTCCGGCTCCGCGCCGGGGTCGGCGCCGGCGTCCAGCAGGCCGGAGAACTCGAACATGGTCAGGTCGTGGTCGGCGTCGGGGAACCGGTTGAGCCGCTCCGACACGGTGTCCAGGAACGCGTCCTTCTCCGCCACGGCCGCCTCGCCGGCGACGCCGGCGCGGCGCAGCGGCAGGTCGGTCCCGTCGGAGGCAAAGTCGATCCACAGCGCCGCGCGGCCGGACGGCGTGGCCCGGACATAGCCGTGCACGGCGCCGCGGCTGCCGTGGATGACCGTCATCTTCTCGGGCTCGTCGGACGCCCGGCGGAGCGGGTCGCGGAGCAGCGCGCGAATCCGGGCGTGCGCGCGCTTCGGCAACAGCAGGTACACCGAATACCCGGTCACCTCGTCGGGCCGGCGGCCCAGGCCCTCCAGGGTGCTGCCAAAGGCCTTCAGAATGGTGCCGTTGCGCCGGACGAGCAGTGAAAACCTCGTGGACATCAAGCCCCGCCTCCGTTGCGCGCGGCACCCCCCGCGGACGCGCGACCACTACGCCAGTATGCAGGGACGGTGTTGACGGTCCGTTAAGGCGGCCGGAGCGTGGCCGGCCTGCACTTCGCTTGCGCATCCATGACCCTGTTGCGCATATGAATTGCGAGAAATGGGGTTTGCGCCGCCGGATCAGCGGTTCGAGAGGAGTGGCGTGCCGTCCGCGATGCGGCTAGGATGCCCGCGCCACAGACAGGAGCTCCGGCCATGTCCACCGCGATCCGCTTTCTGCCCGGCGTGCTGGCCGCACTGCTGGCGTTTCTGGCGCTGCAGATCCTGAACTGGCTGGACGTGCGGGCGTTCTGGTGGGAGCTGCTGGTGTTCGCCGTGGTGTACATCGTCCTGGTGGTCTCGCTCGATAAGGCCTTCGCCGCCTACGCCGAACAGCGCCGGCCCGGCACCGCCACACGGTGATTCGGCGCCGCCCGCCGGGCGCGCCGCCGGCCCCGGACCGGGCCTCCTGCACGGACGCCCGTGCCCGCCGCCGCGCGGCCGTGACCGCCGTTGCCCCTTCCCGCCGTCCCGCCGCTCTGACATAACATTCTGTGCAGGTCGCCCGGGTTGCGCCGGGCCGGCGCCGTCGCGGCGTTCAAGGCGCGCGGCGGCGCCCCATATACAGCGCTTCACGGGTGCTCCGGAACCGGGGCCGCATCATGCGCCGACGCCTGCCGGGACCGGCCGGCGGGCGGCGCGCAGGGGGAACGAAGGCCGTGTACGTGACCGTCAACGGGTGCCGCCTGTTCGTCGACATCGAGGGCGCCAAGCTGGTGCCCGACGGGACGGTCATGCGCGAGAAGCCGACGCTGCTGCTGCTGCACGGCGGCCCGGCGTTCGACCACTCCATGTACAAGCCGGCGTTCTCCCGCCTCGCCGACATCGCGCAGATCGTCTACTACGACCACCGCGCCAACGGCCGCAGCGACGACGGCCCGATCGGGTCGTGGACGCTGGGCCAGTGGGGCGACGACGTGAAGGGCCTGTGCGAGGTGCTGGGCATCGAGAAGCCGGTGGTGCTGGGCACCTCGTTCGGCGGCTTCGTCGCCCAGGCGTACGCCACCCGGCACCCCGGTCACGCCGGCAAGCTGATCCTGATGAACACCGCCGCCCGGCTCGACCTGGAAACCTCGATGTTCGCCCTGCACCGCGGCGGCGGCTCGCGGGCGCGGTCGGTCACCGACCGGCTCTGGATGGGCCTGAACCCGGCCGCGGTGCTCGACTACCTGGCCATGCGCGAGCTGCTCTACTACGCCTTTCCGGCCGCCGACGACCCGGAGGAGAACTGCCGCGCCGTGGTCCGGCAGTCGGTGCTGTTCTACTTCTCCGGGCCGGGCGGCGAGCACTGGCGCATGGACTACCGCGAGGACCTGGCCCGGGTCACCTGCCCGACGCTGGTGATCGGCGCGGAAGACGATCACATCACCCCGATCGAGCAGAGCGTGGAGCTCGTCGAGTGCCTGCCGCCGGGCCTGGGCCGGCTGGAGCGCCTGGCCGGCGCCGGCCACCCCATCTATCGCGAGCGCCCGGAAGAGACCTTCGCCCTGCTGCGCGAGTTCCTGCTGACCTGATCCCGCTGGACGGGCAGGGACGGGACCGGGAGCCCTTTGCCAAGAATTGGCACTTTCGTCTTACTCGTTATGCGAACGAACGATCAGGGCCGGGGCCGGATGCCGAGGCCCTGGCGGACCTCTTCATAGACCCGCACAGCCTCTCCCGCCTCGATCGTCACGGCGAAGCCATAGCGGATCGACTGATCGAGCGCGCCGCCCTGTTCGCGGCAGAAGACCCGGAGCGCCAGCGTATTGCCGTCAACGAACGCGACGGCGCGCTCCCCGGCATAGCGGACGTGAAACAGGGAGCCCCGTGGCACCGACTTATCCGAGGGCTGCCAGGCCAACCGCGCGACGCCGAACCGGGTCTCCGGATTGTCCGGCGCGACTTCCAGCTTGGCCCGGCGATAGGCCTGATGCCGGACGTTCACCGGCGAGAACCAAGCCAGCGACACCGTCAGCGCGCGCGGTTCGCGCACGCGCTCGAGGCTCGGCGGCAGGGGAATCCGGTACAGAGCCGCCTGCTCCCCGGCCGGGATCTCGCCATAGCCGATCATCGTGGCGCGGTTTGCAGCGCATTCCATCGTCTCGTGAACCGCTGGCCGGCCGTAGCCCAGCAACCGGGCGATGCCGTCCCGCCGGACGACATGGGTGCCCTGCCCCTGCGGCTGCCAGGTCTGATCGAGCAGCCGGCCAATGCTGCCCCATTGCGCGCGATGCACCAGCATCGCCTTGACGATGACCCCGTAGAAGGCCGGGTCGACGCCTTCGAGAAGATTGCCGTTGTCCGGATCGGAGAGCGCATCGAAAATTCGGTGCGCCGCCCGCGTGGCCAGCGCCGTGGCGGCGCTGGTTCCTGAACTCAATCCCTCCCGGGTCAGGTCGCCCCCGGCATCCGGCATGGCGCAACGCAAGCCGTAAAGCCGCCCCGGCGGCACCAACCGCAGGCTGATACCGCTCGCGCCGTGCGCCGCAACCCGGACCAACTCGCGGCCCCCCGGCATGAAGATGTCCGGCTTTACGACCTTGCGGTGTCCCAGCCCGAGGGCGGAGGATATATTGGGGCCGGGCTCGTCCGCGAAGGGCGAAAACACCGCCGCGCCGTTCATCGGCGGCACGCCGTCCTCGTGCCAGGCGCCGACTGTCACCGCATTCAGCGATTCCGCCGGCGACAGCAGCGTACGCACCGCCTGCTGCTCCGCCAGAGCCCGAAGGATCGCAGCCTCCCGCTCCTCGGCCGAGGCATTCTCGAAATCGATCAGCCCGACAAAATTGCGGACGGCCAGCGGTTCAGTAACGTTGCCGGCACTCACCAGAAACAGGATACCGAACCTGTCCGCGAGGTAGTCGAGCAGCCGGCCCCAGGGGCTCATCGGCCCGGCGAAAGGACGGTTACGATCTCCCAGCGACAGGTTGACGATGAAAACACCGGGCGCCGTCGCCTCCCCCTCGGCATCGCCTGCCTTCATCCGAAGCACCGCCCGGTAGATCAGGTCCAGCAACAATCGGTCACGCAGCGGTCGCTCATTGCCGCCGTCGCCCGGCGCGTACAGCACCGGCCGGAAATAGACAGGCCGGGACAGCGGCTCCTCGCCCAGATTGCGGTCGCCATGCAGGATCAGCGACGCCATCTCAGTCCCGTGCTTGCGCTCCGCGACCACGCTCATCGGATCGAAATCGTCGGGATCGTCCAGCACCAGACGGCCAGCCAAAAGCGCATGGTTTTGCACCGGCATGGCGTCGAACAAGGCCGCTATGGGCGGAAGCCGGCGTTCCAGTCCGGGTGGCTCAGGCAACGCCTCGTCAAGCGGCTCGGCAGCGACAGGGAACTCGACCGTCGATTGCGGCCGCACCATCATGACTTCGTCGCAGATCGCGAGGCTGACGTCCTCACGATTGATCAGTCGCTGCACTTCAGCCGCCGGCAGGTCCACCAGACGGCCCATATAGCCGATCTCGCCAATCTCAGCCTGATCGACGATCACGCCATCCGCGGCGGCGACGGCCCGGCCAAAACCCGCCTGAGCCTCGGTGCGGCGCACGCGAGTGCCTTCATACCAGAGTTCGACTTCCACGCGCACGATAGCGTCCGCGTCGTGCGCGGCGAGCTCTTCCCGCAGATAGGCGATCGTCTCATCCGGAATCCGGTCCTCAGGTCCCCAGGCCCGCAGCTTGTGCAGGTGGTCGAAGACATCGAACCAGGACGCGAAGCCACGCGGGGCATCTTGCCCTGCCTCATAACGCCGCCAGAGCGACAGCAGATGCCGCAACGCCTGCGTATCCGGCATCGCCATGTAAAGGCGCCCGGCGACCGGCTTGTCGTCGCGTATACCGGGCGCGCGCCCCTTCCGCGTCTCAAGTACCCCGAAATCTTCGTCCGGATCGAGGATTAACTCCTCATCCGCCAGGAAGTCGAGCCGCCCGTTAATCCTGCCGAGCGCCGCGTTGAAATCGCCGATCGAGCCCGCAACCTCAAATACCAGGGCGCGCTCCGGGGCGATCCCGAGAGGGTCTTCACGCAGGCTTACCGGATCGTGGTTCTGATCGAACACGTCGCGGAGGCGCTGAAAGGTGGGGCCGAGCCGTTCGCGCTGCCGCGCTCGCGGCGGCGTCTGGATTTTGCCGCCCCCGCCGCCCCCTTTGGGGCGCTTGTCAAGCCCCGGATTCGGGACCGGAAGAAGCGGGTATTCGGTCATGCGAAGTATCCTCCCGGGTATTCGGCGAGGTACGTGCGGACCACATCTTCAACCGCTCCTCGACTATTCTCTTCAGCGGCGTCTCCCCCATGGCCAGGACATGCCGGCGGCGGACATCGAGACAGAACTCTTCGGCCTCGGCATAGCTGATCGCCCCGAGCGCTTTGGCGATCGAGTCGGGGGCTCGCCCCAGAGGTTCCGCCATATTGTCCGCGAAACGCTGGAAATAGGCGGTCAACTCGGTCCACGTCGGCGCCTTCAGCGATAGCCGAAGCTGGAACCGGCGCCAGACGGCACGGTCCAGCAGCTCGCTGTGATTGCTTGCCGCCACGGCGATCGTGTAGCTGGGCAGATCGTCCATCTGCATCAGCAACGAGGTTACGACGCGCTTGATTTCGCCGGTCTCATGCTCATCGCCGCGCTCCTTGCCAACGGCATCAAACTCGTCGAAGAACAGGACGCAGGGCGTGATCCGGGCATAGTCGAAGACCCGTTTCAGCCGAGCCGCTGTCTCGCCAAGATAGCTGCCGATCATCGCTTCATAGCGGACCACGAAGAAGGGCAGGGCCAGCGCTTCGGCAATCGCCTCGGCGAGTGAGGTCTTGCCGTTGCCCGGCGGTCCCGAGAGCAGCACCCGGTGACGGGGTTCGAGCGAATGCGCGCGCAGCACCGAGGCGCGCTGCTGTTCCTCGATCAGCTCTTCGCAGGCGTGCCGGTTCATATCCGACAGCACCAGGTCCTCGATCCGCTTGTCGGGGGTCAGTTCGAGCAGAAATTCCCGGTGGCGGGCAGTGTTTGGGCCAAGAACCGCCGGTGTCTTGTGACCGTTGCCATTCACATGCATAGCCTTCGTCAGGCGATCCGCCAGGATGTTGTGGTTCTTGGCCTTTTCCTCAGCGATGATGGCTTCGGCTGCGGCGCGGACGCTTCTGGAGTCGCCGCTTGATCCGGCTTTCACCAGCGAAATGAGCAGATCACTCCTGGCCATCGTCCGCTCCCCGTCCCGCTCCGTTTCGCAGGCCGTGCTTCTCCCGGTCGAGCTTTTCAACGACGGCCTCCAGTATCCAGGTGTTCCGCGGCACCCGCACCGCCCTTGCCTTCCGCTCATGGTCGATGTCGCTCACAAGCGCACGCGGCACCCGCACCGTCAGCGCGGCAACGTCCTCGTCAATCTTTTTCAGTCCCTTGGCCATGGTCCTGCCTACCATCCCTGATGAGAGTTTGCCATCAAAGAGATGGTATTCTGACGCCAGACCATGACCAAACTGATGGCTTTGGTGCACAAATCGCCGATGCGGGCATGCCGGCCGGGGAGCCGGCGATGTTCGTGGCCTTCAGCTGACCCGGCGCGAGACCTGCATGCCGAACTGCGTCATCCGATCAATCACGGCGCAGCCCATCCGGGCCTCGGCCTTCTGTCCGGGCAGACTTCGGTGTGCACCAGCGCCCCTGGGACGGGCCTTGTCTGGGCTTGACCGCCCGGTCCCGTACCGCCATGTTTCGGCCGTTCCGGGGGAGCCCCGCTCGAGGGGCTGAGAGGCCGCTGGCGCGCTTTGGCGCGCGGCGCGGCGACCCTTCGAACCTGATCCGGGTCGTGCCGGCGGAGGGAGGACGCGTGCGGGGCCGCGAATGCGCCCCCGCCTCAAAGTCCCGTGCATCGCTGCCTCAGCCGTCCCGGCCGTCGTCACCCTTCGAGCCGGGAGGCCGCCATGCCGATCCTGTTCCGCCGTTCCGCCCGTCGCGTGTCCGGAGCCCGGCCGTGAGCGCCTGGATCGCCGCCGCCGTGCTGCTGGCCGGAGCGGCGGCGTTCGCCGCGGCCGGCATGCTCTACGCGCGCCGCCGCGTCGCGACGCTCGAGGACTGGATCACGGCGCGCGGCACGCTGGGCCCCGGCGCCGGCGTGGCGACGCTGGTCGCCTCGGGCATGGGCGCGTGGATCCTGTTCGGCCCGGCGGAGGCCGCCACCTGGGGCGGCATCGCCGCGGTCGCCGGCTATGCGATCGGCTCGGCGGCGCCGCTGTTCGTGTTCGTCGCGCTGGGCGTCCGCCTGCGCCGGCTGATGCCCGAGGGCCACAGCCTGGGCGAGTACGTGCGCCTGCGCTACGGCCCGGTCATGCACGCGCTGACCCTGGCGGTGACGCTGTTCTATCTGGTCATCTTCCTGACCGCGGAGATGACCGGCATGGCGCTGATCGCCGGGCTGGTCACCGGCCTGCCGCTGTGGGCGACGGCGGTGGCGGTGATGACGGCGACGCTGGCCTATACCGGCTATGGCGGCCTGCGCGCCTCGATCTTCACCGACGGCATCCAGTTCCTGCTGATGGTGCCGCTGCTGGTCTGGCTGGTCGTGGCCGCCTGGCAGGCGCTGGGCGGCGCCGGGCCGGGCGTGGCGGCGCTGGCCGAGCGGGCGCCGCAGCTGCTCGACCCGCTGACGGCGGTCGGGCTCGAAGGCGGGCTGACCCTGATTATCGCCATCTTGCTGACCAACCTGTTCCACCAGGGCTACTGGCAGCGGGTGTTCGCGGCGCGCGACGAGCGCAGCCTGCGCACCGGCTTCATCGTCGCCGGCGTGGTGGTGTTCCCGATCGTGTTCGCCATGGGCCTGTTCGGGCTGGCCTTCGTCGCGGTGGACGCGCCGGGCGAGGCCTCGACGGCGGTGTTCGCCGTGGTGCTGGAGGCGCTGCCGGCCTGGGCCGGGCTGGTGCTGATCCTGCTCGGGCTGGTCCTGGTGATGAGCAGCGCCGACACCATCCTGAACGCCGTGGCCAGCCTGATCGCCGTGGACCTGCAGCACGTGCGCCCGGCGGCGGACGGGGCGCGGCGCATGCGCGTGGCGCGGCTCGCCATCCTGGCGCTGGCGGTGCCGGTGGTGGCGGTGGCGGCGCAGGGGTTCAGCGTGCTGTACCTGTTCCTGCTCGCCGACCTGCTGTGCGCGGCGGCGGCGTTCCCGGTGTTCTACGGCCTGTACAACCCGCACTACAGCGAGCGCGCCGCGGTATGGAGCCTGCTCGCCGGTCTGGCCGCGGGCGCGGCGCTGTTCCCCGCCCCGGACCTGAGCGGCGGCAGCCTGCTCGGCGCGTTCGTGCTGGCGGCGACGGTGCCGGCGGCGGTGTCGCTGGCCTGGCCGCGGCGGGCCGAGCCGTTCGACTTCGCCGGCCTGCGCACGGCGGTGCGGCCGATCGCGGAGTAGGGGCGGGGGCCTGCCCCGCCGGTCAGCCCGTGCCTGCGCCGGCCGGGCTTGCCTGCGCCGCCCCGGCGGCGTACCCGCTCGCCGCCTCCTCTGCCGGCGCGGGCTCTGCCGCCGCTTCGGCGGGGTCGCGGGCGAGCGCGGTCGCCTGCGGGGTCAGCAGGTCGAAGGTTCTCGCCTGCGCCGGCGCGGCAGCAACGCTCCGGCTCCGGCCCACGGCCAGGAGGACGAGGAGCAGGGCGGCCGCGGCCATGAGATAGAGCACCCCGTCGATGTCGATCCGCATCATCAGCGGCGTGCCGATCAGCGGCCCCAGCACCGAGCCGATCCCGCTCATCAGGACGAGCGCGCCGCTTACCGCCACGACGCGGTCGGCGGGCATGCGGTCGTGCGCGTGGGCCACGCAGACCGGATAGAGGGTCGACATGAACCCGCCGAGCAGCGCCGCGGCCGGCAGGACCACCGATAGCGAATGCGGCAGAAACAGGAGGGCGACGGCCAGCGCGGCAAGGCCTGCACCCAGGGCCGCCAGGACGAGGCGCCGGTCCAGGAGGTCCGACACCCGGCCGACCGGGATCTGGAACAATGGTCAGACCATGCCGAAGCGGTCGGCGTCGCCTGCCCGCGCATGACCGCGCAGCCGGTCACCGGTCAGGCGCCGACAGGTACGGAAAGCGGCGGCGGGATCAGTCGCCGTTGCGGACCATTTGCCGGACGATCTGGCGGACCGCCAGGTCGACCTCGACCATGCCGGCATAGCGGCCGCCGCGCACGGCGGCGACGAACGGCACTTCGGTGCCCAGCACGGCGCGCACCTGGTCGGCTTCGGGCGCCTCCAGGTCGACCGCCTCGCGGTGCAGGCAGGCATCCAGCCGCCGCTCCAGGTCGGGCGCGGTCAGCCAGGGCTGGTCCGCCGCCTCGTGCGCCTCGAGCTGCTGGATGACGATGGGCACCAGCGCCAGCCGGCCGCCCAGGCGATAGGCCTCGCGGTGCATGTGCGCGTCCTGCGCCACGGGCGGATAGGCCGGCGCCGGGTCGGCCGCCGACAGCTCCAGGTGGCGCAGAATGCCGGTGGCCGTGCGCACGGCGTCGCAAAAGGTCGGGTCCGCCTCGGTCAGCAGACGGGCGACGTCGCCGGGCGCCGCCCAGCCGACGAACGTGCCGGAGGCGTTGCCGCGGCGGGCGACGAACACGACCGCCCGCGGCGCGGCCAGGTCCGCCACGCCGACCGCCAGCGCCAGCAGGCGGGTCGCGTACCAGGCCCGGCCCTCCTTCAGGTCGACCACGACCACGGTGGCGGCGCTGGCCTCGCGCGCGGTGCGCTCCACCTCCCGGGTCGAGCTGTCGTTGACCGGGATGCCGGGGGCGACGATGTTGTCGGGCAGCGTGGTCTGCGACGAGGCGAGGCAAGCCGGCCGGCGCTGAAGTCGATCCGCATGCCGGCCACATCGATCACCGAGCGGCTCTCCTGCAGGAAGTTGAGCAGCCTCAGCGCGATCGGCGCCGCCCCGGCGCCGAGCGCGATGAGGATCGCCGTGCCCCAGGCGTCGCCGGTCGGCCAGTCGAGGACGGCACCGGTCACGGCGAAGAACACGACGAACCCGGCGAACAGGCCCGCCGCCAGGGCGGCATCGCGGGTGGAGAGGCGGCCGGTGCGGGGCATGGTGCCGCGATCCAAAGCGGAAGCCGCCCTGGATACCAGGAATTGGCCGAGGCGGCCAAGCTTCTTGAAGTCCGTTGCAGGGTCAGGGAGCTGCTGGGTTGAAAGATCGCATCCACTGATAGAACGAATTCGCCCAGTTCGGCACAAAAACGATTCCGAACAAGGCGATGGCAACGATCCCGGCAATAATCAACGAGGCAATGACATTTGTCTTGACGGCGGATTTGACGTCGGTGCTGTCCCTGATTGCCCTGTCCAGACGCGCAATCTCAAGTTCAAGGGTCTCCTTGATGGCTTTTTCCCTGATGCCGGGCGTTGCGCCGTCCACGTACGTATCCACGAACCGGAGCATCATTCCTTCCGCATCCTGCCGGAAGCGACGGACTGCGTCGCCGCCGAAATGCTCGGCATATCGATCATAATCCTCCGCACCGGGTTCGCGGCCAAGACGCTCGCGTTCACGAATTATCCAATCCCGCTTTTCCGCCTTGTACAGCGCGTAGGCGACCATGCCGACCAGATCGTCGTCCGACTCCACAAGCCTCTCGAACATCCGGTTGTAGCGGGCTTCAAAGCCGGGGTCGGATCAGCGGGCAGCTTGCGATCATTCACTGCGTTGTTCTTTTTTGTGAACCATCGCATTCTTCACGGCACGCTCAAAGAAGCTGCGGTCAAACCGCTTGATGATGGATCCGTCGGGCATGCGGCTTGAACTGCTTGCGGCGCTGCCTTCGGGAAGCGAATCCACAACGATGTACCCGATGGTGCCGACGCGTGACGACGCCCGGCGGACACGCTTCGTCATTGTTCCTCTCCCTCGGGTTGGCACCTCGATTCCGCGCAGCAGATGGGACTGCCGTCACGCGATTTCGATGCCTCGGCCGGAACCGGGGATGCCGGGTCCTGTCGGCTGTGCCGGGCCGGTATGCCGCCATTCGTCACCCCGGTTATTGCCCGAACGGACGCGGTCGGCAATCCTGCGGCCGACCCGACGACGGCCGAAAGCGGATACGGCGATGGCAGGGCCCTTTCCGGACTTCGATCCGGCCGAGCGCGTCGCGGACGGCGTGATCCACGTCGTCGGCGTCGGCGTCGGGCTGGTCGCCATCGTCGTGCTGCTGGCGGTCGGCTTGCCGGGCGCCGATGCCGCGACGGCGGTCAGCCTGCCGCTCTATGCGGCGGGCCTGCTCGCCACGCTGACGTTCTCGGCCCTGTACAACATGGCCCGGCATCCCGAGCGCAAGGAGAGGCTGCGCCGGTTCGACCATGCCGCCATCTTCGTCATGATCGCCGGCAGCTACACGCCGTTCGCCCTGGTCAAGATCGGCGGCGGCTGGGGGATCGGCCTGCTCGCGTGGGTATGGGTGCTGGCGCTCGGGGGCGTCGTGCTGAAGCTGACCCGGCCGCGCCGGGCCGAACGGCTGTCGATCGCGCTCTACCTGGTCATCGGCTGGAGCGTGCTGGCCGCGATCGTGCCGCTGGTCGAGGCGGTGGCGCCGCCGGTGGTCGCGCTGCTGCTGGCCGGCGGCGTGATCTATACGGTGGGCGTGGTGTTTCACCTGCTGCGCCGGCTGCCCTTCCACAACGCGATCTGGCACGTCTGCGTCCTGATCGGGGCCGCCTGCCACTACGCCGCCGTGTTCCGCGCGGTCGCCCTGCCGTGACGGCCGATGCCGGCGCCCGCCGCGCCGCCGGCATCACCCGCCCAGCGCGGCATACGCGTCCAGCATCGTCTCGAACCCCAGCGGCTTGTAGAGGCGCACCGTGCCCAGCATGGAGGCGGTGTCGAGGCGCGCGTCGTCGACCTCGATGCGCACCAGCCGGCTGCGGTCCACGGTCGTAAAGCGCGGCTGGAACTCCTCCGGCAGGCGGTCCGCCACCGCCGTGGCGTCGGCGATGCGGCCGATCGCGAACCCCTGCCCGGGGAAGCGCACCAGCACCCGGTCGCCCCGGGCGTAGTCGATCGGCGACCGGTCGTCCAGGTAGGCGAGCAGGTAGCGCTCGCCGCCGAACACGTCCAGGATGGCGTTGCCCGCGGTGACCACGGCGCCGGCGTTGATGCGCAGATTGGCGACCACGCCGGACTGCGGCGCCGTCACCAGCCCGTCGCCGAACCCGGCCAGCAGCTCGGCGTAGTGCCGCTCGACCCGCGCCAGGCTCGCCTCCAGCACCGGGATCTCGTCGGCGAGCTGGTCGCGCGCCGCCTCCAGCTCCAGCAGCGTCCGCTCCGCCTCGTGGAACCGGTGGACCAGATCGCTCAGCCGCTCGTTGCTGATCAGCCCGCGGTCGGACAGCGACAGCGACTGGTCCTGGACCGTGCGGGTGAAGACGACCTCGTTGCGCGAGGAGTCGATCGCCGCGTCCAGCCGCGCCGCCTGCACCCGCGCGTCGCTCAGCTCGCTCTGAAAGCGGCCGATCTGCGTGGCGAGCTCCAGCGTCCGGTTGCGGAACCAGACGGAGTCGTAGCGCAGCAGCGGCGCGCCGGCCTGCACCACGTCGCCGTTCCGCACGTCCAGGGCGCGGATCGTGGCGTCGTACTCCAGCGCCACCGCCCGGTTCGGGGCATAGACGAAGCCGTCGCCCTGCAGCAGGTACAGATAGCCGAAGGCCCGGTCGAACAGGAACATCAGCAGCCCGGCGATCACCAGCAGGTAGACGTACTTGCCGAACCGCACCGGCTCGCGCCGGGTGTCCTCCACCGCCCGATAGGGCAGCACCGGCCGCTTGACGACGCGCTTCATGGCCGCGAGCCTCCTAGTACCGCCGCACCCGCGCCCGCACCTTGGCCGGCACGTACGGGTCGGTGTACGACCCGCGCGCGACCAGCTCGTTGGCCGTGGCGTACAGGCGGACGAAGCGCAGGAAATAGACGTTGATCAGGCTGTACAGCGGCACGAACGCCAGGTAGCGCAGGTCCTCCCGCGGCCGCGTCGAGACCGACAGCGCGATCAGGTACTTGAGCAGCCCGGCGGAGATGTAGAACAGCTGCACCGACAGCAGCAGCGTCGCGGCAAAGGGACCGTACACCCCGGCCAGGTAGGCGCCGTAGACCAGGAACAGGAACGGCACCAGCCCGTTGAAGAAGAAGATATCCAGGAAGCTGACCGCGAACGCGGTGTCGAAGTTGGCGTTGCGCGGGTCCAGCACGTACGGCCCGGCCTTGCGGTACCGGTTGCGGATCATCGACCGGTCCCAGCGCAGCCGCTGCCGGCCCAGCTTGACGAAGGTCGCCGGCACTTCGGTCATCGCCACGGCGAACGGCGCGAACCGCGCCCGCCAGCCGGCCAGCCGCAGCCGGGTGACGATGTCGCCGTCCTCGCCGGGCCCGAAGTCCCAGCCGCCGACCGCGCGCACCGCCGCGGTCCGGTACATGCCGAACGCGCCCGAGGCGACGAAGTAGAAGCCCAGCATGTCCTTGACGATCCGCCCCAGCGTGATGCTGAACGCGTAGTTGACGTGCTGCACGCCGGTGGCCAGCGAGCGGCCGATGTTGCGCACGCGCAGCGTCCCGCCCACCGCGCCGACGCGCGGGTCGCGGAAATAGCCCGCGGCGATCGCCAGCGCGTCGCGGTCGAAGGTGGTGTCGGAGTCGGTGACCAGGAACAGGTCGTGGCGGGCGATGCCCAGTGCGGCGTTGACCGCCGCCGCCTTGCCGCCGCGCGAGCGGATGTGGATGTAGTCGTCGATCAGCCCGCGGCGCTCCAGGTCGCGGCAGGTGGCGTCGGTGCCGTCGGTGGAGCCGTCGTTGACCACGATGATCTGCAGCGCGTCCACGGTCTGCTCGCGCAGGGACAGCACGGTGCGGCGCAGCGCGGCGGAGTCGTTGTGCCCCGGAACGACCACGCTGATCGCCCCGGCGCCGCGGTCCGGCCGGCGCGCGTCGCGGCTGTGGAACAGGACGAACCAGCCGGCCACGACGCCGCCCACGAAGAACCGCGGCAGCTCCACGAACAGCGGGAACCAGAACGTCGCCGTCAGGCTGCCGAACGTCTGGTTGAGCAGGTAGTCGAGCGCCACGTCGAGCATCACGCGTCCCCGGGCCGGTGCTGCCTGAGGAACGCCTCGACCGTGCCGGACTCGAAGCCGAGCTCGTCCACCACCGCCGCGTCGAACACCGACCGCAGCGCGCCCCACAGGCGCGCCCGCACCTGGTCGGCCCGCTCCGGGCCCGTCCCCGGCAGCACCAGCACGATCCGGCCCAGGTGATAGGCGGCCACGTCGGTGGCGCGCAGGATGCGGCCCAGCTCCGCGCCGATGCGCACGAACACGGCGGCCTGCATGCCGGTGCCGTGCGGCAGGCCGGCGATCCGGTTCAGGTCGATGGTCACCACCAGCGTGCCGAGCCCGTGGCGCGCCTCGATCGCCGCCAGCTTCCTGGCCATCAGGGCGGCGAACTCCAGCGGCACCAGCGGCAGGTTGCGGCCGATCAGGTCGGCGACCGGATCGACCGACACGGTGCCGCTGAACAGGGCGTCGGTGCCCGCCGGCGTCAGCACGAAGTCGTGGATGCCCAGCCGCGGGCTGTCCTCCCCGGCGAAGCGCGCGTCGCACGACAGGCAGCGCCCGCGCGCCTCCAGCTCGGTGGCGCGGTGGCCGCACGCGTTGCACAGGTGGACCAGGCCGGGCTTGTCGTAGTCCAGCCCGAAATGGCGCAGCTCGCGGCGGCACTTCGGGCAGACATAGGCGCCGCCGTGGGTGGCGAAGCGCTGCTCCTCGCCCTGGAAGCCGCAGGCGAAGTGGTGGATCAGGGTCTCGTCGGCCACGTCCACGCCGCCGCACTCGGGGCAGCCGTCGCGCAGCAGCACGTTGATGCTGCCGCAGTCCGGGCAGGTGTGCGCCAGGTCGCGGAACTCGGGCGTCAGGTAGCCGGCCTCGGCCAGCGCCATCAGGTGCGGCACCGGGTCCGCCCCGGCGCCGGTGTCGGTGTCGTTTCCGGCCGCCAGCACGGCGGCGGCGTCGTAGCCGAAGCCGCGCTCGAACCGCGCCGAGAAGCGCGCCGCGATCCGCCCGCCGCGCGTCCAGGCGAAGGCGAGCAGGGCCGCGGCGGGCTCGGCCAGCGCCGGCGGGCGCACCACGGCGCGCAGCTCGCGCAGCCGGCCGGCGACGGCGGCGCACGCCTCCAGCACCGGGCCCAGGCGGTCGGGGCGCAGGTCGCGCACCGCGAACTCCGGCGCGTCGCCGCCGCGGCCGACCCGCACGACCGGCCGCAGCCGGCCCGCCGCGCCGCCGGGCCCCGCGCCCGGTCCCGCGCCCGCCGCGCCGCCCGCCAAGCCGCCCGCCGGCAGCACCAGGATGTCGGCGTCCTCGGGCCGGGCCGCCGGCGCGAAGCCGGGGCGGGCGACCGGCGCGGCGCCCAGGGCCGGATCGACGTGGACCAGATGGTCGGCCTGCGCCGCCGCCTCGGGCCGGGGCGCGATCGCATGCACGTTGGCAACGGCACTCACGGATTTGTCTCCCCTCTCGTCCCCGCAATGCGGGTCCGTCGGGTCGCACCTGCATCGTAACGGGAGATGGGACCCCGGAGGGACCGGGCCCATTACCTGATGGTGTGTATCAGGTATGCGTAGGACGACCCTGACGCGTCCGCCGCGCCCGCACGGCGACGCCCCGCGGCGACCGCCCCCGGACTTGCGGCCGCGCGCAAGGCCCGGTGGGCTGGCTAAAATTATTTGGCAGTGGGGCGGAAGATGGCCGGGATTTTTTGGCATTGGACGGGATTTTTCGAGATCCAGGAAGGTGCCAAGATCCGTGGCAAAACCGGTTCGCTCGCGACGGTGCGCGAAGGGGACCGGCCGGCTCGACACCCGCGCGGCGCCCTGGCCGGCGCGGGACCCTGAAGCGGTTCGGCCGGCTCGGCACCGCCGCGCGGTCCGGGCGGTGCGGGCGGTGCGGCGATGCCCGGCAGGCGCCGGTGCGCGAAGGGGACCGGCCGGCTCGACACCCGCCGCGCGGTCCGGGCGGCGGTGCGGTGCCAGGCGGGCGCCGCGGCGCAAAGATGACCGGCGGGCGCCGGTGCGCGAAGGGGACCGGCCGGCTCGACACCGCCGCGCGGTCCGGGCGGCGGCGCGGTGCCCGGCGGGCGCCGGTGCGCGACGGGTGACCGGCCAGCTCGACACCCGCGCGGCGCCCTGGCCGGCGCCGGTCCCTGAAGCGGTCCGGGCGGCTCGACACCGGCGCGCGGTCCGGACGGTGCGGCGATGCCCGGCGGGCGCCGGGGGGCGGAGATGACCGGGCGGCGCGCGCAGCGGGGCGGGGCCCCGCCGGG
>Ga0081527_100098_pt1 | contig 73407 bp, 71 predicted proteins | sample HotLakmasection5_FD_70992 | JGI IMG/M metagenome (GOLD analysis project Ga0081527, IMG submission 70992) | Hypersaline microbial mat communities from Hot Lake, Washington, USA - Section #5 (SPADES assembly) (version 2) | ecosystem: Environmental > Aquatic > Non-marine Saline and Alkaline >...
GACCCCATCATGCGGCGATCCAGCATCGACCGCGAAGAGAAGCGCGTGACCCGCAGGAACGGGTCGAGACGATGGTTGGCGAAAGAAGCGGAGCAGCTTGACACCAACGACCCCAATCAGAGAGGGCTCTCAGTCCAGCCGGCCGTTCCGGCGCAAGGCCGCCGCGATGCTGGCCGCCGCCGGCGCGTCGCCGGCGACCAGTGCCCAGACATAGGCATGGGTGAGAAAGAACCCGGCCTCGTCCGGCTGCTCGGTGCTCGCGGCGGCGCGGCGGTAGAGGCTGGCGAGGCTGCCGGCGTCGCCGGCCCTGGCGGCCTCCTGCAGCCGCGCATCCAGTGCGGCACGGTCGTCGACCGGATCAGCCGGCATCGAGGCCCAGATCGAGGCCGAGCGCCCGATAGCGCTCGGCGACCCAGCCATGAAAGGCAGCGGTCGCCGCATCCATCATCGGCGAGAACACCCCGCCGTCGAAGGCATCGGCTGCGCGGCCGCGCTGCATCCCTTCGACGACCCCGATGTCCTCGGCGAAGACCTCACGCCACAGCTCGGCAAGCCGCCGGCGCAGTGCGGCGTGGTCGGCGTCGAGCGCTCCGGCATCGGCGAACCAGATGGCGACGTGCTCGCGCGTGCGATCGGGGGCCAGGGGCTCGAGCCGCAGCGCGAAGGTGTGGTCCTTGTGTACGCCCAACAGCAGGTTGGGATAGAGGGCGACGTATTCGGCACCCTCGGCCCACTGCTCGGGGAGATCTGCAAAGGCCGGCAGGCGGCTGCCGTCCGCGGCGAGCAGCGGCCGGTAGGCGAGGGTACCCTGACCGGCGAAGCCGGCCGCGAGGATGGTGTAGTGGTCCTCGAGCCTCGAATAGCTGTTGAGGCCCGGATGGACCCAGGGCAGGTGGTAGCTCTCGCAGTAGTTCTCGACCGCGAGCTTCCAGTTGGTCGCCACCTCCAGCATGAAGCCGCACTCGCTCGCGGCATGAAGCGGCCGATCGGCGAAATCGACCCAGCGCCGGGCGAGCGGGGCGATGTGCTCGGCAAAGGGCGGCGCCTCACCCGAAAGATCGACGAAAACACAGCCCAGCCACTCGGCACTGCGCACGGGCAGGAGGCCGAGCGCCGGACGATCGATGGCGGGATCGGTGTTGCGCCCCGGCCCGCCCACATGCGGCGTCACCTTGAGCTCGCCGTCCAGCGCATAGCACCAGGAGTGGTAGGGGCAGCGGATGACGCCGGTGAGCCGGCCGGGCTCGCTCACCAGCTGCATGCCGCGATGCCGGCAGACGTTCCAGAAGACGCGGAGATCGCTGGCATGGTCACGAAGCAGCAGGAGCGGCTTGCCGGCGAGACTCACCGGGCGGACACAGCCGGCCTCCGGCACCTCGTGGGCGAAGCCGATGCAGACCCAGGTTCTGGCCCAGAGCTGGTCGAGCTCGGCCTGGAAGAACGCCGGATCGGTGTAGCTGCGGTTGCCGAGCGGTAGGGCCGCCGGCGCGTCGCTGACCGCTTCGAGTGCCACTGCCATCGCCGGAACCTCCCCGAGAGACTACGGCCGAAAGTAGGCGGGGAGGATGGGCGGCGCTTTTGCCTCAGCGGCATCGAGCCCGGATCAAGCGGCGCGCTGCCCGAGAAAACCTTCGATTCGGGCCATCGCGCTCTCGATCGCGTCGATCGAGGCGGCATAGGAGAAGCGCAGATAGCCCTCGCCGTAGACGCCGAAGCTGGTGCCGCTGATCACCGCGACCCCGGCTTCGGTGAGCAGCGCGTCCTGCAATTGCCGGGAGCTCAGCCCGCTGCCCTCGATATTGGGAAAGGCGTAGAAGGCCCCGCCGGGGCGGGCGCAACGAAAGCCCGGCAGGGCGTTCAGCCGGTCGACGATCACCGAGCGCCGCTCGTCGAAGGCCCGGACCATGGTGTCGACCGAGTCCTGCGGACCGTCGAGGGCGGCGATGCCGGCATACTGGGTCGCGGCATTGACGCAGGAGTTGACGTTGATGGCGAGGCGGGGGGCGAGCTCGGCGAGAGTCGCCGGCCACACCCCCCAGCCGAGGCGCCAGCCGGTCATCGCATAGGTCTTGGACCAGCCGTCGAGCAGGATCAGTCGATCCTGGATCTCCGGGTACGCGGTCAGCGACGCGTGCGGCACGCCGTCGTAGCACATCCGGGCGTAGATCTCGTCCGACATGACGGCGACCTCCGGGTGTCTCGCCAAGCCCGCGACGAATTTGTCGAGCTCCGCCTTCGGCACCACGCCGCCTGTCGGGTTGGCCGGGCTGTTGACGATGATCAGCCGGGTCCGGGGCGTGATCTGCGCCAGCACCTCCTCGGCCGAGAAGGCGAAGCCCCGATTCTCGTAGAGCGCCATCGGCACGGCCTCGGCACCGGTGAACTCGATCATCGAGCGATAGATCGGAAAGCCCGGGTCCGGGTACATGATCTCCGCCCCGGGCTCGCCGAACATCGAGATCGCAAACGCCATGGTGACCTTGCCGCCCGGCACGATCACGACGTGGTCGGGATCGATCTCGACGTTGCGCCGCGCGGCCATGTCGCGGGCCACGGCCTCGCGCAACGGCAGGATGCCGTTGGCCGCGGTATAGCCGTGATGGCCGTCGCGTAGCGCCTTCACCGCCGCCTCGACGATGTGCGGCGGGGTCGGGAAGTCGGGCTGGCCGATACCGAGATTGATGATGTCGCGGCCTGCTGCCTGCAGCGCCGTTGCCCGAGCCAGAACCTCGAAGGCACTCTCCGTGCCGAGCCGCGCCATCCCGGCAGCCAACCGCATTCGTCATCCTCCCCGAAGCACATTGCGCTGGCGGTATAGCAGGCCGGTGCGAGCGAGGCGAGGCCGGCACCGACAGCGTCGGCACCGCGGACAGAACCCGAAAAAAAAGACCTGTGAGGTCCGCGACCCCACAGGTTTCAAGTCATAGCCCTCAGCCCGCGCAGTCAAGCATGGACGCCCACCGTCTTCTGTGCGGAAAATCACACAAGCCTGTCGCGTGCGACGGAGGTGTGACCGTCAAGCCGCACTTGCGCCGGGGCGAACCAGCCGTAGGGCCCCCGGTTTGCTCACCTCCAAGAGCTCGTTCACCCGAGTGCCGTCATCGGCTGTCGGCAAAAGCAACTGTTGATAGAGAAGCGAGTGGCCCTTCACCTTGATCTCGATGAGTTGCAGATTGGGCACGCCGGTGACGAAGGCGCCGTCCAGGTCGAGGTGCAGCGCCTCGTCGAGGGTCATCGACGGGGCATGCACCTGGGTCGCGGCGAGAAACGGGACGAGCCGCCCGCCATAGGCACCGGGCCGCAGCCACAGTGCGTCGGGGACGAGCAGGCGGAAGGTCGGCGTGTCGACCGCGCAGCGCGGCGGCAGCAGGCCTCCGTCCCGGCGCTCGGACCAATAGCGATAGGCGACGATCAGGGCCGGATCGGCGATGGTCAGCGCCGGAATCGGCAAGGAGCGCTTGTGCACCCACTGCATCATGTCAGTCCCTCTACCTGAGGCGTTCATTCGTCCCGCTGCGAGGGACTTCCTGTCCCTTGGGCCCGCAGCGGGTTTGCGCAGACGTGTTCTACGCCATGGACGATGAAGACCGCGTAAACACCGCGCCGCCGATCTCACCGGCCATATATACCCCGGTGTCGCAGCAGGTGATCGGCGAGCACGATGGCGAGCATCGCCTCGCCGACCGGCACGGCGCGAATGCCGACGCACGGGTCGTGGCGGCCCTTGGTCATCACCTCGGTCTCGTCGCCGCTCCGGGTGATGGTTCGCCTGGGCGTGAGGATCGAGGAGGTGGGCTTGACCGCGAAACGGACGACCACGGGTTGCCCCGTCGAAATGCCGCCGAGAATGCCGCCCGCCTGGTTGGAGAGAAAGACCGGGCCGTCCGGGCCGTTGCGGATCTCGTCGGCATTGGCCTCGCCGGAGAGCGTCGCTGCCGCCATGCCGGCACCGATCTCCACCCCCTTGACCGCATTGATGCTCATCATCGCCTTGGCGAGGTCGGCGTCGAGCTTGTCGTAGATCGGCTCGCCGAGCCCTGCCGGGACACCGTCGGCCACCACCTCGATCACCGCGCCCACGGAAGAACCCGCCTTGCGTACCAGGGCGAGCTGCTCCTCCCAGCGCGCGGCGGCGGCTCGGTCCGGGCACCAGAACGGGTTCTGGTCGATCGCAGCCGCATCGAAGCGATCACGGTCGATGGCATCGGTACCCATCTGCACCATGCACCCCTTGATCGCGATCTCCGGCCCCAGGATCTTGCGCGCGATCGCACCTGCCGCGACCCGCATCGCCGTCTCCCTGGCGGAACTCCGCCCGCCGCCGCGGTAGTCGCGAATGCCGTATTTCCGGTCGTAGGTGAAATCGGCATGCCCCGGCCGGTAGGTCGAGGCGATGTCGCCGTAATCCTTCGAGCGCTGATCCTCGTTTCTGATCAAGAGACTGATCGGCGTGCCGGTGGTCTTGCCTGCGAACACCCCGGAGAGGATTTCGACCCGGTCGGGCTCCTGCCGCTGGGTCGTCCATTTCGATTGCCCCGGCCGGCGGCGGTCCAGCCAGTACTGGATGTCGGCGGGCTCGAGGTCGATGAGCGACGGCACCCCGTCGACGACACAGCCGATTGCCGGCCCGTGGCTCTCGCCCCAGGTGGTGAAGCGGAAGAGGGTGCCGAAGCCGCTGCCTGCCATGTGCTCGCCCGTCGCCGCTAGACCGTGGCGATATCGGGCGCGTCGACCGCCTTCATGCCGACGACGTGGTAGCCACTGTCGACGTGCAGCACCTCGCCGGTCGTCCCCTGGCCGAGGTCGGACAGCAAATAGACGCCGGCACCGCCGACATCGTCGAGGGTCGTGTTGCGCTTCAACGGCGCATTCAGCTCGTTCCATTTCAGAATATAGCGGAAATCGCCGATCCCGGAGGCCGCCAGGGTGCGCACCGGGCCGGCCGAGATGGCGTTGACCCGGATCTTCTCCCGGCCGAGATCGGCCGCGAGATAGCGCACACTCGCCTCCAGCGCCGCCTTGGCCACCCCCATGACGTTGTAGTGCGGCACCACTTTCTCCGCGCCGAAATAGGTCAGGGTCAGCAGGCTGCCGCCGTCCGGCATCAGCGCTGCCGAGCGGCGGGCGAGCTCGGTGAAGGAGTAGCAGGAGATGTGCAGCGTCTTTTGGAAATTGTCGGCCGAGGTGTCGACGTAGCGGCCCTTGAGCTCCTCCTTGTCGGAAAAGGCCACGGCGTGGACGGCGAAGTCGAGCCCGCCCCAGCGCTCGGCCATCGCCGCGAAAAGCTGGTCCATGCTGGCACTGTCGGTGACGTCGGCGGGCACCAGGAAATCGCAGCCGAGTTCGGCCGCCAACGGTGCGACGCGCTTTTTCAACGCCTCACCCTGGTAGGTGACGCAGAGTTCCGCCCCCTGTCCGGCGACCGAGCGCGCGATGCCCCAAGCGAGCGAGCGCTCGTTGGCGATCCCCATGATCAGGCCGCGCTTGCCGGCCATGAGCGGTGCACCGGTGGTCATCGCCGTGCGCTCCTCGAAACAACGGTTAACGGAATACGCCGAACCTTAGAGCGAAGGCGACCGGAGCGGAAGGGGGTGGGGTCGGTGGTGCACGGCGCTGTGACTGCGCTGCCATGACCGCGCAGCAGGGGTGCCGGGCTCGCTCAGATCACTTCGGCGTCGCCGGTGAAGGCCACCGTCAGCCAACGATCGGGCCTGACCGCGTCCAATGCTTCGGCGATCTCGCGGCGCATGGCATCGAGCGTCGCGATGCGCTCGATAGGGAAATCGGCCGGCAGCACGACATGCACTTCGATGAACTGTGCCCGGCCGACCCGCGCCACGTAGCTCGAATAGGTGGCGAGGCCGTGCTTTGCGACGAAGCCGTCCATCACCTGCTCGACGAGCGCGTTGAGGGGCGAGGGCGCCATCTGGAAGATGTCCCGCCAGGCCTCGCGCAGCATGGCGATGGGCAGGAAGGCGATGCCGGCGCTGAGCGCGGCCAGCACCAGGGGATCGGCGTAGCGCGCGGCCCAGGCCCAACTCGTGCCCTCGAGCGCCAGGGCCACGGCGAAGGTCGCGAGCAGGGCACCCGAAATGACCGTCGACATCAGCCAGCTCACCGCATCGAGCCGAACGAGATCGGAGCCGATGCGGCGATTGCCGTGCCGTTCGTAGACGAACATCGCGAGGCCGAGGCCAGTGGCAACCCCGGCATAGCCCAGGGCCCAACCGAAATCGAGGTCGCGCCCACCGGTGAAGAGGTCGCCCAGGGCCGTCACGAAGCCGTAGAAGCAGAAGACCACGAGCAGCCCGCCCTTGAGCGCCAGGGTCATCGGCTCGAGGTGCCAGTAGCCGAACTGAAAGCGTCGGCTGCCTTCGAGCAGGACGAGCCGGGCAACCGCCAGCGACAGCAAGGTCATCGCCGCGTCGATGGTCGAACTGACCCCGTCGAAGACGATGGCGAGCGAGCCGCTGACCAGGCCGAAGCCGACGCCGATCGCGGCCAGAGCCACGGTCACCCAGAGGGACGTGCGCAGCAGCCGCTGCTCGAGGTCGGCCCGCGCATCGACCATCGGCAACGGCTCCGCCACGCGCTCGGTCGTGGTCACTCGGCCCGCCGCTCCGCCTGCAGCGCCCGTTCGCGCATGATCGCGGCGTTGAGCTGCGCGCCGATGATGAAGATGCAGGCCGAGACGTAGAAGAAGAACAGCGTGAGGATCACCCCACCCAGGCTGCCGTAGATGATGCTGTAGCGGCCGAAGCTGGCGAGATAGACCGAATAGGCCTTGGTCGTGAGCAGCCAGGAGGTCGCCGAGACGATCGTGCCGGGCAGCACGTCGACGACTCGCAGTCGGCAGTTCGGCAACAGCAGATAGAGCGACAAGGTGAGGAAGAAGAGCAACCCGAGACCGATCCCGTAGCGCATGATCAGCCCCATCCGCTCCTCGATCTGTTCGTGCTCGGCGAGCCAGGCGAGGAGGCTGTCGGCGAGCGGCACGCCGACCATCACGGTCATCGCAGCGATGATGATCACGGCGACCGCCACCGTCATCGCCATGCTGGCCAGGCGATTGTACCAGAAGCTCGGCGGATCGCTCACCTGGTGCGCCATGTTGAGCGCATGCCGCAGGCTCTCCAGGCCCGAGGAGGCGAACCAGATGGCGAGCACGATCGAGAAGGTCAGCAGGGTGCCGTGCGGCGCGCCGCGGATGTCGGCGAGGGCAGGCTGCAGCACGCTCGCCACCTCTTGCGGCAGGATGTCGAGCGAGAACGCGATGAACTCGCCCGCCGCCTCGAGCTGGCCGAGCCAGGCAGCCATCGCCAAGAGGAAGATGAGGAAGGGGAAGAGCGCGAAGAACACCGTGAACGCGATATAGCCGGCGAGCACGAAGCCTTCGTCGTTGATGAAATGATCCACCGCCGGCCAGAGAATGCGGCGGATCCAGCCGAGATCGGGCGGCCGTGTCCGCCGTGTCCGCACCGGCGAGGTACGACGCTCGAACTCGGTGGTGGCGAACGGCTCGATCGGCATCAGCTTCGCCGGGCGATGCCGGCCGCGCCTGACGCGCCGTCTCACGATACTCGATCCCGTTGCCATGCGCTCAGTCGATCTACCGCTCGCTGTGTGGTCGTGGCCGCCGTCATCTTCCCCTCCGGCAGCGACACCCGGGTCGATCGGCACCGACCGGCGCCAGACCGTGCGCCATTACCTAGTCAGCCGGAGCGCGCGTGACTATGGTCCCGCGCCAACACCGGGGCGCAATAACCTCGAGAGTGCTTCGGGCGAGACCGGAGAGGGAGCCGATGACCACCGTCACGATCTACGACAAGAGCCGATTGCCGAGCCGCCACGCCACCGTGGGCCCCGACCGGGCGCCGCACCGTTCGTACTACTATGCCATGGGCCTGTCGCGCGAGGACATGGCGCGACCCTTCGTCGGCGTCGTGACGACCTGGAACGAAGCGGCCCCCTGCAACATCGCCCTCGGCCGGCAGGCCCAGGTGGTCAAGCACGGCGTGGCGCGCGCCGGCGGCACGCCCCGGGAGTTCACCACGATCACCGTCACCGACGGCATCGCGATGGGCCACCAGGGGATGAAGTCGTCGCTGGTCAGCCGCGAGGTGATCGCCGATTCGACGGAGCTCACCATGCGCGGCCACGCCTATGACGCCATGGTCGGGCTCGCCGGCTGCGACAAGTCGCTGCCCGGGCTGATGATGGCCATGGTCCGGCTCAACGTCCCCGCGGTCTTCATGTATGGCGGCTCGATCCTGCCCGGCCGGTTCAAGGGCCGCGACGTCACCGTCCAGGACGTGTTCGAGGCGGTGGGCCAGCATGCCGTGGGCAAGATGAGCGACGAGGACTTGGCGCTGCTGGAGTCCGTCGCCTGTCCCTCGGCCGGCTCCTGCGGTGGCCAGTTCACCGCCAACACCATGGCCTGCGTCTCCGAGGCGATCGGTCTGGCCTTGCCGTACTCGGCCGGCACACCGGCCCCGATGGAGGCCCGCGACAAGTGGGCCGAGGCTTCGGGCGAGGCGGTGATGCGGCTCTTGGCCGAGAATATCCGCCCGCGCGACATCGTTACGCGCCAGAGCCTCGAGAATGCCGCCCGGGTGATCGCCGCCTCCGGCGGCTCGACCAACGGGGCCCTGCATTTGCCGGCGATTGCGCACGAGGCCGGTATCGATTTCGACCTGCACGACGTGGCCGCGATCTTCCGCGACACCCCCTACATCGCCGATCTCAAGCCGGCCGGCCGCTACGTCATGAAGGACCTGGCCGAAGCCGGTGGCGTGCCGCTTTTGATGAAGGCGCTGATGGACGGCGGCTACCTGCACGGCGATTGCATCACCGTGACCGGCAAGACGATCGCCGAGAACCTGGCGGATGTGACCTTCAACCCCAACCAGGACGTGGTCCGGCCGACCGCGAACCCGATCACCAGCTGGGGTGGGGTCGTGGGGCTGAAGGGCTCGCTCGCGACCGAAGGGGCGATGGTCAAGGTGGCCGGGCTGCCGAGCCTGCAGTTCAAGGGGCCGGCCCGTGTCTTCGACTGCGAGGAGGACGCAATGGCCGCGGTTCAGGCCGGCAAGTACGCGCCGGGCGACGTCATCGTCATCCGCTACGAGGGCCCCAAGGGCGGGCCGGGCATGCGCGAGATGCTGGGCGTCACCTCGGCGATCTACGGCCAGGGCATGGGCGACAAGGTGGCGCTGATCACCGACGGCCGCTTCTCCGGTGCGACCCGCGGCTTCTGCATCGGCCATGTCGGGCCCGAGGCTGCGGTCGGCGGGCCGATCGGCCTGCTGGAGAACGGTGACGTCATCGTGATCGACGCCGCCGCCGGCACGCTCGACGTCGAGCTCGATGCGGCCACGCTCGAGGCCCGCCGCAAGGCCTGGCAGCCGCGGCAGACCGACTACCGCTCGGGCGCCTTGTGGAAATATGCGCAAACCGTGGGCTCGGCCGAAAAGGGCGCGGTGACCCACCCGGGGGCCGAAGCCGAGAGCCACGTCTACGCCGACCTTTGACCCGTCGGCCTTGGTAAAGTCCGGGCCGCCCGACCGTATGACGGGCGGCCATCGGCGCTGGTGACCAGCGGGGCGGCAGGGTACGAGTTCGGGCTCAGCCGTGCTTCGGGAGCCGTCTCATGTCGCCGACCTTTTTCACCGTACCCGATCGCCGTGTGCCGTTTCTCGCGGTGGCAGGTGACAGCGTGGCGAGTGCTGCGGCCTTCCCGCTCGCCACACTGCTCGTGGATCCGGCGATGCTGGCGGACGAGGCGACGCGGGCGACCCTGCCGGTCCTGCCGCTGGCACTGATCGTGCTCAACGTGCTCCTGGTCCTGCTCGATCCGCCCGAGCCCGGGGTCTGGAACGTCCCCCGGGCGATCACCGCGGGCATCTGGCGGGCGACCATCCTGTTCATCGCTCTCCTCTGGACCCTGGTGCTCACCGGCCACGGCGGGGCCGTGCCGCTCGGTTTCTTCGCTCTCGCCTGGGGGTGCCTCGCCGCCGCCAGCGCCGTGGTGCGCACGCTTCGCCTGCTCGGTGCCCGACGAATTCCCGTCTGAGCTTTACCTTCGCCCGCAGGCCTCCTACACCACGGCCTCGACTGTCCGGACGAAGCGAGCGGGGCATCCCCAGATGGAGTGGTTCACCGAGACGTTGCACGTAGGCTGGCGGCAGCAGATCAAGGTTCGCGAGGTGCTCTACCAAGACAAGACCGAGCACCAGGACCTGATCCTCTTCGAAAGCGAGCAGTGGGGCAGGGTGCTGGCGCTCGACGGCGTCGTGCAGACCACCACCGGCGACGAGTTCGCCTATCACGAGATGCTGGTCCATCCGGCGCTTTTGGCGCATGGCCGGGTGCGCAGCGTGTGCATCGTCGGCGGCGGCGACGGCGGTACCGCCCGCGAGGTGGTCAAGCACGCCGGCGTCCAGCGCATCGTCCAGGCCGAGCTCGATCCGGGTGTCATCGACTTCTGCCGCAAATTCCTGCCCGGTCTGAGCGACGGTGCCTTCGACGATCCGCGGCTGCAGCTGAGCTTCGGTGATGCCGCCGAATTCATGGCGAAAGACGGCGAGAGCTTCGACATCATCCTGGTCGATTCGACCGATCCGATCGGGCCGGGGGCGGCGCTCTTCACCGAGTCGTTCTATGGCGATTGCCGGCGCCGGCTCAACGAGGGGGGCATTCTCGTGACGCAAGCCGGCAACCCGGCACTCGCGCCGCGCGAGCTCGCCGACGTGATGCGGCGCAAACGAGCGGTCGGCTTTGCCGATGTCGACTTCCTGCTGACCGTGGTGCCGACCTATGTCGGCGGCTTCATGGCGCTCGGCTGGGCCTCGGACGACACCACCCGCCGGCGGGTACGGATCGACATGCTGCGCTCGCGGCCGATCCCCGAGGGCTTGCGCTACTACACGCCGGAGGTGCACGTGGCGGCCTTCGCCCACCCGGTCTGGGTCGCCCGGGCGGCGGTCGAGGGGACCGCTACCGGCTGAGCCGAGGCGACCCGGCCGTCCGGATCGCCGGGCGCAGGCCTCCTGTCGATTTAGTCGTACTCGAATGCATTCCCGCGGGAAGTGATCAGGCTTGTCGCTGCGCGCGATCATGGTTAATTTTACGTTCACAACGTACGGGCGATGAACCCGTGACGGCCGTCCAGATCGCAACCACGGCTGAAGCCAATGAGCACCAAGAATCCGACGGCGGCAGCCGAGATCGCGCTTGCCGCCGCAGCAGAACAACAGGCGGACGTCGCCGACGCCGCGAGCCGTGACGTCGGCCGCGAACGGGAGGATGTGGTGACCCTGGAATTGACCGATCTCGTGAGCGACAGCAACGGTGAGATCGTGCTGTTCAACGATTCGCACCTGCCAGCACTCGCCGTGCGCGCCGACAGTCTGCCGGTCGCTTCGGGCGAAATGGGCAACCACGTCACCGCCGCCGGCGACGACGTCACCGGCTACCGCTTCGTCGCCTTCGACAACGGCACCAAGCTGATCTTTCAGGACTCCGTCGACCTGGTGATCCTCGGCGCCCACGGCGAAGTGCACGCCTGACCCGACGGCCTGCCCTGACCCGAGCGGCCGGAGCGAGGCTGCTCATGCCGGAGCGGGAACCGACTAGTCCGGGCGGTTGAAGGCCTCCCGCTCTTCGTCGTTCATGGTCGCGAGCAGGCGCCGCAGTGCCGCGTCGGAGCCTTCACCCTGCTCGGGGACGAACAGCCGCAGCCGTTCGGCCAGCCACAACGCCACCCGGGTATTCCCCGCCGCGATCTCCTCCTCCAGTTTGGCCCGCACCGTTTCCTCGAGCGGGCGTGCCGCCGCCGCCGGCAGCGTCGCCTCACCACCGTTGCGCATGATCTCCGCGGCATACTGCGTGACCAGCGCGCGAAACAGGGTGCAGCCGTTCTGCCGCCGGCGCAACTGGCTCCGCGAGCATCCGACGGCCGCCATGATCTCGCGCGGTGGTGCGCCACGCGCCGTCAACCACGCGGCTTTGCTCCAATCGATCGGCATCAGCTGATCCAGGCCATAACTGACGTTCCCCCCGAACGTGCACATCATGCGTCGATCATATCTGAAGATATTCCTATAAGCAAGGAGCTTGTCGACAATTTCAACTAAAGGTAGAAGAAGCCATGGCTACCCCACCTTCTTCACCCGGCGCGTCGACCGCCGATCCGACCGCTGAACTCGCCGAGTTGCGTGCCGCCCTGGCGGCGGCCGAGCAGCGCCTCGACGAGCGCGGCCGCTTTCTCGCGGTGATGAGCCACGAGCTGCGCGAGCCGATGAACGGCGTGCTCGGCATGGCGCGCTTGTTGCGGGACACCCCGCTCGACGCCGAGCAGGGCGGCTACGTCGATGCGGTGATCGGCTCGGCCGAGGCGTTGATCACCCTGGTCAACGATATTCTCGACCTCTCGCGCATCGATGCCGGTCGGTTCATCCTCGACCCCGTCGATTTCGCACCGCGCGCCTTTTTCGAGCGTCTCGCCACGCTGTTCGCGCGGCGGGCCGGTGCAAAGGGCATCGCCTTCGCCCTCGATGTCGCTGACGGCCTGCCGGAGGTCGCCCGCGGCGATCCGGGCCGGCTCCGGCAGATCGTCACCAATCTGGTGACCAACGGGATCAAGTTCACGAGCCGGGGCGAGGTCCGTCTCGAGGTCCGCCCGGCCGAAGCCGGCAGCGACCGGCTCGGCTTGTCCCTGCGCGTCAGCGATACCGGGATCGGTATCCCGGCCGACTGCCAGGGCGAGATCTTCAGCCCCTTTGCACAGGCCGACCGGTCGACCGCCCGGATCTACGGTGGCAGCGGACTCGGCCTGATGATCGCGCAACGGCTGGCCGGGCTGATGCACGGCCGGATTACCCTGGAGACGAGTTCGGGCGAGGGTACCGTCTTCGCTGTGCACCTGGAGCTGGAGCGACCGCAGGAGCCGGCCCAGCGCCGTTCCCGCGCCGCCATCGCCGGCTGCCGCCTGCTGATCGCCGACGCCCAGCCCCGCTCGGCCCAACTGACGGCCGATCTCGTCCGGCTCTGGGGGCTCGAGGTGCGGGTGACGGGGAGTGCCGCCGAGGCGCTGACGGTGCTCCAGGAGAGCGCCGACCGGGGCGCTCCCTTCGATTTCGCGCTCATCGACCGAGCACTTCCGGATCACCGCGGTGACGAGCTCGGCCCCAAGGTCCGCGCCAATCCGGCCCTGGCCGCGCTCGAGCTGGTGCTGATGGTCGCCGCCGGCGTGCGCGGCGACGCTGCCGCCGTCAAGGCCAGCGGCTTCGATGCCTATCTGCAGAAGCCGGTGACCGCCAGCACCCTGCTCGATGCCCTGCAGCAGCTGCACGGCACCGCGGCGAAGGGCGAGCTCTTGACCGTGCACAGCGTCGGCGAACGCCGCAGCCGGCCACTCAGCCTGCTGATCGCCGACGACAATCCGGTCAATTGTCGCCTCGCGGCGATCATGCTGGAGCGCGCCGGGCACAGCGTGACAACGGTCGGCAACGGTGCGGAAGCGGTCGAGCGGGTCGCCGCCGAGGCGTTCGACGCCGTCTTGATGGATGTGCAGATGCCGGTCATGGGCGGGCTCGAGGCGACCCGGCGGATCCGCGCCCTGGCGGATCCCGTGCGGGCGCGCCTGCCGATCATCGCGATCACCGCCAACGCCATGCAGGGCGACGATGCCGACTGCTACGCCGCCGGGATGACCGGCTATGTCACCAAGCCCATCGATCGGGCGGCCCTGCTCGAAACCCTCGACCGCCTGACCGCCTGACCCTTCGACCGGCTGACCGGTCAGACGCCGCGACTGCGCTGGGCGAAGCCGCGCAGCCGTCGCTTGGCGGTATCGAACGCCGCGGTCATCGCGCGTTGCAGATCGGCCACCGGCTCGCGCGTGACGATCAGCTCGCGACCGGGCAGGGCCAACTCGATCCGGACCGCATAGGTCTTGCCCTTGGCCTGGTTGCGATGCGGGCTGTCGATCACCACCCGGGCCCCCGTCAAGCGGTCGTAGAGCTCCTCGAGCTTGGCCATGCGCGCGCGAACATCCGCCTCGAGCGCGTCGCTGTGGGGCAGGTTGTGGAAGGTGATCTGCAGCGGCTTGTCCATTCGTCGTCCTCGTAGCGGATGAGTGGCGATCCGGCCGGTGCCTCCCTGGACCGGTGCCCGGGATCGGCTCTCGGATATGGCCCGGGATCGCCTGTCGGCGGGGGAAAGTGTTGTGGAATCCGCGAGCCGGGTCAACCACGGGCCGAGACTAGCACTATTCATCGCTTGATAGGCGAATTTTATTTGATATAATCACGCATGAGTTGATATCGAGTGATACGGAGACGGCGGCATGGCTCGGCGCGCGACTGAAGGGATACGACGCGGCGCCTGCCTCGCCCTGGCGCTGACGGCGATCGCTTTGCCGCCCACGGAAGTCGTGGCCCAGACCGAAACCGGCCAGCTGAACGTCAGTGCCACCGTGCTCTCGGGCTGCACCCTGACCGGCGGCGTCCTCGATTTCGGCAATTATATCTCTGGCCAAGAGGGCGATCTCGACGCTGCGGGCAGAATCGACTTCGTCAATTGCAGCGGCAAGCTGAAGTTCGAGCTCGACGGCGGTGCCAACGGCACCGTCAACGACCGCAAGATGCGCGGGCCCGACGGCAGCACGCTCGACTACCAGATCTACAGCAACCCGTCCCGCACCGCGATCTGGGGCACCGGCGGCAACGGGTTCGAATTCCCGCTGCAGAGCGACGGCACCCCGTCGACCGGTTTCGTCCCGGTGCACGGCCGCATCCCCGGCGGCCAGGCGGTGCCCGGCGGCAACTACACCGACATTGTCAACATCACGCTCACCTTCGAATGAGACCCCCCATGCGCGCGCTCGTCCGGTCGGCCTTGCTGGCTCTCGCTCTCCTCTGCTGCGGCTGGCCGGCGACCGCCCTTGCGACATCCTTGAGCGTGGCACCGACCCGGGTCGAGCTGACGCCGAACGCCCGCAGCGGGTCGATCACCCTGGAGAACACCGGCGGCACCGAGACCACCGTCCAGGTCGAGACCTTCGCCTGGACGCAAGGCAGTTCCGTCGAGGCCCTCGAGCCGACCCGCGGCCTGCTCGCCGTGCCCGCCGTGTTCGTCCTGCCGGCCGGCGAGCGGCAGGTCATCCGGGTCGCCACGCGCGAGGCGGCGAGCGACGTCGAAGCCACCTACCGGCTGTTGATCACCGAGGTGCCGACCGAGGATCCGGATACCGCGGCCGGGATTCGCTTCGCCCTTCGTCTCAGCCTGCCGGTCTTCATCACCCCGGACGGGGCCAAGGCCCAGCCGCGCTGGAGCTGGCAGCGCGGTGCCGGCGGCCGCAGCCTCGAGGTCGAAAACACCGGCAACGCCCACCTCCACGTTCGTCGCCTGACGATCAGCGACAAGACGACCGGCCGCCAACTCGCCGAGATCGACCAGCCGAGCTACGTCCTCGCCGCGGGACGCCACAGCTGGCCCGATCTGGTGCCGGCCGACGCCGGCCCGGTCATTGTCGAAGCGCAGACCAATCTCGGTGATTTGAGCCTTGACCTCGAGGGCTGAACGGCTCGCCGGCCTGCTCGGCCGGGGCCTCGTCCTCGGGCTCGGCACGGCCACCCTGGCAATCCCGGATAACGGCCGGGCCCAGCCGCTCGGACCACCGTCGATTACCGGGCCGGCGGCCGCCGAGGCCGCAACCCGCGCTGCCGAGCGGCGGCGAGCGCGGCTGCTCGACGCCCTGGCCGGTCTCGAGGCACCGAGCGCAGCGCCGACACCGCTCGAGCCCGCGCCGGCGGTCGATGCCGCCCCACCCGATCCTCCCACGGCGATCGACGCCGCGGCGAGCGAGCCGCAGCCTACCCGGCGCACGGCCGAGGCAGCACCGCCAGCTGACAACCCCGAGCTTCCGCCGGTGCCCGACAGAACCGAAGCCGACGCGCTGGTCACGCCGGCGCGCAACGACGAGCCGGCGGCACTCGTGGCGGCGCCGGCCGACGCCCGGACAGGCGATGCCGGCGCCAGCCCGCAGGCAGTGCCGGCACCCGCCGCGGTCTCGAGCGCCGCCGTACCAGCGGCACCGAGCCCGCAACCGCTGCTCGAGGCACCGCTGCCGGAGCTCCTTGCCGTCCCCGACCTCGAAGACGACGCAGAGATCGAGCCCGAGGCCGGCATCACCTTCCGCCGCGATCCCCTCGATCTGCCGCTGCTCGACGAGCGCCGCTGGATCGAGTGGGTGCTCTCGGTCAGGCTGAACGGCCGCGACCTGGAGGAGGGCTTTCTCTTCATCGAGGAGCCGCGCACCGGCCGCCTCGCGGTCGAACTCTCGGTCGCCGAGGATTGGCGGCTGCGGATCGATCCCGACACGCTGTTGTCGTTCGAAGGCGTGCCGTTCCTGCCTCTCGATGCGATCGACGGCCTCGAAAGCTCGCTCGACGAGTTCACCCTGGTGCTCGATCTGGTGATCCCGCCCGAAGCCTTCGAGATGGCGCGGATCGATGTGGACGAGCGCATCCGCGTCCGGCCGACGCCCGGCAGCGGCGGGTTTTTCGACTACGACATGCTGTTGACCGGTGGCGAGGAAGTCGACGACCGGCTCGATGGGCTGTTCGAGGCGGGCGCGTTTGCCGACGGCAACGTGCTGATCAGCAACTTCCGCCTGGAGGACACGGCCTCCGATCCCGAACTGCAGCGGCTCGAGACCACCTTCTTTCGCGATTTTCCGGACCGCCGGGCCACGTTTCGCCTCGGCGACAGCCTGACCCAGGGCGGCTCCTTCGCCCAGGGTGTGCGCTTCGGCGGCATCCAGTGGGCGACCAACTTCGCCACCGACCCCGCCTTCGTCACCTTCCCCTTGCCGAGCATCGGCGGCCTCGCCGAGCAGACGTCGGTGGTCGACGTGATCGTCGACAACCTGACCCGGGCGACCGAGGCGGTGAGCCCCGGACCTTTTGCCATCGACAACGTACCGGCCGTCACCGGCGGTGGCGAAGTTCAGCTGCGCGTCACCGACCTGCTCGGTCGCGAGCGGCTGATCACGCAGTCCTACTATGTCAGCGAACGCCTGTTGAAGCAGGGACTGAGCGAGTTCTCCTACGAGGCCGGGTTCGAGCGCAACGAGTTCGGCGAGAAGAGCTTCGACTACGGGGATCTTCTCGGCACCGCCACGCACCGCTACGGCATTACCAACGGGCTCACGGGCGAACTCCACGCCGAGGCCGAGACCGACCGCGTGAGCCTCGTCGGCGGCGGCGCCGTGCTGCTCGGGCCTTACGGTCTCTTGACCGGCGGGGTCGGCGGCAGCGTCGACGACGACGAGGGCAGCGGCGTGGTCGGGCAGCTCGCCTACGAATATCTCGGTCGCCGCTTCACTATCGGGGCGCGCACCCGCTACACCTCGAACGATTTTCGCCAGGCCTCGGGCGACGACGGCAGGCTCGAGCGGGTGGACCAGTTCAATATCGGCTTCGATGCCCTGGATTTCGGTCGGTTCGGCCTCTTGCTTCTCAACCAGAAGCGCAACGATTCGGACGATCAACGTTCGCTCAGCGCCAACTACAGCCTGCCGCTCGGCCCCGGCACCCTGGTCGTCAACGCCGCCCGGACGGTCCAGCCGGACCGTGACTACGCGGTGACCGCAGCCTACGCCCTGCCGCTCGGGCCCACCTCCAGCGTCACCACCACCGGACGGGTCAGCAACAACACCAATCGCGCCCGGCTGCAGTACAACCGTACCCGCGGCGCCTCGGAGCTCGGTCTCGACTATCGCATCGCCACCGAGGTCGGTGACGACAACCGACCGATCGACGCGCGGGCCGGCTACCAGACGAGCTATTTCGGCACCGATCTCGACGTCGAGCGCTTCTCCGGCGACAACCGCTTCCGCCTGGGTGTCAACGGCAGCGCGGCCGTCGTCGACGGAGCGTTCGGCATCAGTCGCCGCATCGGCCGCTCGTTCGGCCTCGTCGATCTGCCGGGCTTTCCGAACGTTCGGGTCTTTCTCGACAATCGCGAGGCCGGCACTACCGATGCCGCCGGCCGCCTGCTGCTGCCCAACTTGCGGCCCTACGAGGCCAATCGCGTGCGCCTCGCGGTCGAGGACCTGCCACTCACGGCCGATCTCGTGACCGCCGAGACGACAGCCGTGCCCTACGGCCGCAGCGGCATGACGATCGATTTCGGCATCGCCGAAGTGCAGCGGGCGACCGTGATCCTCTACGACGGCGACGAGCAGGCGTTGCCCGCCGGGCTGCTGCTCGCCAGCGACGACGGCGAGGTGGAGGGCATCGTCGGCCGCAACGGCTTCACCCAGCTCAGCGGCTCCCTCGACCAGCCGCGCTATCTGGTGGCCGAACGGGGCGACGATCGCTTCGTCTGCGCCGTGCCCGCGACCGATCCCGCCGACCCCCTGTCGCATCTCGGAGACGTGCGTTGCGCCGATTGATCCTCGTTCTGGCCACCCTGCCGATCGCCGGTCTCCCCCTCGTCGCCGGCGACGCCCGCGCCGCTTGCACCGTCGATACCCAGCCCGTCGCCTTCGGAGTGATCGACGTCACCCAGACGACCGAAAGCCGGGGTGAGATCGCGCTCAGCTGTTCGATCACGACCAACGTCCTCGTCGGGCTCGCCAGTGCCTCGGCCCCCCCCGGCCAGCGCTCGATGGCCGGTACGAACGGCCGACGCTTGACCTACGAGCTCTACACCGATGCCAGCCGAACGGCGGCGTGGGGCGACGGCAACGGCGCCGGGGCAGCGGTGCCGGCGAACAATGTCGGCGAAGACACCCGGCGGCTGACGATCTACGGCGAGGTGCCCCGACAAGACCCTGTGCCGGCCGGCGACTATACCGATTCGCTCACCGTCGTCATCAGTTTTCAGTGATCATTCCCAATTAGTTAAGGGATGCTAACACATTCTGGCGCCGGTTGTGCTATAGACTGCCGAACCGAGGTGCAGTGAGGTGCCCGGCAGCAGGAGTAGGCACAATGGTGGAGCGGGTGGCTCGCGGCCGGATCATGGTGCCGGCAGCCGCGGCCCTGACCGTCATGGCAGCGGGTGCGATCGAGAGTGGCTCGGCCCATGCGGCCGGACGCCAGGCGACGCTCGAAATTCGGGTGCAGGTGGTGGAGCCCTGTCGCATTCGGGTTGCGCCCTCGGGGGCGCTGGAACAGAGCTGTGGCGGCAGCAGCGCCGTTTCGGCGCCGGCCACGGTGCGCCTCGGTGACCTGCTCGAGCGATCGGCGATGCGGCTGCCGGAGCGATCGACCCGGCCGGACGCGCCGTCACTGTTCACCGATCGGCTGCGCGCGACGGCACGACCCGAGTTCGCGTCGCCGGCCGTCGTGGTGCCGCCGAGTGGCACGGCACGGTTCGCTGCCGCCAACCAGCGCGCCGGTGAAATCGCCGCGCGGATCGGCCAGCGTGTTCGGTTTATCACGGTCGCCTATTGAGCCTCGCCGGCGACTTGATCGTCGGGCCGGCTGCAAGCATAAGTTGAGCAAGGGGCGAAGGCGCCGTAACGAGACGGAGGTGATTGGCGGATGATGGCCGGTGTTCGCGTGATGATCCTCGACCGGGCCGCGTCGCGGCGATTCGGCCGCCAGTTCGCCGTCGCCGCGCTCTTCGGCATCGCTCTGGGCGCGGGGGTGCTTTTCCCGGGCGCGCTGCGCGCCGAGGTCGCCTTCGCCGACTGGCTCGAGGCGTTCCGCGCCGAGGCTCGAGCGGCCGGGGTGAGCGAACGGACGCTCGATCGGGCGCTGGCCGACCTCGCCCCGATCCCGCGTGTCATCGAACTCGATCGACGTCAGCCGGAAGGGCGGATGACCTTCGTCGAGTACCGCGAGCGGGTGATCAACGATGCCCGGATCCGCAAGGGTCGCCGGCTGCTGCAGGAGCACCGCGCCCTGTTGTCGCGGATCGAAGCGCAGTACGGCGTGCCGGCGGAGATCATCGTGGCGCTCTGGGGAATCGAGTCGAACTTCGGCGAGAACACCGGCGGTTTTCCGGTCATCGCCTCGCTCGCCACCCTGGCGCACGAGGGACGGCGCGCCGAGTTCTTCGCGGGCGAACTCGTCGCCGCCCTGAAAATCCTCGACAACGGGGATATCACGCCGGACGCGATGAACGGCTCCTGGGCCGGCGCCATGGGCCAGTCGCAGTTCATGCCGTCGACCTTTCTCGGCTATGCCGTCGACGGCAGCGGCGACGGCAAGCGTGACATCTGGCGCAACCAGGCCGACGTTTTCGCCTCCATGGCCAATTATCTCAGTCGGATGGGCTGGGACCGCCGCTATATCTGGGGCCGCGAGGTTCGCCTGCAGAACGGCGTCGCGACCAGCGGACTCGACGAACGACGGCCGTTGGCCGGCTGGCATACGGCCGGTGTGCGGCGTACCGACGGCAGCGCCCTGCCGGCCGTCGCGATCGATGCGTCGCTGTTGAAGATGGACGATGGCCGGGGACCGAGCTACCTCGTCTACGACAACTTCAGGGTGCTCATGCGCTGGAATCGTTCGACCTATTTCGCGACGAGCGTCGGCCTCCTCGCCGATGCGATCCGCGCCTGATGCGGCTCGCTCGCCCCCTCGTCGCCGTGGCACTTTCGGCGCTTTTTCTTGCCGCCTGCTCGAGTCGTCCGCCGACCCTGCCCGCCGACCCGATGCAGGCGCCACCGCACGGCACCTACAAGCTCGGCGCACCCTATCAAATCAACGGGCTCTGGTATTATCCGGAATACGACCCGAACTACGAGGCGGTCGGTATCGCTTCGTGGTACGGCCGACAGTTCCACGGCCGGCCTACCGCCAACGGCGAGATTTTCGACATGCGGCAGATCAGTGCCGCCCACCCGACCCTGCCGATGCCGAGCCTGGTCGAGGTCACCAATCTGGAGAACGGCCGGTCGATGCAGCTCCGCGTCAACGATCGCGGTCCGTTCCACGACAATCGGCTGATCGACCTCAGCCAGGCCGCGGCGCGTGAACTCGGCTTCGAGGATCGCGGCCTCGCCCGGGTGCGCGTCCGCTTCGTCGCCCTGCTGCCCGCCAACGGCAGCCCGCCCGTCGCCGGCACCACGACCCGCCCGACGACCGTCGCTGCCGCTGCCCCGCTGGCCAACAGAGCGCCGCGTGCCGAACCGGTGCGGGCTGCTTCGAGCCGACCATCGCCGACGTCGGTCGAAGCCGTCCGCTCGACCGCGGCCGCCACCGGCTGTGCCGACCCCGCAGCCCATTTCGTCCAGGTCGCTGCCTTCGTCGAGCAGGCGAACGCGCGCCGGCTCGCCGGCGAACTGCAGCGGCTCGGTCGGGTCGAGCTCGACCAGGCCGCGGCCCCGCCGACCCGGGTCCGGCTCGGCCCCTACCCGAGCCGCCGCGATGCCTTCGGTAAGCTCGCCCGGGTGCACGACCTGGGCTACCGGGACGCTCTGGTGGTCAGCTGCTCGTGAAGCTCGATAGCGCCCACTCGCCCCGTCGTTCTGCACTAGAACCCTCGAGGATCCACGTCGCGATGCCCCGCCCCTTCTGCCGTTTGCTGGCGCTCGCCTGCCTGTTTTGTCTCGTCGCCGCACCGGTGCTCGCCCAGAGCTTCGAGACCGCCGCCCGAGCCGCCATCCTGATCGATCACCGCAGCGGTGACGTGCTGTTCGAGAAAAACCCGGACGAGCCGATCCCGCCGGCCTCGATGAGCAAGCTGATGACGGCGCTCGTCGCCTTCGAGGAGCTGGAGGCCGGCACACTGAGCCTCGAGCAGATGATCCCGGTGAGCGAGCGCGCCTGGCGGATGGGCGGCTCCCGCATGTTCATCGAGGTGGGGACCCGGGTCTCGGTGCACGAACTCCTGCAGGGCATCATCGTGCAGAGCGGCAACGACGCTTGTATCGCCATCGCCGAAGCGCTTTCCGGCAGCGAGGAAGCCTTCGCTGACCGGCTTACCCGCCGTGGCATCGAGATCGGCCTGACCAACAGCACCATCAAGAATGCGACCGGCTGGCCGCATCACGAGCATCTGATGAGCGTGCGCGACTTGTCGACCGTCGCCCGCCAGATCATCAGCCGCTTCCCGCAGTACTACCAGTACTATTCGCAGCTCGAGTTCGAATACAACGACATCAACCAACACAACCGCAATCCGTTGCTCCAGGCCGGGATTCCGGGGGTCGACGGGATGAAGACGGGCTATACCCGCGAGGCCGGCTACGGTCTGGTGGCGTCGGCCGAGCGCGACGGGCGGCGACTGATCCTGGTCGTCGCGGGCCTGGAGACCATCGGCGAGCGGCGCCGCGAGGCCGAGCGACTTTTGGAGTTCGGCTTTCGGTATTTCGAGGAGTACCGGCTGTTCGAGCCCGACACCGTGGTGGTCGAGGCACCGGTCTGGCAGGGCGCCGCACCCACGGTGCCGCTCGTCGCCGGCGAGGTCGTCGGCATCACGCTGACCCGCCAGGCCCGGGACACCCTGCAGGTCAAGGTCGTCTACGACAGCCCGGTGCCGGCACCGATCGAGGCCGGTCAAGTGATCGGCCACGTCGAGATGACCGGCGCCGGGATGCCGACCCGAATGATGCCGCTCCAGGCGGCCCGATCCGTCGAGCGTGCCGGGGTGATCGGCCGGATGACCAGCACGCTCGAATATCTCGTCTTCGGAGCCCCGGGCTGAGCGGGGCCGCGCCGGCCGCCGCGCCGGGCGTCTTCATCACCGTCGAGGGCGGCGAGGGCGCCGGCAAGACGACCCAGATTCGCGCCGTCGCCGGCTGGCTCGCCGATCGGGGCATCGCCACCGTGACGACACGAGAGCCCGGCGGCACGCCCGGCGCCGAGGCGATCCGCGATCTCGTCCTCGATGGCCCGGCCGAGGCCTGGAGCGGCGGTGTGGAGGCACTGCTGATGACCGCCGCCCGGCTCGATCACGTCGAACGGCTGATCGCGCCCGCACTCGCGGCCGGCAAGTGGGTGCTGAGCGACCGCTTCGCCGACAGCACCCGGGTCTATCAGGGTATCGCCGGCGGCATCGGCGTCGCCTGCATCGACGCGCTGCACGACCTGTTCCTCGCCACCGCCCGCCCCGATCTCACCATCCTCCTCGACCTGCCGGTCGAAGCCGGCCTCGCCCGGCGCGCCGCCGCCGGTGGCGGCAGCCGCTTCGAGGCCAAGGGCAGGGCGTTCCACCAGCATGTCCGGCAGGGCTTTTTGACCCTCGCCGAGGCCGCTCCCGAGCGCTTTCTAGTGGTCGACGCCATAGCCGCACCAGAAACCGTGACCGCGACGATCAGGCAGGCTCTGGCTGCCCGTTTCGCCGACCGGCTCGGCAGCGACTGAGATGCTGCAACCGCGCGAGAATCCCCGTCTCTACGGCCACGCTGCGGCCGAGGCGGCGTTCGCGAGGGCGGCCGCGAGCGGCCGCTTGCCGCACGCCTGGCTGCTCACCGGGCCACCCGGCATCGGCAAGGCGACACTCGCCTACCGGCTGGCCCGCCGCGTGCTCTCGGGCAACCGGCCGGCAGAGGATCCGAACGATCCGTCGAGCGCCGTCTTTCGCCGCGTCGCGCACGGCAGCGAGCCCGACCTCTTCGTCCTCGAGACCGAAGCCAATCGGCGCACCGGCAAGCAGCGCCACGAGATCGTCGTCGAGCAGGCGCGCGGCCTCACCGCCGGCCTGCACGAGACGGCGGTCGGCCGGCACGGCCGGGTGGTGGTGGTCGATGCCGCCGACCACCTCAACACCAGCACCGTCAACGCACTGCTCAAGTTGATCGAGGAGCCGCCGGCCGGGGTCGTCGTCCTGCTCGTCTGCCACGCACCGGGGCGGATCCCACGAACCATCGTCTCGCGTTGCGTCCGGCTCGCGCTGCGCCCCCTCGACGAGGCCACGTTCCGCCGCGCGGTTGCGGCGGCCGGCGTCGACGCCGATCCGGACCCGGCGCTCGTCACCCTCGCCCGCGGCGCACCCGGTCGCTTGCTCAGGCTGACCGAAGCCGACTTTCTCGCGCATTACGCCACGACACTCGAAGCCCTCGGCGGCAGCCGGCAGGCGCTGAGCGGCGCTGCCGACCAGCTCGCCGGGGTGGCTGCGAGCAGCGGCAGCGATCTTGCGACCGAACTCTTGACCACGATCGTCCGGCGCGGTGCCGAGCAGGCCACGCGAGGGCCGCTGGAGCCGGCGCTCGTTGCTGTGGAGGCCTCGCACCTCGCAGCCTTGACCGGTCGCCAGCCGCTTGATCGCTGGCTGGGCATGTGGGACAAGCTGCAGCGCCTGCCGTTCGAGCTCGACCAGCTCCACGTCGACCCCCGCCAAGCCTTCTATCTCGCCCTGGCCGAACTCGCTGGCGAGGAGAGGGGACACGCCGCGGTCTGACCGGAGCAACACGAAGCCACGAACGCAAGGTATCTCGAGGCCGGAGACGACCATGGCAGCCGATGCTGCATACTACATCACGACCCCGATCTATTATGTCAACGACTCGCCGCATATCGGCCACGCCTATACCACCCTCGCCTGCGATGCGCTGGCCCGCTTCATGCGCCTCGACGGCCGCGAGGTGCGCTTTTTGACCGGCACCGACGAGCACGGCCAAAAGGTCGAGAAGGCCGCCCGCGACAAGGGGATGGACCCGCAGACCTTCACCGACGAAGTCTCGACCCGCTTCCGCGACCTCGCGACCGCGATGAACTTCAGCCACGACGACTTCATCCGGACGACCGAAGACCGTCACAAGAAGGCCGTCCAGCACCTCTGGCAGAAGCTGGTCGACGCCGGCGAGATCTATCTCGGTGCCTATGCCGGCTGGTACTCGGTCCGCGACGAGGCGTTCTATGCCGAAAGCGAGATCCAGGACGGCAAGGCACCCTCGGGTGCCCCCGTCGAATGGGTCGAGGAGCCCTCCTACTTCTTTCGCCTCTCCGCCTGGCAGGACCGGCTGCTCGCCTTCTACGCGGCCAACCCCGACTGCATCCTGCCCGAGACGCGTCGGAACGAGGTGGTGAGCTTCGTGCGTGGCGGCCTCAACGACCTCTCGGTCAGCCGCACCACCTTCAACTGGGGCGTGCCGGTCCCCAACGATCCCGACCACGTGATGTATGTCTGGCTCGATGCGCTCACCAACTACATCTCGGCCCTGGGCTACCCCGACGACCCGGACGGCCTCTACCGCAAATTCTGGCCTTGCGACGTCCACGTCGTCGGCAAGGACATCCTGCGCTTTCACGCCGTCTACTGGCCGGCCTTCCTGATGGCCGCCGGGCTCGCGCCGCCCGAACGCGTCTTCGCGCACGGCTGGTGGACCAACGAAGGCCAGAAGATCTCGAAATCCGTCGGCAACGTCATCGACCCGCATGCGCTCGTCGCCCGCTACGGCCTCGATCAGACCCGCTACTTTCTGTTGCGCGAGGTGCCGTTCGGCAACGACGGCGATTTCAGCCACGCGGCGATGCTCCGCCGCATGAACAGCGACCTCGCCAACGACTACGGCAATCTCTGCCAACGCGTGCTCTCGATGATCGCCAAGAACTGCAAGGGCGAGGTCCCCGAGCCCGGCGCTCTCGACCCGGCCGACACGGCCCTGCTCGACCAGGCGGAGGCGACCCTCGTCACCTGCCGCCGGTTGCTGGAGCGCCAAGCCCTGCACGCGGCCCTAGAGGCCGTCTGGCAGGTGATCGGCGATGCCAACCGCTATGTCGACACGCAAGCTCCCTGGGCCTTGCGCAAGACCGATCCCGCCCGGATGGCGACCGTGCTCTGGACACTGGCCGAGACCATCCGCCGTGTCGCTCTCCTGACCCAGCCCTTCATGCCCGAGAGTTCGGCGCGCATCCTCGACCAGCTCGCCGTGCCCGGCGACCGGCGCAGCTTTGCAGCCATCACCGACCGGCTCGCCTCCGGCACGCCGCTGCCCAAGCCCGAAGGCGTCTTCCCCCGCCTCGTCGAGGAGACGGCGGATGGCTGAACACCCGACCTTCGTCGACAGTCATTGCCACCTCGACTATCCGGGCCTCGAAGCCGAGGTCGACGACGTGGTCGCGCGTGCCGAAGCAGCAGGGGTGCGCACCATCCTCACCATCGCCACCCGCCTCTCCAGCTTCGAGCGCGTCCTGGCGCTCGCCTCGCGCTTCCCGAACGTCTGGGTTGCCACCGGCGTCCACCCGCATCAGGCGGCCGAGGAGGCGGGTTGCCTCGATCCGGCTCCTTTCATGGCCAATGCCGGCCACGCCAAGGTCGTCGCCATCGGCGAATGCGGCCTCGACTATTTCTACGACAAGAGCCCCCGCGAGCTGCAGGCGCAGAGCTTCCGCGCCCAGCTCGAAGCCGCCCGCCGGGCGAACCTGCCGTTCATCGTCCACACCCGCGACGCGGATGCCGACACGGCGGCTATCCTCGACGAGGCAACAGGGCAGGGACCGCTCGCCGGGGTCATCCACTGCTACAGCACGTCGCCCGAGCTCGGCTGGAAGGCGGTCGAACTCGGTCTTCATCTCGGCCTCGGCGGCATCCTGACGTTCAAGCGCTCGGACGAACTGCGGGCGACCGTGCGCGAGTTGCCGCGAGAGCGTATCCTGCTCGAGACCGACGCCCCCTTCCTCGCCCCCCAGGCGTTTCGCGGCAAACGCAACGAACCCGCCTACATCCCCTACATCGCGCAGACCCTGGCCGAGCTCTGGCAAACCGATACCGAAACCGTGGCAAGGATCACCACCGGCAACTTCTTCGATCTCTTCAACAAGGCCATCCCGGCCTGATGCGCATTACCGTCCTCGGCTGCGGCACCTCCGCCGGTGTTCCGGTCATCGGCTGCCGCTGCCCGGTTTGCCGATCCGATGACCCTCGAAACAAACGCCTGCGCTGCTCGATCCTGCTCGAAGCCGAGGGCCAGAAGATCCTCTTCGACACCGGTCCCGACCTTCGCGAACAGTGCCTCAGGGCCGGAATCGGCGCGCTCGATGCGGTCGTCTTCACCCACGCCCATGCCGACCACCTGCACGGCCTCGACGACATCCGCTCGATCAACAACCTGATCGGCCGCCCGCTCCCGGCCCACGCCCACCACGATGTCCTCGCCCGGATCGAGGAGCGCTTTCCCTATGCCTTCGCCGGCGGCCAGGACGGCATCGGCGGCTTTTGGCGGCCGGAACTCCTGCCGCGCCCCTTCAACGGCCGGGAATCCTTCCGCATCGGTCCGGTCGAGCTCCTGCCCTTGCGCCACGGCCACGGCCGCAGCCACGTCTGGGGCTTCAGGATCGGTGACTTCGCCTACTCCACCGACGCCGACGAACTCGACGACGCCTATCTCCAGGCCCTTGCCGGCATCGACGTCTGGGTCGTCGATGCGCTGCGCGACGACCCCCACCCGAGCCACTCCCACCTGGTCAAGACGCTGGGCTGGATCGACCGGGTGAAGCCGCGGCTCGCCTACCTCACCCACATGAACCACGAGGTCGACTACGCGACCTGGCGGGCCAAGCTGCCGCGCGGCATCGCCCCGGCGCATGACGGGCTGGTGATCGAGGTGGAGGGTTAGGGCGAGATTCGGGAACGCACGCCTTGCCGCGCCCATCCGGTCTTTTTGGCGCCCATCCGGTCTTATGGGCGGTGCCCGGGGAGCGGCGTCGCGCGACGGGACGTACTGTCCGTCGTCGTGGCGGCCGAGCCTCGAGCGAGCGGAGGAGAGGCGGCGGCCGGCGCGCCGTGGCGGCTTCAGCCGACGGGCAGGATCGGCTTGTCCCGGGCGTGCGCCGGCAGGCTCGTGCCGTCCAGCAGGGTCTCCAGCGACTCGCTTCGATCATAGGCCACAAAGCCCGCGGCTTCGTAGGTGGCGAGGGCCTTCGGGTGATCGAGATCGCAGGTGTCGAGATGCAGCCGTGCGGCACCGGCGGCAAAGCCGTGGCGGATCGCCCAGTCGAGCAGATAGGGACCGAGGCCCTTGCCGGTGAACTCGGGCATCAGCCCGAAATAGGCGATCTTGACGTCCGGATGATCGGCAAAGTCCAGCTCGACATAGCCCGCCGGGACGCCGTGCAGCCAGAGGACACGGAGATCCGTGGTCGGCGCCCCGATCAGCGACGCCAGCGCCGCATCGTCGATCAGCCGGCGACGGGTCCAGAGCCAGGGGCCGCCCACCGTATCGTAGAGATAGCGGTAGAAGTGGACGGTCGGCGCGAGCGCGCGAACGATCGCCGTGCCGGGCAGGGGAGGTTGCCGCGGCGGGCGCCGAGGTGGCTCGAGCATCTCGAGCCAGGTGACGACACTCGGCACGCGGCCGATCGGAACGGCGCTCGGCACGGCAGGCGGTATCCGGTGGGCTGGCGTGGTGGACCACGGTAACGGTCGGGGTCGGCGGCCAGGAGACGGCTCGCTGGGCAGGCTGTCAAGCCGCGGCGGTGCTCGGCGGCGTTAAGCAAATTTTTACGGTCGGTGGCTAGGATCGCGCGGTGACATCGCCCGGCAGCCGTGTTTTCGAGGGAGCTGTGACAGCCCGACGCCGTCTTTTCTCGGTCAAGCAGCGGCCGGCGACCTTTGCCGAGGCCGGGGTCGCCGCACCGTTCACCACGCCGGCCATCGCCCAGGCGCGGCTGCGGCTCGACCAGCGCGGGCGCCTCGAGGTCGTGGCGCGTAATCCGACCGGTGGCGACGGCATGTACGTCCTGCCGCTCGCCGCGCTGGGGGAGCTGTTTCGCCTGTCGATCCACGATCGCGCCATGGTCGAGCAGATCGGCGCGAGCCCGGCGGTGACCCCGCTGACCATCCGTCGGATCGCGCTGCGGGTGGCCCTCGAGGGCCTCGCCGGCCCCGATGCCGAGGCGGCGGCCGCCGAAGCCCTGCGCCAGGACGAGGAGCACACCCTCCTCACCTTGTTCCTGCTCCTCGAGCAACTGCTCGCCGAGGCCGGCCGGCCGCCGGTCGACTGGAAGCAGATCGACACCGGCGACAAGGCGGCGCGCGATCGCTTGAAGCCGTATTTCAAGAGCCTGGAGCCGTGTCTCGGATCGTCGGCGACGGATCTCGTCACGGCGGTCGACGCCTTGAGCGCCATCGTCGCACCGATCGGTGTCGCCGGGGCACCGTTCGAGAGCATCACCGCCGTTACGCTGGCCACCGTCGACGCCCTCGGCGCCAGTCTGGAGAAGTGGATGCAGGGCGAATGCAGCGACATACGGGCGATCGCCGAACTCGTGATCGACTGTGTTCGCCTCACCAGTGTGACCGCGCAAAAGAGCCTCGAGCAGGCGACCGGTCGGGTTCGCTCGGTGCGTGGCCTGCTGGAGGCCTATGCGCTCGCGCCGGAGAGCGTGGCCGAGGTGCTCGGCCGCCCGGTCTGGCTCCTCGACGGCTGGCGGCATTTGTCCGCCGTCTGGGCCGCGGTTGCCGACCAGCCGCGCGACGCGCAGCGGGATGCACTGGTCGAGCTCGGCGAGCTGGTCCCGCTGGTGCCGCTCAGCGCCGACAAGTGGCTCGGCCTGAACCCGGAGCACAGCCGCTCGCAGTACGAGATCCGTCGGTTCGTTCGGCTCAACGAGGATTGGCGGAGTGGGCTGCTGATCGATCGCCAGGCGGTGCTCGAGCAAGTGCGGGCGGCGAGCCTGTGAACGCCGTCGACGGCTCCGCGCGCACTCTGGTCGGCCTGCTCGACAGGGTCGACGACGACCGGCTGCGGCAGGTGATGCGGCTGGTCGAAGGCAGCCGGCAGCGGCGCACCCTGGAGCCGGCGCTCGCCGCCCTGCGGCCGCGGCTGCGCCGGTTGCGGCCCGAACGGCCGCTCACCTTGCCGCGGCTCTTGACCGTACCGTTCGAGGCGGCGCTGGCGTGCGGCTGCGACGACGGTCGGCCCTTTTCCATCGACCGTGCCAAGCTCCACGACTGGCACGCCACGATGCTCGATGGGCTGGACAAGTCGACCCGCGACGCCGCCGCAGCGGTGCTCGCCGACCGACGGGCCGACGACCACCGCGCCATCCTCGCCGCCGGACGCATCGTGTGGCCGCAGGCCGCCCGGCTGCTCGCGGCAGCGCAACCGATCGGCGAGACGGCGGCGGAGCGCACCGCCCGGCATCGCGCCGCGGACCTGCTCGGTATCGCGGTCGAGCTGGTGCCGCTGCTCGACCGGCTGAGGCCACCGCTCGAGCGGGTCGATGCCGAGCAAAAGGCGAGTGTGGCGGCACTCCTGGCGCTCGCCGAGAGCGGGCCGCCGGACCGCCTGGCGACCCTCGCGATGCTGCTGATGCGGGCGGCGGCGCAGCCTGCGGCCCTGGCCGGCCCGTTGCTGGCGCTGGCCCCGCCCGCGCTCCGGGCACCGCTGCGGCCGGTCCTCGACGTGTTGCTGGACGGCCATCGGGCCGACCTCGAACGGCGTCTCGAGGCGGTCGCAGCTGCCGGCGATCGACCGCTGGAGCTGCTGGCGGACGAGCTCTGGCGGCTCGCCGATGCGCTGGTCGGGCCGCCGAACGCCCCGGCTCCCGAAGCCGGACCGGACCCCGCGACCATGGCCTTGCGGCAGCAGGCGGCAACCGTCGCCGAGGCGCACTACGCCGCCACCGTCGCCAGCGTCGTCGAAGCCTTGCCGGAGGCTGGACACGGCACTCGGGCCGCGGCGGTCAAGGAGCGCGAGCAGGCGGCTCGGCGGCTGGCCCGCCTCGGCCTCGCCGCCCGGCGTCTGGCGCCGCAGGCACCGATCCAGCGGCTCACCGAGGCTGCCCTGCATCGGCTGCTGGCACCCGTCGCTGCGGCCGATGGGGCAGCCGCACAGCCGATCAGCGTCGACGACGCCCGGCTGGTCGAGATTCTGCTGGGCCCCGATGCGGCATGGCAGCTCCTGCGACCCGAGGCGGCGCGTCGCTAGGCCACCGAACGCGACCTCTCGCACAGCCGCATTTGCCGGCTGCCCGGTTCGTCCACCGGCGCGCGGTGCCACCGGTCGGCGTTGCTCTTGCGCGGGGGCCTGTGTAGAAGCCCCGGCGAGGCTGGCGGGGCAGCGGGCTCCGAGAGTGCGGCCGAGTGCAGGGAGGACCGATGCAGCAGCTCGCCCGCTTCGTGCGCGGCATCGACCGGCTCAACGACGTCATCGGTCGGGCCGTCTCGTGGCTGACGCTCGCCATGGTGCTCACGACCTTCTCCGTGGTCGTCGCCCGCTACGGCTTCGCCTGGGGACGGGTGTGGATCCAGGAGAGCTACGTCTGGATGCACGGGGCCGTGTTCACCCTGGCCGCCGCCTATACCCTGCTGCACGACGGCCATGTCCGGGTCGATATCTTCTACCGGCCGGCGAGTGACCGCTTCAAGGCCTGGATCAACCTGATCGGCGCGGTCGTCCTGTTGCTGCCGACCGTCCTGGTCGTGCTCTATTATACCATCCCTTATGTTCAGTCGTCCTGGGTTCGCCTGGAGATGAGCCGCGAGGCGGGTGGCCTGAAGGGGCTCTTTCTCTACAAGACCATCATCCCGATCTTCTGTGTGCTGATGGCGCTGCAGGGACTCTCCCTCGCTGGGCGGAGTATCCTCGTGCTCCGCCGCTTTCCCGGCTTCACCGTCGACTACCGCCCGGCGAGCGGGGTCGACGCATGAGCCCCGCCCTGATCGGCGAGATCATCAGTCTCGTCATGTTCGCGGTCACCTGCGTCGTCCTGATCATGGGCTTTCCGGTGGCCTTCACCCTGGCCGGGACGTCGTTGATCTTCGCCTGCATCGGCTGGTGGTTCGGCATTTTCGACTTCCGCCTGCTGGGCGGGCTGCCGTCCCGCTATTTCGGCACCATGGTCAACGAGGTGCTGGTCGCCGTCCCGCTCTTCGTCTTCATGGGGGTGATGCTGGAGCGGGCGAAGATCGCCGATCAATTGCTGCAGACCATGGGGCTGTTGTTTGCCCGGGTCCACGGCGGCCTCGCCGTCTCGGTGACCATCGTCGGCGCCCTGCTCGCGGCGTCCACCGGCATCGTCGGGGCCACTGTCGTCACCATGGGACTGCTCTCGCTGCCGACCATGCTCAAGGCCGGCTACGACCCCAAGCTCGCCACCGGCACCATCTGCGCCTCGGGCACGCTCGGCCAGATCATCCCGCCGTCGATTGCCCTGGTCATCCTCGGCGACATCATGCAGGGCGCCAACACCCAGGCCCAACTCGCCCTCGGCAATTTCGCCCCGGACCCGGTCTCGGTGGTCGACCTCTTCGCCGGCGCCATGCTGCCGGGGTTGATGCTGGTCGGCCTCTACATCACCTGGCAAGTGCTGCTCGCGACCCTGCGCCCGGAAATCGCACCGCCGATGCAGGTCGAGGTCGGCACGCAGATCTGGAAGGAGGTGCTGACCGCGCTCGTGCCGCCGGCGCTCCTGATCATCGCGGTGCTGGGCTCGATCCTCGGCGGCATCGCCACCCCCACCGAATCGGCGTCGGTCGGTGCCGTTGGTGCGATGCTGCTCGCCATGTTACGCCGGCAGTTCGACCTCGAGACGCTCCGCGAGGTCATGCAGCAGACCACCAGGATCAGCTGCATGGTCTTCATCATCCTGCTCGGCGCTTCGGTCTTCTCGCTCGTGTTTCGTGGGCTCGGCGGCGAGGAGATCGTCAGCGACGTGCTGGCCGCCATGCCGGGTGGCGCTTTCGGCGCGATGTTCGTCGTCATGGCGTTGATGTTCTTCTTGGGCTTTTTTCTCGACTTCATCGAGATCGTGTTCGTGGTGGTGCCGATCGTCGGCCCGATCCTTCTGATGATGGGCCTCGATCCGATCTGGCTCGGCGTGATGATCGCCATGAACCTGCAGACCAGCTTCCTGACCCCGCCGTTCGGCTTCGCCCTCTTCTACTTGCGCGGCGTGGCTCCGCCCGAGGTCACGACGATGCACATCTATCGCGGCATCGTCCCCTTCGTGATCATCCAGCTCGTCGGCCTCGCCCTGCTCGCCACCTTTCCGCAAATGGCGACCTGGCTGCCGAGCGTCATCTTCGGCTGATCCGGTGGCTGCCGATCGGTTCTGGGAGCGAAAGCCGCTCTGGGCGTTCTCGGCCGCGGAATGGGAGGCCGTCTGCGACGGTTGCGCCAAATGCTGCCTGGTCAAGCTCGAGGACGAGGCGGCGCCCGAGACCGTCTACTTCACCGACGTCGCCTGCCGTCTCCTCGACCTCGACACCTGCCGCTGCACCGACTATGCCGCGCGCACCAGCCGCGTGCCCGGCTGCATCGCTTTGGCACCGGCCAGGCTCGACCAGCTCGGCCTGATGCCGCCGTCCTGCGCCTATCGCCGGCTCGCCGAGGGCCGCGGCCTGCCCAGCTGGCACCATCTCTCGACCGGCAGCACCGAGACCATCCACCAAGCCGGTCGGTCGGTCCGCGGCCGGGTGGTGGCCGAAACCGCGATCGACCCCGACGACCTGGAGGACCGGCTGGTCGATTGGCCCCTCGACGACCAGTGAAGCGGGCGGCAACGCCGGCGCGCCGAGTCCACGACAAGAGCAGCGACGCCTCCCTATCGACAGCGACAGTGATCGAGAACGTCGCACCGCGGGAGCGGGCCGCCGCGATTTCTGGCGAACCGGAGGGCCCGTTCGGGCGTAATACGGTCATGTTTCGGATTCTCGCCCTCTTCGCCCCGCTCGTGCTCGCCGGCTGCTCGGTCTTCGGTGTACGGACCGCGCCCGAGCCACCGTTCACGGTGGTGGACCGCCCGGCGGACGGTATCGAGGTCCGCCGCTACCCGGCGCGCGTGGCAGCGGAGGTGCGGCTCGCAGCCGACCAGGGGCGGCCCGAGAGCCGCGCTTTCGGCTTGCTCTTCGACTACATCTCGGGGGCGAACGCGGCCGAGGAGAAAATCGCGATGACCGCACCCGTCGAGCAGGCGGGAACCGAGATCGCGATGACCGCACCCGTCGAGATGGGCCGACAGGAAGAGGGCTTCGTGATGCGCTTTTTCCTGCCGGAGGAGTTCACCCCGGAGACCGCACCCGTGCCGACCGATCCCGCGGTCGAACTGGTCGAACTTTCGGCCGAGCACGTCGCGGTCGAAGGCTTCACCGGCTGGTGGACACGAGCGGGCGTGGAACGCCGGCAGGCCGATCTGCTGGCGCGGCTGGAGGATACCGCATGGCAGCCGGCCGGGGCTCCTGTGGCGTGGTTCTACGATCCGCCCTGGACCCTGCCGTTCTTGCGTCGCAACGAGATCGTGGTCCCGGTCGAACGCCGCAGCTGACCCTCCGCTTGTTGACCCGACGGGCGGCATCGCCGATCACCCGCGAGCGTGCCTACAGCAATCGGGGAGGTCGACATGGAGAAAATCGGGTTCGTGGGGCTCGGGCAGATGGGCGGGCCGATGAGCCGCAACCTCGTCAGGGGCGGCTACGCGCTGCAGGTGTACGACCTCTCGGCTGCGGCCGTGGCCGCCGTGGTCGAGACCGGCGCGGTCGCGGCAGACGACCCGGCCGCGGCCGCCCGCGGCGCCGACGTGGTCTTCACCATGCTGCCGGTGGGTGCCGCTGTCGAGGCGGCCTGTTTCGGTGCGAACGGCATCGCCCAGGGCATCGCCGCGGGTGCTCTCCTGGTCGACATGAGCACCATCCTGCCGGCCGAGACCCGGCGCATCGGCGAGCGGCTCGCCGCACAAGGCGTCGGCATGGTCGATGCCCCGGTCGGGCGGACCTCGGCGCACGCGGTGGCCGGAACCTCGACCTTCATGGTGGGTGGTGCCACCGCCGACATCGAACGCGTCCGTTCACTGCTCATGGCGATGGGCGAGCAGATCACGGTCTGCGGCCCGCTCGGCAGCGGTGCGACGATGAAGCTGGTCAACAACTACATCTCGGCCGTGGTCAACCTCGCCACCGCCGAGGGGCTGGCCATGGGGCAGAAGGCCGGGCTCGACCTCGCCGTCATGGCCGAGGTGCTCTCGCACACGCCGGCCGGCCGCGGCCACATCACCACGACCTGGCCCGAGAAGGCGCTTCTGGACGACCCGTCGCCGGCCTTCATGCTCGATCTCGCGACCAAGGATCTGGGGCTCGCGGTCGACCTCGCGGCCGATCTGCAGGTGCCACTCGCCACGGGTGCGGTGAGCCGGCAGCTCTACCAGGTGGCGCAGGCACGGGGGCACGGCCGGGACGACTGGACGACCGGGGTGTTCCGGACGATCAAGGCGCTGGGCGGGATGACGCAATAGCGAGGTGCGGTGAGATGGCTCCCCGGGCCGGACTCGAACCAGCGACCCAGCGGTTAACAGCCGCTTGCTCTACCAACTGAGCTACCGGGGAACACCGGTGGAGCTATAACAATCGGCACCGTCAGTGCCAAGGGCTAATGCGCGGCTGGAGGCCCGGGCCGGAATCGAACCGACGTGCAAGGATTTGCAGTCCTCTGCATCACCACTCTGCCACCGGGCCTGCTTTGCGCTCGACCCCTGCTTTGCGCTCAACCGTTGCACGAAAGCCCAAGACGACCGCGTAGCAGTCTGTTAAACGCCTCCGCGCCGCCTTTCAAGATACCTCGTGCGCGGCGACGAGCCCTGCCGCTCAATGGACAACGCGGCGACGAGCCCTGCCGCTCAATGGACAAGATGGTTTGCCGATGACGAATTGCATCCTGCGCAGCCTTTTGGTCGTCACGATCCTGCTGGCCGTATCGGCACTGCCGGCGAGCCTTCGGGCCGAGCGGGTCGACGCCTACGATTTTCCGTTCGTGGATCCGCTCGTCGCCACGGTCGTCGCGACCCCGCGCGCCAATCGCGTGGAGCTGCCGGAGTTCGAGGAAGGACGCGAGGTGGCGTCGTTTCGGGTGCAGCCGCTGGCCGATCGTCGGGCACCCCCGGTTTTCTTCTTCGAGCGGTTCGGCGCGCAATTCGGCCTCGCCGCGCAGGACGGGCCCGCACCTCTGGTCTTCGTCATCGCCGGAACCGGCGGCAGCTGGCAGGCCGACATCAGCTGGAATCTGGCGAACCTGCTCTGGGATGCCGGCAATCACGTCCTCATGCTGCCGAACCAGACCCATGCGAACTTCGTCGTCAACGCCTCGACCACCGGCGTGCCGGGGCGGCTGCGCGACGATGCCGTGGACATGCACCGGCTGATGCGGGCCGCGCTCGCACGGGTGCAGAGCCGCATCGAGGTGACCGAGGTCCATCTCACCGGCTATTCGCTCGGCGCCACGCTCGCCGCGTTCGTCGCCAAGCTCGACAGCGACCGACAGGCTTCGGGCGAGACCGCCTTCGACTTCGAGCGGGTGCTCCTGCTCAACCCGTCGGTCTCGCTCTACACCTCGATCCAGTTGGTCGACGACATGCTCGACCGCTTCGTCGAAGTCGATCCGAATGCCGTCCCCGAGTTCCTCGACCGGGCTTTCGCGGCCTTCGCCGAAATCTACGTCCAGGGTGCCCCCACCGACTTCGCCGGCGACTTCGTCTACCGCATCTACACCGCCCTCGAGCCCGACGCGGTCGATCTCGAAAAGCTGGTCGGCATCGCCTTCCGGCTGTCCGCGGTCAACCTCGCCTTCGCTGCCGATGTCATGAGCGAGAGCGGCTTTCTGATGCCTGCGGGCACCGAGCTGCGCGCCACCGATCGCCGGCTGAGCGACATCTACCGCGACGCGCGAACGCGGAGCTTCGTCGACTATTTCGAAGGGCTCTACCAGCCCTTCTTTCGACGCATCGAGCCCGGCCTGACCGCGGAGCAGATGATCGAGGATGCCAGCCTGCGCTCGATCGAGGACTATCTGGCGAGCGCCGAGCATGTCGGCTTCCTCGGCAGCGAGGACGATGTCATCCTGGTGGCCGAGGATTGGAGGTTCCTCGACCGCGTGTTCGAAGACCGGTCGACCGTCTATCCGACCGGCGGGCATTGCGGCCATTACCTGCAGCGCGACGTCGCCGCCCGGATCGTCGACTACTTCGCCACCGGCTGGCAGCCCGAGACAGCAACGACAGCCGCCCGGGGAGACGGGACGTGAAGCGGCCGAGACCAACGATGCGCGCCGCCCTCGGCGCCGCACTGCTGCTGCTCGGCGCCTGCGCCGGCAACGTCGGCGCCGATCGCGGCGGCCCCACCGTCTCGCCGAGCGCAGCGCCGGGCAGCGGCGACGAGGTCGCCAGCGTCGGTCTGGCGTCGGCCGACGGCGATGCGGAGCGACCGGAGATGGCGGCCCCGGTGACCGAGATCGAGGACCGTTTCGAGGGCTTCAACCGCTCGATGTACCGGTTCAACTTCGAGTTCGACGAATACGTCTACCTGCCGATCGTCCGCGGCTACCGTTTCATCGTGCCGCGCCCGGTGCGCACCGGAATCTCCAATTTCTTCAACAACCTGGGTGAAATCCGCAACGCCACCAACGGCGTCCTGCAGGCGCGCCCGGAGGTGGCGAGCCGCGCCACCATCCGCTTTCTGGTCAACTCGACGATCGGCCTGCTCGGCATTTTCGATGTGGCGACCGAGCTCGGCGTCGACCGGCAGCGCGAGGATTTCGGCCAGACGCTCGGCTGGTGGGGCGTCGGCGCCGGCCCGTACCTCGTCCTGCCGATTCTCGGACCTTCCAGCGTGCGCGATGCCGCTGGCCTGCCGGCGGACTTCGCCATGGGCACGGTCCTGCCGCCGGGCGCGCAGGTCAACGATGTCATCTACTCGACGCCGGCGCCTTATCCCGTCCAGGCAGTCGACGCGCGCTACAGCCAGCCCTTCCGCTACTACGATTCGGGCTCGGCCTTCGAGTACGACTTGGTGCGGTTCCTCTATTTCAAGGCGCGTGAAGCGGAGGTCATGAGATGAGTGATCGTTGCACGCGCCGAGCACTCACCGCCCGGCTCGGCGCCGGCCTCGCCGTGGGCAGCATCCTGAGCCTCGGGCGGCCGGCCGAGCTCGCCGCCAGCGACCTCGCGATCGACCGGCCGCTGCGCATCGCCACGGGCAGCGTCGGCGGCGTCTACGCGGCGTTCGGCGCGGCGCTGTGCCGCTTGCTGGAGCCCGATCTCGTCCGCCGCCGGCGGCAGTGCCGAGTGGTGCAAAGCCAAGGCAGCCTCGGCAATCTCCGCTTCGTTCGTGCCGGCATCGCCGAGATCGGCATCGCCCAGGCCGAACTCGTTCGAGCCGCCTATCATGGCCAGGGAGCTTTCGCCGTCGATGGTGCCAACCCGCACCTGCGCGTCCTCTTCGGCGCCATGCGGGAGGAAATGCACATTGTCGTCGATGCCGCCTTGCCGGTGATCGTGGCCGCCGACCTGGCCGGGCGCCGCGTCGATATCGGCCCGCCGGGCTCGGGCACCCGCGAGATCGCACTGACTTTGCTGGATGCCGCCAACGTGACCACCGACGACTTCGTAGCGATTGCCGGCAATCCGGGGTCGGCGCGGGTCATCGACTATTGCAACCGCAAGGTCGATGCCTTCGCTTTCATGGCGGCGAGCCCCAATGCCGTCGTGCAGGACGCCTTCGCGCGCTGCCCGAGCCGGCTCGTCGGGCCGAGCCGGAGCAATTTGGAGCGCGTCGTTGCCAGCTTGCCCGGTATCGAGTTGGGGGCCATCCCGGCCGGCACCTATCCGGGACAGGACACGGCGATCGCGACCCTGACCTCCACGGCCTTCGTCGTCGCCGACCGCAGCCTGCCGGACGCCGTGGCCGAACGGGTGACCAGAGCCGTGTTCGAGGGCCGAGCCGCACTGCGCCGGCTGCATCTGGCATTCACCGACATCGACGAGGCAGCACTGCTGGCACCCTGTCCGGGCGTGCCCTACCACCCGGGTGCTCTGGCCTATTTCGAGCAGGCCGGAATCAGGCCCGCTACCTGTGACGCCGGCTGAGGCGCGCGGCCGCTGTGCTTCACCTGCGGCTGTGGCGGCGATTGTTCGTCGGTGAGCGAGCGGCTATAGGACGCGAGCGCGACGCGCGTGGCCGCGGCCGGCGGTTGCGCCACCCTGGTGCCTGTCGATAGGGGTCCTCGATGATGGACTACAGCAAAGCGCGCGCGAACATGGTCGACAACCAACTCCGCCCGTCGGGCGTCGAGGACCCGCGCATCCAGGCCGCGTTCCGGGCGGTGCCGCGCGAGATCTTCCTGCCGGCGCGGCTGCGCCCGGTGGCCTATCAGGACGAGGATATCGATCTCGGCAACGGCCGGCACTTGATCGAGCCCCTGGTGCTCGGTCGGCTGCTCCAGGCGAGCGAGCCGATGCCCGAGGAGGTGGCGCTCGTCGTCGGCTGCGATACAGGGTACGCCGCAGCCGTGCTCTCGAAACTGGTCGCCACCGTGTTTTTGCTGGTCCCGGATGCGGCGGCAGCGGGGCCGATCGAGGCCCGGCTCGACCAGTCCGGCTTCGACACCGTCGTCGTGCAACACGGTGATCTGCGGGTCGGGCTGCCCAAGGAAGCGCCGTTCAACCTCGTCCTGCTGGCGGGCTCGGTGGTCGAGCCGCCGCCCGTACTGCTGCAGCAGCTGGAGCAGCGCGGTCGCCTCGCCGCGGTGGTCGATACCGGCAAAGCCGGCAAGGTCACGGTCGTCACCCGGATCGGCGATGCATTCGGGGCGGTCCGGCCGTTCGATGCCCGGACCCCGCCGATTCCCGAGTTCAGGCCCGAACCGAGCTTCGAGTTTTAAACCTAGGGGCGAATTTAAAGCTATTGCTATAGCGTTTTGCGTTAGTTCGTGCTAGCGCACGGCTATGCGCTGTCGCTCCAAGCTCGCCCTCTCGTTGCTGCTCGTCGGCCTCGCGGTCATGCCCGGGGCACTGCGCGCCCAGGTCGCCCTGCCGACCGCACTCGCCAAGGTCTACGCCGAGAACCCGACACTGGAAGCGGCGCGCGCCCGGCTGCGCGGGGTCGACGAGGGCCTGCCGATCGCCCGGGCGACGCGCCGCCCGCAGGCGGCGATCAGCTCCAGCCTGGTGTTCGGGCAAACCGAAACCAATCGCGGCAGCCAAGGCCTGCGCACGCTCCGCAATGCCGTCGGCGTCGAGCAGCCGCTCTACACCGGGGGTGAGGCGAGCGCGCGCATCGATCGGGCCGAGGAGCTGATCCGCGCGGAGCGGGCGCGGCTGCAGGCGATCGAGCAGGCGGTGTTCCTTGAGGCGATCGAGGCGTTCACCCAGGTGCTGCGCGCGCAACGGGTGCTGGAGCTGGCGCTGGCCAACGAGAGCCGCCTCTTGGCGCAGCTCGACGGGGTGCAACGGCGCTATCGTTTCGGCGAGCTGACCCAGACCGACGTCGCCCAGGCCGAGACCCGCTACGCCCGCGGCATCGGCGACCGCGAGGCAGCGGCGGGCGCACTGGAGATTGCCGGTGCGGCGTTTCGCCGGGTGATCGGCGATCCGCCGGGCACGCTGGTCGATCCGATCCTGCCGGGCGACCTACCACAGACGATCGACGAGGTGCTGGCGCTGGTCGACCAGCATCCGCTGGTGCGGGCCGCCCGGTTCGGCGTCGATGCGGCCCGATCCGAGATCAGAACAGCGCGCGCGGCGCTGAACCCCAGGCTCACCCTGCGCGGTGACGCCAGCTATGTCGAGGATCCGGGCGGCATGGACGACTGGCAGAGTGACCTTTCGGTCGGCGCCGAGCTCTCCGTACCGCTTTACCAGGGCGGTGGCGAGTACGCACGTATTCGCCAGACGCGACAGGCCTTGACCGAGGAACGGTTCAACCTGCAAGCCGCGCGGCGTGACGTCGAAGAGGAGATCACCGCCGCATGGCAGGCACTGCTCACCGCGCGGGCACGGCTGCAGGCCTTGGCCCGGCAGGTGGAAGCGGCATCGCTGGCACTTTCGGGCGTCCAGCAGGAGGCGCGAATTGGCGCGCGAACCGTGCTCGATGTGCTGGATGCGGAACAAGAGCTGTTCGAGGCCGAGGTGGCAGCCACCGCCGCCGAGCGCGAGGCACTGGTCGCCGCCTATCGGGTCAAGGCGGGAATGGGGCAGCTCACCGCGGCGGCCCTCGACCTCGACGTCCAGGCCTACGACCCCGAGGCCTATTACCGCGAGGTGCGCGGCGCCTGGATCGGCACCGGCGCAGCGGTGGAAGACCAGCCCGATGGGGCGCTCGAAGTTGCCCCGCCCACGGCAACGGCGGACGAGGCCGCTGCTGCTGCTGTGGGAATCGACGACGAGGAAAACTGAGTGCTGTTGACCGAATCTTAACCTTTGCGATGGTATACAGTTCTCGCGCGCCGCGATGAGGCGCTTCGGCAACCCTACGACACCGGCGAGAGATCGAGACCAGTGGCATGAGCAGCGACAAGAACGATCAGGAACCGTCGATGGAGGAGATCCTCTCGTCCATCCGGCGCATCATTGCCGATGACGAGGACGAGGCCGCGCCGGCCAAGCCAGCGGCCAAGGAGCCGCCGGCCGAGCGCAGTGCGCCCCCGCCGGCCACCGCCAAGCGCAGCGAGCCCGAACAGGCACCGGCGAAGCCGCCGCAACCGGCGTTCGACGAGACGCCGGACGACGAGGAGAGCGACGTTCTCGATCTCACCGATGTGGTCGAGCGCGGCGGCACCGGGCGGCAAGCGGGCAGCCTCGACGACGTCGCGCCGTTCGACAGCGAGGCCGACGAGATCGATCTCGAGCCCGAGTTCGAGGACGACGAGCCCGAGCCGGCGCCGCCGCCACGCCGACCGGCGAAGCCCAAGCCGCAACCGCGCGCCGCACGGCCGTCCTTCGACGAGGACACGTTGGTGTCCAAGGCGGCAGCCACGGCGAGCACCGGGGCCTTCGCGCGGCTCGCCAAAGCGGCGGCCGGCCACGAGCCGCAGCCGCTCGCCGGGGGTGACAAGACGGTCGAGCAGTTCCTGGTCGAGCTGCTGCGGCCGATGCTGAAAGAGTGGCTCGACGAGAATCTCGAGAGGGTGGTCGAGCGCGTGGTCGAGCAGGAAGTCAAAAAGCTCGCCCGCCGCGCCGAGCTGATGTGAGCGGCGCACCACCGAGCAGCGAGCGGATCAGGGGGCCGGTACCGCGCGGTCGTTCCGATGGCAACGAGTGGCGGCGGCCGGCGGTGCTGTTCCTGTCCTTGCCGACCGTCGGCTAGCCGACCGTCGGCCAGCCGAACGCCCGCCTGAAGGTGAACCGCCGCGCGCCCGCCGCCGGCCGCACCGCCCGGCCCGAAGCCGGCGCACCGCCGGCAGCGGCGCGTGTCGGCTACCCCGGGGCGTGTCCTCGGCCCGCTTACCGGCCAGTTCAAAGGGCAGCGGTGGTCTGAACGGTCTCGGGCCGACCGAGACCGGCGCTTGTCGCGTGTGCCGGCGGGCATCGCCGAGCAGCCGCCGAACCGGTGGTCTGGCCGACCGTCGGTTGAAAGCCGCCCCGAGCGCCGTCGATTCGGTCTCGCTCCCGTCGGATTCGGTCGTGGTCGGGGCGTCGCTCGTCGCCGCCGAAGTGCGGCGTTACCGAGGGCTCCACCCGCACTCGTCACGGTCGAGGCCGCTCGTTTCGAGCGCGCTGCCTATTGTACCGTCGTCCGGGTCGACAGCACCGGTTCTGGGCAACACGCGTCGTCGCCCGTCAGCTGCACCACACTCGCAGCCGCAGGGCCCACCCCGGCGCCGCAGCGGCGTCGCGAGCGGCAACCGCCGCTTTCCCCCATGGTCCCCAGTGTGAACGGCAGTCGAAGCGGTCTCGGCACCGGCGTTCGCGGCGGCGCATGCCGTCGGCGATGGCTCGGTGCCGAGCGCGCCCGGCTGTCGACCAGCCTTGCGCCGGGTGAGGGGCTGTACGGCCGCCAGGCGTGCCGACACGTTCAGCTGCGGTCGATCTGCAGCACGAGATCGGCACGGCTCGCGGCGGCGTCGGCGAGGGTGCGCCGCAACGGCTCGAGCTCGCTGCCGAGGGCCGCTTCGACCATGCCCGAAATCCGCCACTCGATGCGGATCGGCCCTTGGATATCGGTGGTCAGAACATCGAAGAGGGCATCGAGATTGGGTCGGAAATGCGCCGGAAAATCGAGATCGCGGGCGAGTTTGGCGAGCACCGCCGTCTTGCTGCGCTGCCGGCCGTCGAGCCGGGCCACCCGCGCCACCGGCGTGCTCACCGGCCGATCTCGGTGAAGGTCTCGTAGTGATCCACCGTGACGAAGATCGAGCCGTCATTGGAGAACACCAATCGCTTGGCGCCGCGCCGGCCGCAGGCGAAATCGAGATCGGCCTCGAACCACACCCGGCCCGGAGCCTCCGGCAGGCGACCTTCGCGATTGAAGAAGCGATCGCCCCCGATCACCCGCCCCGGCGCCGACGTGCAGAGGTCGCTGCCCGGGCGCCAGCCCAGCGCGGCGGCCTCGTCCTTGGTCAGATAGTCGGCCGGCAGCTCGCCGGTCCGGCGCACCGTCTCGACCACCTCGACGAAGGCCGAGGGGTCGGCAAAGCCGAGCGACCCGGCGAGGCCGTGCAGGTCGTCGTCACCCGGACCGAGTTGGCCGAGTGCGACAACGACGAGGGCGGCCAATGCCACGGCGACGGTTACCAGACGGCGCATGACGGGGCGAGCTCCATTGGGCGAACCGGCGCACTGTGCGCACGCCGTGCCGCCGACGCAACCCGGCTCGCGATCGCCGAATGATCGGCCGAGGCTTGCGCGACCGCCGGGAAAGAGTGACGGTGCCACGATGGGCGGAGAGACCGGCAGGCGGGCCGCGGACGAGCACGCGTCCGCCGCGAGCAGCATGTCGCTGGAGCAAGGAGTCGGTGCGACGAAAGCGCAGCCCATGACCGATGCGAAGCCGCTCGCCGTCGACGCACCGCCCGCCTGGCTGACCCGCTGGCAGGCCGAGGGGGTGAGTGCGACGGCCGCACTCGCGCAATTCGATGCTCTGGCCGCATTGTCGCCCGCGGCCATGCTCGGGCGCTGGCGCGGTCGCAGTCTCGCCACCGGGCATCCGCTGGACGGGTTGCTCGAGCCTGCCGGCTGGTACGGCAAGGAGGCGGCGAGTGTCGAGTGCGTCCACCCGCTGCTCTTGCATCGTGGTGCCGGCCCACCGATTGCCCTCGATCCGGCACTCCTGCCGGTCGGCCTCGCCTTGCGCGTGCCGGCACTCGGCCGCAGCCGCCTGCTGCGAGCCGTCGTCGCGCTTGGTCTGCCGCTGTTGCGCACGCAACGCCCGGCGGCCCGCCTTCGCGAGATCCCATTTCGCGGCGAGGCGAGTGCGGCGATGCTCTACGACCGGCAGCCGATCATCGACCATTTCCGCCGGATCGACGCCCACCGGGTGCTCGGCCTCATGGTCTATCGCCCACGCCCTTTGCCCTACTTTTTCTTCTGCCTCGAGCGTGAAGCGACACCGCCGCCGGCGGTTGCCCCGGATGCCCGCTCGACGGGCCGGGTCAACGGGCGAGCAGGCGTTCGACCGGGGTGAAGTCGTCGGTCAGGAACACGGCCCCCGGCACCTCCTCGAGGACTCCCGGTGGCAGCCGTTGCCAGCGGCTGGCGGGCGCTGTCCGCGCTTCCAGCGGGCTCGCGAGACCGGTCGGCCGGTGGGCGGCATAGACGACGAAGTTGATGGTGTCGGCCGTCTGATAGGCGGCGCTGTCGTACCAGACCTCGATCACCGAAAAATGCGGCCGCAACGTCTCGACCACACTGCCGACCAGCCGGCGTGCGGCAGCCGCATCGATGATGTTCAAGACGTAGAAGCCGCCTGCGGCGAGCCGGCTCGCGACCAGCTCGTGGAACTCGTCGGTGATCAGATGCGCCGGCAGCGCGATATCCCGAAACGCGTCGCCGACGATGACGTCGAACCGCTCGTGCTTCAGGTCGCGCCGGAGGGCCAGCCTGGCATCGGTGTGCAGGATGCGGGTCGCGGGTCCCGGCTCGAACCAGAGCTCGCGCCGGGCGATGGCCGTCACTTCCGGGTCGAGCTCGGCCACCGTGATCGCATTGTCCGGGTTCCGCGCGAGCCAGGTGCGCGGCAGCGTATAGCCGCCTCCGCCGATGAAGAACGCACTGAACGGCTCGGTCCCGAAGCGCCGATGAACCAGCTCGTCCATCCACTGCAGATGGGTGAACGCGAGGAACGCCGGGTCCGGGTGATTGGCACTGTGGGTCAGCGCATCGAGCCTGAGCAGCCGGGCCTCGGGGAGGTGGCGGTCGTCCCCGGCAAAGACGCTGATGCAGAAGTAGCGGCTTTCGCGATCGCACGGCACGGCGAAACCGGGCGGTGCTGCACCGGTGACGACGAGGGTCGACGCCAGCGCCAGCAGGGCAAGAGCGGCCGTTCGATACGCGACCCGGGTCAGCAATAGGGCGGCCAAGAGCGCGTTGACGGCGGCCACCAGCCAGATGGAGGCCGCCGAGCCCAGATAGGCGATCAGCACGAAGCCCGCGAGGAAGGTGCCGAAGATGGCACCGATCACGCCGGCCGCCAGCATCCGACCGACGATGCGGCCGGCGCCGGCACCCAAGGCTTCGAGCGCATAGGTCGTGGCGATCGGCTGGACCAGACCGGCCGTCACACTCGGGATCAAAAAGGCGACAAAGCCGGTCACCACGACCGCGGTAGCGAGCGGCACGCCGGCGACAACGAGACTGCCGGCGACGAGCCCGACCGCCGGCAGGATCAGGACCGTCGTCGCGCCGCCGGCGAGGCAGGCGAGGCCGAGGGCTGTCGCCCGCTGCGTGGAAAAAGCGTCGGCGAGCCGCCCGCCGAGCCAGTGACCGATGGCGAGACCGGTGAGCACGACGCCGATCACCGTGGTCCAGGTGTAGAGCGACATGCCGAAATAGGGTGCCAAGAGGCGCCCGGCGACGATCTCGACGACCATCGCCCCTGCGGCATTGCCGGCGACGACCATGACCAGAACGGCGGCGAGCCCGCGCCGATCGGCCTCGCTCGTGCGGCTAGACACGCCGGCGGCAGGAGCGCTGGGGAGGTTCGTCGAACGGCCGGCGGCGAGCGGCGGCGGCGGAAGAAAGCGACTGCGGCAAAGCTTCACCAACGCTGCGGGAGGGTGGCGCGGCACCGGGGTGCCGCCGCGATCGCTGGTCTAGCGGCAGCGCCCGGGCCACGACAAGTGCGGCGACCACTAGCGCGCTCTTGATCGGTCGTGCGCGCCGCCGGGCTTGCGGGAAAGGCTGTGCGAGCGAAAGTCGCCGGCACACGCGACCGAAACCGGAGATCCGGCGATGCATGCTGTGACGCCGTTCGACCCGAGCCGGGTCTGGCTGCCGGCCGGGCTCCTGCTCCTTGCCAAGGGCCTGCACCTGCAGGCACCGGTGCTCGCCGGCTGGGTCAGCCTCGACGCGAGCCACGCCCGTCTGCTGGCCCAGGCGACGGCGACCGCGCTCTGGCTCGCGGCCACCTGTGCCGGGCTGAGCCTGCTCACCGCCGTCCTGAACACCGCTGCCGCCCGCCGCACCGGCCACCGGCTGCCGCGGCTGGTCACCGATCTCTTGGCCGTCGTCGTCTGGCTGGCCGCCGGCATCGGCATCGCCTCGCAAGTCTTCGAGCAGCCGGTCGGCGGGCTGATCGCGACCTCGAGCGTCGCACTGGCCGTGGTCGGTTTCGCGATGCGCGACACCATCGCCAGCCTGATCGCGTCGATCGCCATCAATGTCGAGCGCCCGTACCATCTCGACGACTGGATCAGCCTGCCCGACGGCAGTGCGGCGCGGATCGAGGAGATCGGCTGGTTCACCACCCGGGCGGTGACCCGCGACCGGGTGCGGGTGATCCTGCCCAACAGCCGCCTCGCCGCCGGCATCCACGAGAATTTCGGCGCTGCCGGCTGGTTCTGGCGCGACAGTGTCTACCTCACCCTCGATGCCGCCCTGCCGCCGGCGCGGGTGAAGGCCGTGCTGGAGGCGGCGCTGCTCGATGTCGAGGTCCTGCGTCTGCGACCGGCGGGGCGCCGGGCGGACGTGCTGTTGCACGAGACATCGCTCGACGGGGCGACCTGGCGGCTGCGCTACTGGCTCGACGACTACGCGCACGCGATCGAGCTGAAGGACGGCGTCTTGCGAGCCGCCTTGCGCCACCTGCACCACGCCGGCCTGCCGCTCGCCCGCCCGGTGCGCGAGATCAACGAGGTGACGCTGCCGCAGCCCGGCCGTGGCGATCGTCGCCCGCTGGTCGAGCAACTCGCGAAAACCGAGCTGTTCGCGAGCCTCGACAGCGCCGAGCTCGAGACGCTGGCGCGCAACGCCGAGGAGCGGCACCTCGACACGGGTGCGACGGTGATCGAGGCAGGCGCACCGGACCGCTCGCTCTTCGTCATCGTCGAAGGCCTGGTCGACGTGCTGGCGGCGGCTGCGGAAGGCCGGATGCATCGCGTGTCGACCCTCGGCCCCGGCAGCTATTTCGGCGAATACGCGCTGCTCTGCGACGAGCCGCGCAGTGCCACTGTTCGCACGCTCTGCAAGAGCCGGCTCTTCGAGATCGATCGCGAGGCGCTGGCCCCGATGCTCGAGGCGGACCCGAAACTGACGCAGCAGCTGAGCGAGGTTCTGGAGCGGCGGCGCTCCGGCATGCGCGAAGCCCTGGCAGCCCGGCGCGGCAACGGTGCCGAAGCACCCGTGCCACGCCACGGCAAGGGCGATATCGTGGCGACCATCCAGAAGCTCTTCGGCCTCGGCGACACGGCCCGCGGCAGGGCTCGAGCCCGGCTCTCGATCGGCCGGTCAGTCGCGCCCGGCGAGTGCGGCGGCGATCAGCGGGGCGAGCGTGTCGCGCTCGGTCGAGCGGTCGATCCAGCCCTTCGGCACGCCGCCCCGGCTCTTGCCGATGCCGAACAGCGCCCCCGCCAGGCCGCCCGAGAGGATCGCCCGGCCGCAATTGTCGCCACCGGCCAGGACGTTGCGACGCACGGCCGCAGGAAAGTCGGGGGCCGTGAGCAGAGTGTGCAGGAGGCTCGGAAACGCCGCGGTCAACCGACAGTGCAGCGCAAAATGCCGGGTGACGATGCGTGGTTCCACGTCACGCATCGCCAATCCTTGCGCGATCAGGGCGTCGATCGACGGCGGTGCCGCCGCACCGCCGGCGGCGATCATCGTCTGAAGATCGCCGCTGTCGATGGCGGCCTCCGGCATCCGCCCGGCCACTCGGCCGAACGCCACCGCCTCGTCGTTGTCGTTGGTCACCCGCACCGCCGATTCGACGAGGCAACCGCGGCGGCATCGTGGCGCTCGACCCGGCCGAGATTGTCGAGCGTGGCCCTGGTCGGCCGGTCCATATAGCCGGTGCCGGTCGATATAGCCGGTGAAGGTGCTGCCATAGCTGAACCGGGCGACGAACAGCCGCTCGTAGGCCGACTTGTCGTAGACCCCGCGCTGTTCGGCCAGCGCTTCGAGCAGCGCGCGCAGTTGCTTGCCGTCATGCGAGAGGTTGCCTGCACACTACAGCCGATGCGCGAAAAAGCTCTTGGCCCCCGCATAGTGCGCGGGATCCGGCGCCGTGAACTCGGGCCTGTCGCCCGCCAACGCGGCGAGCCGTTCCTGGTCGTAGAACCAGTGCAGCCCCCTGGCGGCAGCGTCCGCCACGAGCGCACCCCAGAGCATCAGCAACCCCGACCTCGGTCCGCCAGCGCGGCACGATCACCGCATATCGAGCGAGATCGCCCGCGATGCAGCGCGCGGCAAGGGGTCGAAAAAAAGGCCGGCCCGACGATCGCCGGGCCGGCCAGAGCAACGATCCGCCAAAGGATCGCGAGCAGCGGCTCAGCGCTCCATCATCTCGACCAACCGCTCGTTCAGCTCCGGATCGACCTGCGCCACCTGGAAGATCATGTTGTACTCTTCGATGGTGAGGCCCTCCTCCTCGACAGCGGCGACCATCTGCGTATTCGCCTGCTCCTGGAGCTCCATCAGTTCCGCCTCGTCCTCCACGCCCTGAGCCTGCATCTGCAGCTGCTCGGTGATCTCACTGACCTCCACCGCGGCCGCAGCGAACGATTCGAGCTGAGCGTCGCTCAGGTCTTCGGCGGCGACCGGCGGCTGGTCGCTCTCCGTCTGCGCCGCGGCCGGCAGGGGTGCGGCGAGGGCGAAGGCGAGCAGTGCCGCAGCCGGAAGGGTGAGGCGAACGAGACTCGTTTCCAAGGTCATGAAGATCTCCATATGGTCCTACGGGTAGGGCGATGCCCACGCACCGCTTGCGGCAATGACATGCCGAAGCCGGCCCGAGTTCCGACAAAATTTCGGCTGCGCTGAAAAAATATCGCACCGACACGGGAACCCGAGGCCGCGTTCGGCTGTCTCAACGAGTCGCCAGTACCGAGCAGGAGGCCTCGTGGACGACATCAAATGGGCGATCGCCCGGGAGATCCCGCATCTGCGCCGCTATGCCAGGGCGCTGCTGCGGGATGCCGACGCCGCCGACGATCTCGTCCAGGACTGCCTGGAGCGCGCGATCAAGAAGCGGCACCTCTGGCGGCGCCGGGGCAGCCTGCGAAGTTGGCTCTTTCGCATCGTCTATACCCAGTTCCTCAATGGTCGCGGGCAGCGGGAGAAAGCGCAGAAAACGGCGCGTCTCGACGACCTCGACCGGCCGATCACCTTGCCGGCCTCGCAGGAGGACCACGCCGAGGCCGTCGAGGTGCTCGACCAGCTCTTGACCATCGACGAGGATCAGCGCGCCGCCCTGCTGCTGGTCGCGGTCGAGGGCATGGCCTACGACGAGGCGGCCGACACACTCGGCATTCCGATCGGCACGCTGCGCTCGCGGCTCTGGCGCGGCCGGGAAGCCCTGAAGGCAGCACTGCCCGGCCGTCCGGGACGGCGCCGGCCAAGTCTTCGAGCGGTCAAATGACGGGGGGCGGTCAAATGACGGGGACCGCATGAGCTTCGATCGTGAACCCATCACAGCTCTCGATCTCATGGCCTACGCCGACGGCAGGCTCGATCCGGTCCGGCGGCGCGCCGTCGAGGCGTACCTCGCAGGCCACCCCGAAGCCCGCGGGTTGGTCGAGACCTTCATCGAGCAGAACGCCAGCCTGCAGCACAGCCTCGCCCCGATCGCCGCCGAGCCCGTGCCCGACCGGCTGCTGGCAGCGCTCGAAGGGCAGGCACGATCGCGGTCGCCGCTAGCGCTGCTCCAGGCCGCCTCGGTGCTCGGCCTCGCCGTGCTCAGCGGCCTCGGCGGCTGGTGGTTCGGCAGCCGTGCAGCACCCGTCGCCACGACCCCGCCGGCCTTTCTCGCCGGGTTGGAGTTGCCGCAGGTCGGCACGGTGCTCGGTAGTCTGGCGCCGCGCGCGGAGTCGACCGGCGAGCCGGCCGGCGAGACCGCCGGGCCCAGCGAGCCGAAGGTGTTCGAGCGAACCGCACCCTGGTTCACCGATCGGGTGACGGTGGAGTTGCGGGCGCCGGCACTCGGCGATCGGGTGGCCTCGCCGGAGCTGCAACGGCTGATCGAGATCGACGGCAAGCCCACGGTGCGCTTCGAACTCGCCGGGTCCGAAGGCCGCGCGCTCGCCCTTTATCTCCAGACCCGCCCGAGCAGCACCGCCCCGGACATCCGCATGGTCGAAACAAGCCGCGGCAGCACCGCCTATTGGCAGGATGGTCCGTTGGTCTGGGCGCTCACCGGCGACGCGGCGGCTGCCGAACTCCAGGCGCTGGCCGAGCAGATCGGCACCGCGATCGAACTCGAACCCCGGCTCGGCACGGTCGATGCCGAGCACACCGAACTAGAGCCCGTGCCGCTCACTTTCGCCGCCGGTCAGCCACTCGCCACACGGTAGTGATAGCCGTAGAGCGGTCGAAAGCCGGCCGAACGGTAGAGAGCGCCCGCAGGCTCGTTGGCGCATTCGACCTGCAGATAGGCCGTCCTCGCACCCATCGCCCGGCCCCAGCCCATGAGCCGGCCGAGCACCGCCCGGCCGTGCCCCGCGCGTCGTGCGGTGACGGCCGTGCGCATCGCGAAAATCCCGACCAGCGGCCCGTCGACCACCGCGAGGCCGGCGGCGACGGGCAGGCCGCCCACCGTGCGCACGGCAAAGCTCATAGACCGCCGGATGCGGCCGAAGAGTGCAGCACGGGCTGCCCGCTGCGCTGCGGGCCAGTGCGGATCGGCCAGCGCCTGCATCACGAAGGCCGTGGCCCGCCCCTCGAGGGTCACCTCGGACGGCTCCGGCAGTGCCGTGTCCAGCTCGCGGACCAGGACCTCGCTCGGCGCTTCGAGGCGGTAGCCACGGTCGGCCAGAACCGCGTCGAGCCCGGCCGGCCGGCTGGCGTCGGTGAGCTGAAAGCACGCTGCCCGCTCGAATCCCGCATACCAGGCCTCGACCCGCTCGATCGCCCGGTCGAGCGCCACCTCGCCCGAGAAGGCAAGGGTCTGCACCGAGTTCTGCCGCCGCGTCGCGGTCTCGCCCTGGCGCAGCAGCCAGCCGCCGACCCCGGCGGTCCGCCGCGGCGGCCAGGCCCACAAACTCGCCCGCTCGATCAGGGCAAGCGCCGCCTCGTCTTCCACCCCTGCCTCCTCTATAGCGGGTCCGACACCCAACAGAGCACGAGGCGAGGGCGATGCCCACCGGCTGGCAATTCTGGATCGACCGCGGCGGCACGTTTACCGATATCGTGGGCCAGGCGCCGGACGGCCGCATCCGCATCCACAAGCTGCTCTCGGAGAACCCCGAGCAGTACCAGGACGCCGTATTGCAGGGCATTCGCGATCTCTTGGGCCTCGGCAAGGACGATCCCTTGCCCGTCGCCGAGATCGACGCGGTCAAGATGGGCACCACGGTCGCCACCAACGCGCTGCTCGAGCGCAAGGGCACGCCCACGGTGCTGGCCATCACCCGTGGCCTCGGCGACTGCCTGCGCATCGGCTATCAACACCGCCCGGACATCTTCGCCCGTCACATCGTGCTCCCGGAACAGCTCTACAGCCGCACCATCGAGATCGAGGAACGCCTCCTGGCCGACGGCAGCGTCGACCGCCCGCTCGACGAGAAGAAGACCCGCGCCGACCTCGAAGCCGCCTTCGCCGACGGTTTTCGCGCCGTCGCCATCGTGCTGATGCACGGCTACCGCCACCCCGACCACGAAACGAGAGTGGCCGCGATCGCCAGGGAGATCGGCTTCACCCAAATCTCCGTCAGCCACACCGTCTCGCCCTTGATGAAGATCGTCGGCCGCGGCGACACCACCGTGGTCGATGCCTATCTCTCGCCGATCCTGCGCCGCTATGTCGACCGCATCGACCGCGAGACCGAGGGCGTGCGGCTGATGTTCATGCAATCGAACGGCGGCCTGGTCGATGCGCACAAGTTCCAGGGCAAGGATGCCATCCTCTCGGGTCCTGCCGGCGGCATCGTCGGTGCCGCCAAGACCGCCGCGATCGCCGGGTTCGCGAAGATCGTCGGCTTCGACATGGGCGGCACCTCGACCGACGTGACGCACTATGCCGGCGCGTTCGAACGCGCCTTCGAGACCGAGGTGGCGGGGGTGCGGATGCGCGCCCCGATGATGAAGATCCACACCGTGGCGGCCGGCGGCGGCTCGATCATCGTCTTCGACGGCCAGCGCTTCAGGGTCGGCCCGGAAAGTGCCGGCGCCAATCCCGGTCCTGCCTGCTACCGCAGGGGTGGTCCCCTGGCCGTCACCGACGCCAACCTGATGGTCGGCAAGCTGTTGCCGGACTTCTTCCCGTCGGTCTTCGGTGCGAACGCCGACCAGCCGCTCGATGCCGACATCGTCGAGAAGCGCTTTCGGGACCTCGCCGCCGAAGCCGAACAGGCGACCGGGACCAAACGGACGCCGGAGGAGATCGCCCAGGGCTGCCTCGCCATCGCCAACGACAACATGGCCAACGCGATCAAGGAGATCTCGATCGCCCGGGGCATCGACGTTAAGGACTACACGCTGGTCTGCTTCGGTGGGGCAGGGGGCCAGCACGCCTGCCAGGTGGCCGATCTCCTCGGCATCAAGAGTGTGCAGATCCATCCCTTCGCCTCGGTCCTCTCCGCCTACGGCATGGGCCTCGCCGACATCCGGGTCATCCGCCAGCGCGCCATCGACCGGACACTGGCGGCCGAGGTCGAGGCGGTGCTGGAGAAAGCGCGGACGACGCTTGCCGAAGACGCCCGGGCGGAACTCCTGGAGCAGGGTGTGAGCGAGGCGCAAACCCGCTTCGAACCCCGTGTCCACGTCCGCTACGCCGGCACCGACACCTCGATCGAGGTGGCGCTCGGCCCGGCCGAGACGATGCGCGAGGCCTTCGAGCGCGAGCACAAATCCCGCTACGGCTTCACCGTCGAGGGCCGCGATCTCGTCGTCGAGACCCTGACCCTCGAGGGCATCGGGCTCATGGCCGACATCGAGGAGCCGGCCCGCCGGACATCGGACGCCACCCCCGAGCCTCTGCGCGCAACGACCATCTTCACGACCAGAGCACCGCACCAGCCGGCCGAGCGCCTCGAGGCCGCCGTCTATCGCCGCGAGGACCTGCCGCCCGGGGCGAGGCTCGGCGGCCCCGCCATTGTCGCCGGGACGACCACCACCATCGTGGTCGAGCCCGGCTGGTCGCTCGAGGTGACCGCCCGCGACCACGTGGTGCTGACGCGCACGGAAAAACTCCCCGACCGGGTGGCGCTCGGCACCACCTGCGATCCCATCCTTTTGGAGATCTTCAACAACCTCTTCATGACGATCGCCGAGCAGATGGGTGTCACGCTGCAGAACACCGCCTACTCGGTCAACGTCAAGGAACGCCTCGACTTCTCCTGCGCGGTGTTCGACAGCACCGGTGGCCTGATCGCCAATGCGCCGCACATGCCGGTGCATCTGGGCTCGATGGGCGAATCGGTCCGCACGATCATCCGCCTGCGCCGAGGCGAGATGCGCAAAGGCGACGTCTTTGCCCTCAACAACCCTTACAACGGCGGCACGCACCTGCCCGACGTCACCGTCGTCATGCCGGTGTTCAGCGAGGCGGGCGAGGTCCTCTTCTATACGGCTTCCCGCGCGCATCACGCCGATATCGGCGGCATCACCCCGGGCTCGATGCCGCCCTTCAGCAAGCATATCGACGAGGAAGGGGTGCTCTTCGACAATTTCCGGCTCGTCGCCGAAGGCCGCTTCCTGCACGACGAGGTTCGTGCACTCCTCGAATCCGGCCCCTATCCGGCCCGCAACCCGCGCCAGAACATCGCCGATCTGCAGGCCCAGGTCGCGGCCTGCGCCAAGGGGGCGGCAGAACTCGACCGCATGGTCGGCCAGTTCGGCATCGAGACCGTCCAGGCCTACATGACCCACGTCATGAACAACGCCGAGGAGAGCGTGCGCCGCGTCGTCGACCGGTTGACGGACGGCAGCTTCAGCTACGCGCACGATCTGGGCCCCGAGATCAGGGTGAAGGTTACCGTCGACAAGGCGAACCGCCGGGCCCGGATCGATTTTTCCGGCACCAGCCCGCAGCAGGACTGGAACTTCAATGCCCCTGCCGCGGTTACCCGTGCGGCCGTCCTCTACGTCTTTCGCACCCTCGTCGACAACGACATCCCCTTGAACGACGGCTGCCTGAAGCCCTTGGAGCTGATCATCCCGGAAGGTTCGATCCTCGCCTGCAAGCATCCGGCCGCGGTCTGTGCGGGCAATGTCGAGACCTCGCAGTGGTGCACCGACACGCTGTTCGGGGCTCTGGGTGTGCTCGCCGCCGCCCAGGGGACCATGAACAACTTCACCTTCGGCAATGCCACGTACCAGTACTACGAGACCATCTGCGGCGGCAGCGGAGCCGGACCCGACCACCCCGGCACCTCGGCCGTGCACACCCACATGACCAACTCGCGCCTCACCGACCCCGAGATCCTCGAATGGCGCTATCCCGTCCTGCTCGAGGAGCACCGCATCCGCAAAGGCTCCGGCGGCAACGGCCGCCACAAGGGCGGCGACGGCACCCTTCGCCGCATCCGCTTCCTCGAACCGATGGCGGCGGCACTCCTCTCCAACCACCGCAAGGTGCCGCCCTTCGGCCTCGCCGGCGGCGAGCCCGGCCAGTGCGGCGACCAATGGGTCGAACGGGCGGACGGCCAGACCGAGAAGCTCGACGGCTGTGCCGCCACGGAACTCGCCGCCGGCGAGGTCTTCGCCATCCAGACACCGACCGGCGGAGGCTATGGCCGAGCGGACCACTGATCGTCGGCGTCTGCTGCTGATCGGCAACCCGCGGGCGCGAAGCGGCGAGGAGGCGAACCACCTCGTGCCGAAGCTCGAGGCGCTCGGCCCGGAGGTCACCTTCGCCATGCCCGACGGCATCGACGCCTTGCACGAGTTGATCCGCGAGACGGGGCCCTCGGTCGACCGCATCGTCATCGCCGGCGGCGACGGCTCGGTGGCCGCGGCCCTGCCGGCCCTGCTCGAGGTCGAGGTGCCGCTCGCCGTCGTTCCGCTCGGCACCGCCAACGACCTGGCCCGCAATCTCGACCTGCCGGAGGACCGCGACGCGCAGCTGCGCCTGGTTGCCGAGGGGCCCGTGCGGCGGATCGATCTCGGCTCGGCCAACGGCCGGCCGTTCCTCAACGCGGCCAGCATCGGCTACGGTGCGGCGGTCGCAGCCCTGCACCGCGGCGAGGCCAAGCGCTGGCTCGGTGTGATGAACTACCCGCGCGTCGCCTATCGCGCCTGGCGGAGCATTCGCCCGTTCGGCGTCGAGATCACCTGTGACGGCACCCGGCATCGAGGGAGTTTCGTTCATCTCGCCGTCGTCAACGGCCGGTTCCACGGTGGTGGCCTGGAGCCGCGGCCGAGCGGCACGATCGACGACGGGGTCCTGGATCTCTACGCGCTCCGCGAAGGGCCGGTCTTTCGTCTGCTCCAGCTGCTCGCGGCGCTGAAGCTCAGAGGTGCCAAGAGCGAGCAGTTGTTCCGCCTGCAGGGCCGCCGGCTGCGGCTCGAAACGACACGGCCGCGACGGGTTAATGTCGACGGCGAACTCGCACTCGAAACCCCGCTCGACATCGAGATCCTGCCGCTGGCCCTGGCGGTCGTCGCCCCGCACAAATCGTCACGACGACACGCCTGACGAGGGCGAGCCGTCGTCGGAAAACCCTGTCGAAAGCTGCTCGGGGTGCCACCCGTCCCGTCATCGAACGCGGCTCGTACGAACGACGCGCGGATGACGATGCCGACGTCCCCGTCGCGCCGAGGACGTGCCACCGCGACACTCGGTAGCACAACCGTAGAGAGTCCTCTTCCAACACTTGACCGGGTCCGAGCCCGCCGAGAATATGCGCGATCAGAATAGATCGTCGGGCTTTCGGCAGGGAGAACCGACGCCGTCACGGTCAGGATGTCTGGTGCGAACGGGCGGTGAGCCGTGCGCCGGCAACGGAGGTAGCCGACATGGTCGTGAGGCTGCAGACACTGTTCGACACCGGCGAACTCGGGCCTCTGCCACAAACCCCTCGCGCCGACTGCAACGGCCGGGACTACACGCCGAACAAATGGGCGCGAGCCGCCTGCGGCACGGCCGTACGCCCGGCCGATGCGGACGACATTCCCGCCCAGGGCTGTGTGCCGAATTGCCCTCGGGTGCTGCAGGTATTGGAGCGCGGCCGCCGCATGCTGCGCACGATGAACGGCGCCCGAAGCGGCCTCGAGCCGCACCATGACGATCGCCTCTCCTCGACCGTGGACTGTGCCACCACCGTGGATCTGTGCTGGAACTGCCGCACCCGCCCCGAAGCGAAACCGTCGCCCGCCGCGATTCAGCGGGTTCTCGAAGGCGCGATCAGACGGGCGGTGCTGCCCAGGCTGCAGGCGTTGCACCGCTCCAGCTTGCCGCCGGTCAGGGCGGCGGCGGCCCGGCTCGCCGACCGCCTGCTCGCGCCGAGCCCCGGCATCGGCCGCACGATCATCGCGATCGAAAGCATCGCCCGGCCCTATGGCTGGTCGGTGACGTACTGTGCCCCGCTCTTCGAGGAATGCGCCCGCAACCTTGGTGACCGCTTCGCTCATGATGCCTGCGACGAGGCCCAGCTCACCACGGCGCTGTTGACGCTACAGGCCGCTCTCGACTCGATGAGCGAGCCGATGACCAGCCTGCCCGAGCATGCCCCTGCCGCACTCGTCGTCACCCCGCCGGACGAGCCCCACCAACTCGGTGCCAAGCTCGCCGAGCGTGCCCTGCAGCACGCGGGCTGGCGGACGACCAGTGCTGCGCCGGCGGACGATGCAGCACTCGGCCAGCTGCTCGGGGCCGAGCATCACGACGTCCTGCATCTGGCACTGAGTTGCGCTTTTCGCCGCGACCACTGGCAGGCGAAGCTGGCGCGGCTGATCGCCCATGCCAGGACGGCGTCACGCAATCCCGGCATCACCGTCAGCCTCGGCGGCCGCCTGTTCAACGAAGCGCCCGCGGCTTGGCGTACGGTCGGTGCCGACACCTGCAGCATGTCGTCGGCCACACTCGCCCAGGCGCTCGCCGGCGCTGCGCATCGCGCCTGAGCGAGCCGCCGACCGCGCTGCGCTCGTCCACCACACCGCCGCGCAGGGTCACTCGTTGCGCTCGGCCTCGGCGAGCTGGGTTCGCAACCCGAAGGCATTCTCGACATCGAGCTGGACCGCGATCCCGGTGCCCGGTGCGTCGTCGAATTCACCGAGTGTGGCCACCCGCTGCAAAACCGCCGGAGCGTTGTCGGCGGTGACGATGAACAGCAGCACATCGCGCTGCGCATTGAGTTCGAGCCCGAAGACGCCCTTGACCGGAAACAGTCCCTCGCCGCGCGCGTTGTTGATGATCGTGACCCCCGTTGCCCCGGCGTCCCGCGCCGCATCGAGCAGACGCTCGGTCTTCTCCGGGCCGGCCATGACGACGATCAGCTTGAGTGACATTCGACGACTCCCCTGCCGCTAGCTCGGCGCGCGACGGCGCTGCCGATAGTCTGCGATCTGCGCATAGCCCATGACCGTGATGATCGGGAACAGACAGGCGAGCGCGATCATCCCGAATCCGTCGAGCAGCGGATCACGCCCCGGAATCGCCGTCGCCAGGCCCACGCCGAGGGCGGCGATGATCGGCACGGTGATCGTCGAGGTGGTGACACCGCCCGAATCGTAGGCGAGCGGGACGATGGTCCGCGGCGCGAACCACGTCTGCAAAATCACCAGCACATAGGCACCGAGCACGAACCAGTAGAGCGGCAGTCCGGTGACGATCCGCCAGGTGCCGAGCGTGATGCCGAACGCCACGCCGACGGCCACCGCCACCCTGAGCCAGAACGCATCCAGCGTGCCGCCCGAGATCTGTGCGGCCTTCATCGAAACGGCGATCAGTGCCGGCTCGGCGATCGTCGCACTCGCCCCGATCGCGAAGGCGAAGAGGTAGATCCAATAGAAGTGGCTCCAGTGCCGCGATTGGCCGTCGGCGAGTTCCGGCAGGCACTCCGCCGCGACCAGCTGGAACGCCATCATCTCGCCGATCGGAAAGAGCGCCATGTCGAGCCCGACCAGAAACACCGCGAGCCCGACCACGACCATGGCAAAGCCCGCGAGAATGCGGCCCAGATGGTCGATTCGCTTGGCGATGACGAGGAACTGAAAGCCGAAGACGACGGCGATGATCGGCAGCACGTCGATGATCGTGGCCCCGAGCGTCGCCAGCATCGGCCTAGAACGCCAAAAGACCGAAGACGAGGACGAAGATGATCGGCATCACCGACGCAAAGGCGATGAGCCCGAACCCGTCGAGCAGCGGGTTGCGCCCGCGAATACAGGTGGCGAGCCCGATGCCGAGGGCGGTCACCAGCGGCACGGTGATCGTCGAGGTGGTGACCCCACCCGAATCGTAGGCGATCCCGACAATGGTCGGCGGGGCCACGAAAGTAAGCAGCAGCACCACGAGATAGCCGGCGATGATCATCAGCGGCAGCGGCCAGCCGACGAGGATGCGCCACACGCCGAGCACGACGGCGGCACCCACGGACAACGCGACGACGATCCGCAGCTGCCACGCGAACTGCGCGATCGCAGCGGGACTGTCGCCGAGCCGACCGGCCTCGGCCACGACCCGAGCCGCCTTGCCGGCGACCGCGATCAGTGCCGGCTCGGCGATGGTCGTGCCGAAGCCGAGCGCGAAGGCGAAAACGAAGAGCCAAACGGCGCTGCGCCGTTCGGCGAGCTCCCGCGCCAGGCTCTCGCCGAGCGGAAAAAGCCCGATCTCCAGCCCGCGAACGAAGAGGGTGAGGCCGAGGACCACCAGAACGATGCCGAGCAGCAGCGTTGCCGGCTCGATCCCCGCCGGCAACGGCCGCCCGATGACCACCAGCTGAAAGAAGCCGACCACCAGCACCACCGGCAGCAGGTCGCGCAGGCTGGCACCGAGCTGCCGCAGGATGGCGACGACCGCCTGCCGGACGGCGATGCGCCCGCCGTCGTTGGTCGTCGCCACGCTGTCGGGCATTGCCGCGAGGCTGTCGCGCGACCCGGGAACGCTCACGCCACGGGCGCCACCGTCGTCGCCTGCCAGCCCTCCGTACTCTCGTTCTCGGCCACTTCGAGCCGTACCGTCTGCCCCACCGCCAGTCGCTCGAAGCCGCCGTTCACCACCGCATTGGCGTGGAAATAGACGTCACCCGCCGCCGTATCGACGAACCCGTGCTCGGCCTCGGGAAACAACCGGGCCACCGTGCCGGTAAACGGCGCCTCGTGATGCTTGGTCTCGCCGCCCGATCGCCGGTTGCGATCCTTCAGCTGCCGCCGTGCCGCGGCGAAGGCATCGCGAATCGCCACATAGACATCTTCGTGCGCATGGTCCTTTGGTCCGGCCCGAGAGACCGCGATTTCCTTGCCGGGCATCCCGAGATCGAGCCGCACCCGAAAGAGATTGCCCTTGTGCTGGGAACGATCCTCCTTCTCGACCACCACCCGGCAGCTGATCAACCGCGGCGCCACCTGCTCCAAGCTCGCAACTTTTTCCCTGATCCGCGCCTCGACCGCCGGCGACGGGTCCATACGCTGAAAATAAATCTCGAGCGGCTTCTCCATCGGCCTCTTCTCCTCGACTATCGCGAAGGCGGATTCTAGCGGCGCCGGCGCCCGAGGCGATTGATCTCGATCAACGATGCTGGCGCGCGAAGCACTTGCCCCGAGCCTGGCCGCTGCCTACGACAGCGCGGGAATTGGATGCTGAGCAGGGAGAAGAGCCGTGCAGCCCGTCAAATGGGGGATCATCGGGGTCGCCAAGATCGGCATGGAAAAGGTCATTCCGGCCATGCAGCAGGCGGAGGGTGTGGAGATCGTCGGCATCGCGTCGCGCGATCCGGCCCGTGCCGAAGCCGCCCGGCAACAGCTCGGTATCGCAAAAGCCTACGGCAGCTACGAGGATCTGCTCGCCGATCCCGAGATCGAGGCCGTCTACAACCCCTTGCCCAACCACCTCCACGTCCCCTGGACGGCCAAGGCGCTCGAAGCCGGCAAGCACGTGCTCTGCGAGAAGCCCCTGGGCATGAACGCGCACGAAGCGGCGACGCTGATCGAGGCCCGCAATCGCTCCGGCAAGCTCCTGCAGGAAGCCTTCATGGTCAAATGCCACCCGCAATGGCTGAAGGCCAAAGCGCTGATCGAAGCCGGTCGGATCGGCGAGGCGCGGGCCGCCTCCGGCATTTTCTGCTACCACAATGTCGAGCCCGACAACGTCCGCAACAAAGCCGACATCGGCGGCGGCGGTATCCTGGACATCGGCTGCTACATGACGCTGATGAGCCGCTGGATGCTGGGTGCCGAGCCCGAGCGCGTCGTCGCCCTGGTCGAACGCGACCGGCGCTTCGGCACCGATCGCCTGGCCTCGGCCCTCTTCGCCTTCCCCGACGGCCGGCAAGCCGCCTGGACCACCTCGACGCAGCTCGCCCTTGCCCAGCGCTTCACCGTCTTGGGGACCGCGGGCCGCATCGTCGTCGAGATCCCTTGCAATGCCCCACCCGACCAGCCGACCCGGATCATCGTCGACGACGGCAGCGACCTCGGGGGCGGCGGGGCCGAGGTGATCGAGTTTCCGGTCTGCAACCAGTACGGCCTGCAGGGCACGATGTTCTCCCGTGCCGTGCGCGGGCAGGGTGAGCTCGCCATGAGCCTCGAGGACTCGATCCACAACATGCGCGTGCTCGATGCCCTCTTCGCCTCGGAAGTCACCGGCGGCTGGGTCAGCGTCTAGCGGTGCCGCGACGCTGTCTCGAATGGGGGGAGACGAGCCTCTTTTCAGGCGTCTCACCGGCCTGATCGGCGGGCGTCTGGTGCGGGCGGAAGGGGTCGAACCTCCGACACCGGCGGTGTAAACGCCGTGCTCTACCGCTGAGCTACGCCCGCAGCCGGCCGAACCATAGAAAGCCCGGCCGGCCGGGGCAAGCGGCTGCAGCGTGGCTCGGCCGGCGACGCCCCGGCCGCTGACACGCGGCCAGTGACGCTCCGCCGGCAAGAGTTCAGAACGTGAACCAGCGAACCCCCTGAACCGTCATCGCCGCGGCGACGTCGGGCGGCGCGGCGACACCCACGCCTTCGACCAGGTCGGCCTCTTCGTAATCACTGTTGGGCAGGAAAATGGCGCAGACGTCGACCGGCACGTCACGCTGCATCAGGCCCATCAGCATGTCCTTGGGGCTGACATCGCGCGGCGCCAGCTTGGGCGGGTCATACGCCGCGATACCGAGCTCGCCCGCGGCATCACAGAGCAGAATCCGCGCCGCCAGCCCCTGCTCGACCATCTGCGTGGTGAGCACCAGGGCCATCCCCTGGGTCTGGTTGTCGGGCGAGGTGAGGATGACATAGACGTCCGCCGGTTCCTGGGCGGCAGCCGGGCCGGTAAGACCGAAACCGAGCCCGAGGGCGACTGCGGCCACGGCGAGGCGACGCACGAGTGACATGGCGTTGTTCCTTCTTCCTGATGAACACACGATAGCCCCGGCACCTTACCATCCCGGCACCGGGCGGCACGCCGAAAAGCCGGCGCGGATTGCCGCATGAACGGGTGTGGTACGGCGCCCGGCGATAACCTGCGATCCTGCCACCTGCTGTATCATTCGACCTGCGGTTCGAAATAAGAGTCGTCATGGTGCTATTGTTTTGGCATCAAAGCGCGACCCAGCATTGCCTCAACGATGGTTTGCGGAAGAGCCCTCATGCCGCTTGCCGAACGTCGCCGTGCCGCCGGCGACGCCATACCCGACTATGCACTGATCACGCGCGCGCTCGCCGCGACCCGCCGCGACCTCGCACCTGAGCACTGGCACAAGGGTGCTTCGGCCGTCGATGCGCGGGGCCGCGAGACCGAGCCCGGCGATTCCCAATCGGTGGCCTGGTGCGTGCAAGGCATCCTGCTCCGTCATGTCCTGACCGGCAGCAACGCCACGATTCGGGCCGCGATCCAGCTGCTGCACCGAACGGCCAGCCGGCTCTCCCAAGGCCGCTACGAGACGCTGTTCGCCTTCAACGACGACCCGGCCACCACCTTCGCCGACATCGACCAGCTGCTCGGCGCCGCCCTCGCCGAGGCCGAAAGGCTCGCCCTCCAGCCGCCGGACATCGCCGCTTTGCCCGTGAGCGCGCCGGTCGTTGACCCGGATCAACGCGGCATTCGGAACTGCAGCCTAGATTGATCGTTCCGCATGGCGACAGGTTGTCGTGCACGAGGGAGGAGCGAATCACATGACTACGGGCCTTGCCGTTTTCGACGCGACCGTCCAGGAGACCAATCTCTGGCTCAAGGCGGTGATGCAGCGGATGCACACCGACGATCGTCAACACGCCTATCTGGCGCTGCGCAGCACCCTGCACGCGCTGCGTGACCGGATCGGCCCCGAGCCCGCCGTCCATCTTTCCGCCCAGCTGCCGATGCTGGTGCGTGGGCTGTATTTCGAAGGCTGGCGGCTGGCTGCTGGGCAGAGCCGTGAGCGCCACCAGGGCGAGTTCCTCGACCATGTGCGCCAGGAGCTGCCCAAAGACGCCGGCATCGACGTCAACCTCGCGGTCAGGGCCGTCTTCGCCACGCTCGACGAAAAGCTCGATCCCGGCGAGGTCGCCAAGGTGATGGGCGTGCTGCCCGCGGAGCTCGAAGCCCTCTGGCCGCGCCCCCGTCGCTGATCGGGCGGTACCGCCCGTGTCCGGCAGCGCCACCCGGCGGGTGGCCTTGATGGGCGATGTCATGCTCGGCCGCGGCATCGACCAGATCATGCCGCAGCCGAACGATCCGACACTGTTCGAGCCCTGGGTCACGTCGGCCCGAAGCTACGTGGAATTTGCCGAGCGCGCCAACGGGCCGGTGCCGCGCCAGGTCGATCCCGGCTATGTGTGGGGCGACGCCTTGCCGTCGCTGGTCGACGAAAGGCTCTGGGCCAGGGTCGCCAACCTCGAGACCGCGATCACCACGAGCCGCGACCCGGCGCCAAAAGCCGTCAACTACAAGATGCACCCAGCCAATATCGGCTGCCTGACGGTCGCGCGAATCGACGCCTGGACGCTCGCCAACAACCACGTCCTGGACTGGGGGCAGGCGGGTCTGATCGAGACCCTAGAGACGCTGGATGCTGCCGGCCTTCGCCACACCGGCGCCGGCCGCAACGCCGCAGCCGCCACCACGCCGGTGGTGCTCGGCCCGGGCGCGCGCGAAGGCTCAGCCGGTTCGCGCCTCCTCGTCTTCGCCGTAGGCCTGGGCTCGAGCGGCATCCCCGCCGACTGGGCCGCCGGACCCACGACACCGGGTGTGGCTTTGCTGCCCGACCTGTCGCCCGCTACGGCCGAAAGCCTGGTGGCGACGATCGCACGCCACGCCCATCCCGCCGACCGGGTCGTCGTCTCGATCCACTGGGGCGGCAATTGGGGCCACGCCGTCCCGGACGAGCAGCGCCGCTTCGCGCATGCCCTGATCGACAGCGGCCGGGTCGATCTCGTCCACGGCCACTCCGCGCATCACGCCAAGGCGTTCGAGGTCTACCGCGAGCGCCTGGTGCTCTACGGTGCCGGCGACTTCATCAACGACTACGAGGGGATCACCGGTACGCCCGAAGGCCTGCGCGACGACCTGACGGTCCTCTGGCTCGCCGACCTCGAGGTCGAGACGGGCCGGCTGGTCGGGCTCGACCTCGAGGTCTTCCGGCTCTGCCGCCTGCGCTTGGAGCATGCCGGTGCGCCCGACCGTGACTGGCTGCGGGCCACCCTGAACCGGCATGGCCGAGCCTTTGCCACCCGCCTCGCCGAGACGACAGCCGGCTGCCTCCGGCTCGTCGGCTGACGGCTCGTACGGAAACTCGCGCAGGGATTGCCATGCCGGGAGCAATGCGACAAAGTAACACGGTGCCGAAAGGCGAGGTTTGCCCGGCGAACCGAGTACTCGACGGCGATCAGGATGGGATGGCCGATGCAGTGACACAGGCTCCTGCCGCAGCGCTGGCGGCGGCGATCGCCGGCGGCGATCCGGTCGCTCTGGAGCCGCTGTTTCTTGCTGCCAAAGCCCGCCCGCCGCTGCTCGTCTGGCAGCCGAATGCCGCGATGCTGCGCTCACCGGTGCTGGCCCGACTGCTGCAGCAGTGGCAGGCGCTGCGGCCGGCGTCGGATCGACCGCCGCATCCGGCGACAGCCGCAAAGCTGCTGCAGGGCAGTGCCGCCGACTGGACCATGCAATTGGTCCCCCCGGACGCCGAGTTGGCCGGCAACCCGCCGCTCGAGCGCTTCGTCTACCGCCACTACGGCGCCGGCATCGCCCGCCACTACGGCCGCGACATGACCGGCGAGAGCATTGCTGCCTTCACCGGCCACATCGGCACCTTCTTCGCCGCGGTCTACGAAGCGGTCCGACTGCGCCCGGAGCCCGTCTTCACCGAGCACGAGCCGCCTGCCGCCGTCCTCGTGCGCAGCTGGCGCAGGCTCATCCTGCCGTTCGCCGTGCCGGGCGAGCCGGTGAGCAGCTTCGTCGTCGGCAACATCCCGGAGAGTGCGGTCGGCACGCTGCTCGACGTGATGCACGATGCGGCGCTGGTGACCGACGGCGACGGTCGGATTCGCCTCGCCAACCGTGCCGCGAATGCCCTCCTGGGGCCGGCGGCGAAGAGCTTGATGGGGACACGCCTCGACGAGCATCTGCCCGGCCTCACCGCCGTGATGCAGCGGCTGGCCGAGGAGGTGGACGGCGTCGGGACCCTCGGCCGTCACGAGCTCGAACTCGTGACGGGCCGGCGGCGAACGGCGCTCGAGGTCTCGATCGGCGGCACCCGCGTGGCGGGGCAGCCGCTCTTCGTGCTCGTTGTCCGTGACGTCACCGAGCGCCGCGACCGCGAGCAGGAGTTGCAGACCATCGCCTTCGAGGACGAACTCACCCGGGTGCTCAATCGGCGCGGCCTGTTCGAGAAGGTACCGCAGGCCGACCGCCGCAAGACCCGCCGCAGCCCCGCCGGCTTCGGTCTGATCCTCGTCGATCTCGACGGCTTCAAAAGCCTGAACGACGGCCACGGCCACGCGCTGGGCGATGCCGTGCTGAGTGCCGTCGCTGCTCGGCTCACCGCCAATCTGCGCGGCGAGGATGCGGTCGCCCGCTGGGGCGGCGACGAATTCGTCGTGGTTCTGCCGCGGATCGGCGATCGGGTCGACCTCGAGGCGGCGGCCCGCAAGCTGCAGCAGGTTCTGGCACCGCCCTTCACGATCGGTGCCGCGACCCACGCGGTCGGGGTGAGCATCGGTGCCGCCCGCTATCCGGCCCACGGTCGTGATTTCGACGAGGTCCTGGCCGCCGCCGACCGGGCGCTCTATGCCGCCAAGGCCAATGGCGGCGGCGAGGTTCAGCTCGCCCCGGACTGACGCTTGCGGCGCACCAGACCGAGCCGTGCCCGCGCCCGCGCCGGATCGGGCGGCAACACGGCGTCGAGCAGTGCTCGCGTATAGGGATGCCGTGGTGCCGTGAGCAGCTCGGCTGTGCGCCCGACCTCGACGATCCGCCCCGCCTGCATCACCGCGATCCGGTCCGCCAGATGCGCCACCACGGTGAGATCGTGGCTGATCAAGAGATAAGCGAGGCCGTGCCGGCGCCCGAGATCGGCCATCAGGTTCAAGACCTGCGCCTGCACCGAGACATCGAGGGCCGAGACCGGCTCGTCGGCGACCAGGAGCTTCGGCCGGGTGATCAGGGCACGGGCAATGGCGATCCGCTGCCGCTGGCCGCCCGAGAACTCGTGCGGATAGCGGTCGAGCGTCTCCGCACCCAGCCCGACTTCGGCCAAGGCATCGTGCACCCGGGCTGCCGCCTCGGCCGCCGGCAGGCGCAAGAGGGCCAGCGGCTCGGCGACGATCCGGGCCACGGTGAGCCTCGGATCGAGCGAACCGAACGGGTCCTGAAAGACCATCTGGGCACGGCACCGCAGCCGGCGCCAATCCGCCCGCCCGGCGGTTGCCAGATCGATGCCGTCGAGCCGGACCACCCCGGCATCCGCCCGCTCGAGCCCGACCGCGAGCCGGCCCAGCGTCGACTTGCCCGACCCCGATTCACCGACCAGCCCCAGGACCTCGCCTGCCGCCAGCGTCAACGAGACGTGGTCCAGCGCCGTTCGCCTGGCTGCCGCCTCGAACAATCGCCGGCGTGGCAGCCGGTAGTGCCGGCTGACCTCGCGAAATTCCAAGAGCGGCGCCATCAGCGGCCCGGCGCCGGCCGGGGATAGAAGCAGGCGGCCCGGTGCTCCGCCCCGTGCAATGCCCGCAGCTGCGGCCGCTCCGAACGACAGCGCGCATCGGCGAAAGCACAGCGATCGGCAAACGCGCAAGCCGGGCTCCGCTCCGAGGGATCCGGGACGCGGCCGGGAATAGCGGTGAGGGCAGCACCCCGAGCACCCGGCTCGACCACTTCCTTGGGCAAGGCTTCGAACAGGCCGCGCACATAGGGATGCGCCAGATGCGCGAAGACCGCGTCGGTCGGCCCGGTCTCGACGATCCGCCCGGCATACATCACGTGCACCGTCTCGGCGATCGCCGCCACCACGCCGAGGTCGTGGGTGATGAGCAGGAGCGCCATGCCGGTCTCGTCGGCGATCTCGGCCACCAGCTTGAGGATCTCCGCTTGCACCGTGACGTCGAGGGCGGTGGTCGGCTCGTCGGCGATCAGCAGCCTGGGCCGGCGGGCCAGCACCATGGCGATCATCACCCGCTGCCGCTGCCCGCCCGAGAGCTGGTGCGGGTAGAGATCGGGCGAGAACCGGGCGGGATCGAGCCCGACCCGCTGCATCGCCTGGCGCGTCCTGGCCTCGGCCGCCGCCCGCCCGAGCCCGCGGGTCCGCCTCAGCCCCTCGGCGATCTGCCGGCCGATGCTGTGCACCGGGTTCAAGGCGGTCATCGGCTCCTGGAAGATCATGCCGATCTCCGCACCTCTGACCCGGCACATCGCGGCCTCGTCGAGCCCCGCCAGATCCCGCCCGGCGAAGACGATCCGCCCGCCGGTGACCGCCCGTTCCGGCAACAGCCCCATCACGGCGAGGGCGGTCATCGACTTGCCGCAACCACTCTCGCCGACGATCCCCTGCCACTCGCCGGGCTCGAGCGACAGGTCGATGCCGTCGAGAATCCGCGTCACCCCGTCCGCATTCGGGATGTCGACGCCGAGCCCCTCGATCGACAAGAGGCTCATGCGCGGGCCCGGCGGAGCTTCGGGTCGAGCAGATCGCGCAACCCGTCACCCAGGAGATTGAGGCCGAGGACCGAGAGGACGATGCACAAGCCCGGATAGATGGCGAGCTCGGGGGCGAGGAACATGAAGGTCTGCGCCTCGTTCAGCATCTTGCCCCAGGACGGATCGGGCGGCTGGGCGCCCAGACCCAGATAGGAGAGCCCGGCCTCGGCCAAGATCGCGAGCGCGAACTGAATGGTCGCCTGGACGATCACCAGAGGCGCGAGGTTGGGCAGGATGTGGCCCGTCGTGATCCGCACCCCACCCTTGCCGGCGAGCCTCGCTGCCGCCACGAAATCGCGCTGCCAGAGCGACAGGGCGGCACCCCGCGTCAGCCGGGCGAAGACCGGGATGTTGAAGATGCCGATCGCAATGATGGCGTTGACCGCCCCCGGCCCCCAGATCGCGGTGATCATCACGGCGGTGAGCAGGGCAGGGAAGGCGAAGGCGAAATCCGAAAGGCGCATGACCAGCTCGTCCAGCCAGCCACCCACCGCACTCGCCGAGGCACCCAGTGGCACGCCGATGCCGATGCCGATGCCGACCGCCACCACGGCCACCAGGATCGAATTCGCCGCCCCCTTCAAAAGCAGCGAGACGATGTCCCGGCCGAACGGGTCGGTGCCGAGCCAATGCTCGGCGGAAGGCCCCGCCAGCCGGTTCGCCACATCGATCACCCCGATCGGATAGGGGGTCCAGAGCAGCGAAACCAGGCCTGCCAGAAACAGCAGCAGGCTCAATCCTCCACCGAGCCACAGCGCCCAGTACCTAGCGACCATGGCGGAGCCTCGGATCGAGCCAGAGATAGAGCAGATCGACCACGAAATTGACGATGATGACGAGGGCCGCGATGACCACCACGAGATCCCGCACCACGGTCAAATCGCGCTGCGCGATCGCCTGAAAGGTCAGCCGGCCGATCCCCGGCAGATAGAAGACGTTCTCGATGATGATGGTGCCGGCCACCAGAAACGAGAACTGCAGCCCCATGATGGTGACTACCGGAATCAGCGCATTGGGCAACGCATGCCCCCAGACCGCCTCGCGCCGGTTCAATCCCTTGGCCCGCGCCGTTCGGATATAGTCCTCGTTCAGCGCCTCCAGTACCGCCGACCGGGTCAACCGGGCGAGGATCGCAGCCTGCGGCAATGCCAATGCGATGGCCGGCAACAGGAGCGAGCGCAGGGCCGGCCACCACCCGGCCTCCCAGCCGGCGAAGCCCCCGGCCGGCACCCAGCCGAGCCAAACGGCAAAAAGCAGAATCAGCAGCATGGCGAACCAGAAGTTCGGCACCGCCACGCCGAGCTGGGTGACGCCCATCACTGCCGTGTCGGAGAACCGGCCGCGCCGGCTCGCGGCGAACACCCCCACCGGGATGGCGATCGCCGTCGACAGCACGATCGCCAGCAGTGCCAGGGGCAGGCTCACCACCGACCGCTCGGCGATCAGCTGCGCCACCGGCACCCCATAAGTGTAGCTGGCACCGAACTCGCCCCGCAGCAGGCCGCCGACCCAGACGAGATAGCGCTCGAGCGGCGGCCGATCGAGCCCGAGCTGGGCGCGCAGCGCCGCCAGCGTATCCGCCCGGGCGCCGGTGCCGAGGATCACCGAGGCCGGATCGCCCGGCAGCAGCTCGAGCACCACGAACACCACCACGGTCGCGGCCCACAAGGTCAAGAGCATCGTCGCCGAGCGGCGCAGCAGAAGAACAAGCAACCCCGAGCCCCGTCGAAATCCGCCGCAAGCCTAGCGGCCCGGCGGCGATGGCGCGATAGTAGACCGGCTCACGCGAGACAACGCGGGCGGCAAAAAAAGTGTCCGGGCGGCAGTCTACGACCTGCCCGTCGCCAACAGCTTGCCGTCGGCGAGCGAAGGGTCGGTCTTGCCGTGGCTGGCGTGCAGCGGGCGGTTGGTCACCTGGACGTCGATGCCGCAGCGGCTCGGGCCCTGATGGCAGATGGTCTCGATCCGCCGCCCGCCGGTGACGGCTCGGGCCTCGCCCTCGCGGGGCGAGCCGTCACCGGGGCAGAGGCCGGCAGCCGCTGCGGTCGCCGCCCCGGCCGTGCCCCCTCGGTCACTGTTCGCGTCGCGCCAGCCTGCCGGTTCGGATCGTTCGATTGATCTCGAACCATCACAAAGGCAGAATGACCGGGTCGGCACTGGTACGGATCAACCAGCGCCGCGCCCCGACCGACCGAACCGCCCGCTTGCGGTGTTCGACCTCGAACGCCACGCCCCGTGCCGGCCGACATCACGCCCCGCGGCGGAACGATCGATCCGACGGCGAAGGCGACGGCCACCGACCATCGCCTGACCCGCCCGGCCCGGAGAAAAGGACCTCGACCATGGCATCCAGAGCGCCGACCAAGCGCCTCTCGTTCCTCGACCGCTACCTGACCCTCTGGATCTTCGCCGCCATGGCGCTGGGCATCGGGCTGGGCTCGGCTTTCCCGACCTTTCCGGTCTTCCTCGACAGCCTGAGCTTCGGCACCACCAATGTGCCGATCGCCATCGGCCTGATCCTCATGATGTACCCGCCGCTCGCCCGGGTGCGCTACGAGGAGCTGCCGCTGGTCTTCCGGGACATCCGCGTGCTCTTGCTGTCGCTGGTGCAGAACTGGCTGATCGGCCCGTTCTTGATGTTCGCGCTCGCCGTCGTCTTTCTGCGCGACTACCCGGAATACATGACCGGACTGATCCTGATCGGACTCGCCCGCTGCATCGCCATGGTCATCGTCTGGAACCAACTCGCCGGCGGCAACAATCAGTACGTGGCCGCACTGGTGGCCTTCAACTCGATCTTCCAGATCCTCTTTTTCAGCGTCTATGCGTGGTTCTTCTTGAGCGTGCTGCCCGGCGCGATCGGGCTCGGCGGCAGCGTCGTCGACGTCGGCTTCTTCACCATCGCCGAGGCGGTCCTGATCTATCTGGGCGTGCCCTTCGCCGCCGGCTTTCTCACCCGCTCCGTCCTGACGCGCCAAAAGGGGACGACCTGGTACGAGACCAGGTTCCTGCCCCGGATCGCCCCGCTCACCCTCGTCGCCCTCTTGTTCACCATCGCCGCCATGTTCTCGCTCAAGGGCGGCATGGTGCTGCAATTGCCGCTCGACGCGCTGCGCATCGCCGTACCGCTCGCCCTCTACTTCGTCATCATGTTCATCGTCAGCTTCTGGATGGGCAAGCTGATCGAGGCCGACTACCCGCGCACCACGGCGATCGCGTTCACCGCGGCCAGCAACAATTTCGAGCTCGCCATCGCGGTCGCCATCGCCGCCTTCGGCCTCGCCTCGCCGATCGCCTTCGCCACGGTCATCGGCCCGCTGGTCGAAGTGCCGGTGCTGATCTCGCTCGTCACCGTGGCCCTCTGGCTGAAACGACGCTGGTTCAACGAGGACGACCGGCCGTTGGCCGAGCCGGCGCGGGCGCGACAAGGCTGAACGCGCAGTCCGGAGGCGATACGGGGCGCGGCTCGACGAACCGACAAGCGCTCACGCGGGCATCGGGATCGCGCCCACCCGGCTCTCGGCGGCAAAGCCGGCACTGACGCCCGGCACCGACGCCCGGCACTGACGCCCGGCACGGCCCTCGGCACCCATCCCGAGCACCGGCGCAGCGCACCGGGTCGATCGGCGCCCCCGCCTTCGGCGTGCCGAAAGTCGGCAGCCGCCAGCAGTCGGCGCGCTCGGGCCGGCAACTGCAGCGCGAGCAGCAGCGAATCCGCGCGAACCAACCGAGCCGCCGCCCGTCGGCAGGCCGCTCACGGCGCCGTGGCGCTGTTCTCGGCCGGGGCCGGGTCGCGCGACTTGTCGGGAAAACTGACAGCCCGTCACTCGTCGTCCGTGCCGCGTCGGCGACGAGCCGCGCCGCGATCGCGGCGAATCACGGGTTCGATCGAGTGGCTGCTGGTCATTGCCCGCTCGGCCACCGCTTCGACAAGGCTCGGCTCTTGTTATGAATTAACCAATAATGTCGAGATTTTTTACATGTTATGGTTAAGCAAAAAAACGACCTTGACGGGCCAAAATCACGTTGGCATATCCCGATGCTGTCTGTTAACCTTTGGCTGTGTAGGCAAAATCTTGAAGATCGTGGGGCGGTAGAGGTATGTTGCCGACGGCTCGACGGAATTTTGTTTGGTGCGCGGCAGCAATCCATCGGTAAATAGTTAATCTGCGGAAGTATGTCCAACGGGTTCTGCGGTCGCTGGGTGCACGGCGGCCATGATCAGTCGGTGAAGAAGCAACAGCGAAGAGAGTAGTCGTGAGGGGCACGGGAGACGGCGCGATGCAGGCGAAGGTAGAAAACGATCATGCGGGAGCCGCGAGCTTTGCCGTTCGCTGCGGCGCCGCGCCGGCGTTGCGCGTCGGTATCGTCGGCTGCGGCTATTGGGGGGCCAAGCACGTCCGTGTTCTGAGCGGCCTCGCCGACGTCGACCAGGTGGTCGTCATCGACCGCGAGCCGGCGATCCGGGCGGCGATCACTGCTGCCTTTCCGGCTGTTCGAGCCTGCGCCGGGCTGGACGAGGCGCTGCCGCTGGTCGACGCGCTGGTGGTCGCGACCCCGCCGCAGAGCCACGCTGCCGTCGCCATGGCCGGCATCGCCGCCGGCAAGCACGTGATGATCGAAAAGCCGATGACCGCGACCCTCGCGGAGGCCTATCGGCTGGTCGAGGCGGCGGATGCGGCCGGCGTCGTCCTGATGGCCGGCCACACCTTCGAGTTCAACCCGGCCGTGCGGGAATTGCGCCGACGCCTCGACCGGGGCGAGCTCGGCCGTCCCTACTACATCCATTCCGCCCGGCTCAATCTCGGCCTCTTCCGCTCCGATGTCGACGTCGTCTGGGACCTCGCCCCGCACGACGTCTCGATCATGAACTACCTGCTGCAGGCGGTGCCGGAGCGGGTCTCGGCCTGGGGGGCGGCGCATGCCTGCCGCGACGTCAACGACCTCGCCTACATCAAGCTGCACTACGATCGCCTGGGGGTCACCGGCCACGTCCACGTCTCCTGGCTGGATCCGCGCAAGGTGCGGACGGTGACCGTCGTCGGCAGCCGGAAAATGGCGATCTACGACGACACGGCCGACGAGCGGCTGCGCATCTTCGATTGTGGCGTCGAGGCGGGTGAACCCGTGGGCGGTGCCGATCCGCTGGTGCCCTACGAACGCCCCTTCGCCTACCGCCACGGCGACATCGTCTCGCCGCGGATCGCCGGCGACGAGCCCTTGCTGCTGGAGAACCGCCACTTCGTCGATTGCATCCGCGGCGAGGAGGCGCCGTCGAGCGACGGGCGCAGCGGCCTCGCCGTGGTCGCCGTGCTCGATGCGGTGGATCGCGCCATCGCCTCCGGCAGCACGGTGACGGTGGCACCGCTCCCCGAACGGCCGCACCGCGCCGACCGACCGACGATGGCCTCCGCCCAACGCTACCGCGTCGCCTGACCGCGTCGCCCGACCGGGCGGCCGGCGCGGCTGCGCGCTCACCGCCGACCTTCTCGCCTTCAGCCGATAGAGAGCCTTTGATATGGCCGACAGCGTTCCCTTTCTCGATCTCGGTCGCGCCCACACCGAGCTGCGCCCCGAACTCGACGCGGCCTGGCACCAGGCGGTCGCGACCTCCGGCTTCATCGGCGGTGCCGCGGTCGAGCGGTTCGAGGCCGACTGGGCCGCCTATTGCGGCACCCGCCACAGCGTCGGCGTGAGCGACGGCACGGCCGCCCTGGAGCTGGCGCTGGCCGCCCTCGGGATCGGCCCGGGCGACGAGGTGATCGTGCCCGCCAACACCTTCATCGCCACGGTCGAGGCGGTGGCCAAGGTGGGGGCGACCCCGGTGTTCGTCGATGTCGAGCCGGCGACCCTCCTGCTCGACCCCGCCGCCGCCGCGGCCGCCGTCGGATCGCGCACCCGCGCCATCATCGC
>Ga0081527_100099_pt1 | contig 73251 bp, 72 predicted proteins | sample HotLakmasection5_FD_70992 | JGI IMG/M metagenome (GOLD analysis project Ga0081527, IMG submission 70992) | Hypersaline microbial mat communities from Hot Lake, Washington, USA - Section #5 (SPADES assembly) (version 2) | ecosystem: Environmental > Aquatic > Non-marine Saline and Alkaline >...
CACGCGCGGGGGGTGGGCGGCGCTTGGTGTGGGTTGGTGGGGCGGGGGGCGGGGTTGGGGGCCTCGTTTTGGTCCTCCCTTTTTTCCCCCCCCCCCGAAAAAAGGAGGGGGGGGGGGGGGGGGCCCCCCCCCCCCCACATTTCTTCTCTTCTTCTCAGAAAATGCCGGCCTCGAGGCCGGCGGCGAGGTAAGTGCCGAGGTCTTTGGCCTGGGTGAGGAAGGCCGGGTCCCATTGGCCGCGGCAGATGGTGGGTTCGTGGATTTCTTTCCAGCGCAGGCCGGTGGTTATGCTGGTGACGGCACGGCGGGTGCCGGTGCCGTCGTGGCCGGCGCGGATCAGAAGCGCGTAGGGGAGGGCGTCGGTCTGGTCGAGGAGCGGGTAGTAGCAGCGGTCGAAGAAGTCCTTGAGCGCGCCGCTCATGTAGCCGAGGTTTTCGGTGGTGAGCAGGAGGACGGCATCGGCTGCGAGGACGTGGTCGGGGGTGGTATCGAACGGGCTCCGGGCGGCGCTCTCGACCCCGTCGATGTCGGGGAGCCTCGCCCCCTCGAGCACGGCGTCACGGAGTGCTGCCGTATTGGTCGAGGGGGTGTGGGCGATGACGAGGAGGTGCTTCAGCCCACGATCTCGATCTGGCTGAAGAAGTAGGCGATCTCGATCGCGGCGTTCTCGGGGCTGTCCGAGCCGTGCACCGAGTTGGCCTCGATGTTCTCGGCGAAGTCCTTGCGGATCGTGCCGGCCTCGGCCTTGGCCGGGTCGGTCGCCCCCATCACCTGGCGGTTGCGGGTGACCGCCGCCTCGCCTTCCAGCACCTGGACGACAACCGGGCCCGAGGTCATGAAGCTGACGAGATCGCCGAAAAACGGCCGCTCGCGATGGACGGCGTAGAACCCTTCGGCCTGGGCCTTGGTCAGCTGCAGGCGCTTTTGCGCCACGATGCGCAGGCCGGCTTCCTCGAGGCGCTGGTTGATCGCACCCGTCAGGTTGCGGCGGGTGGCGTCGGGCTTGATGATCGAGAGCGTGCGCTCGGCGGCCATGGGTCGAACTCCTGTGCTCGGGGCGAGAGATGGGCTGCGGGGGCTCTTAGCAGCCGTGGCGCGGGTTAGGAAGACGCCGCACGCTGCCAGCCGCCGCGCTCGTTCTGCTGCCAGTAGACGCGGGTCATGCCCTGGCTTTCGGCCCAACGCCAGCGCGAGCGGGCGGCGGCCACGGCGTCGGGGTCACGGCCGTCGAAGAGCTCGAGGACGCGCTCGAACTGCCCGGCATCTTCGGCCGGGGCCCCGTCGACGATGACCAGGATCGAGGCGTCGTTGGGGCGGTCCATGCCCGTGGTGAGCCAGATCGGCTGCTGTTCGGCGAAGCCGTCGGCCTTGCTGCCGTGCGGCAGGAAGGCGTCGTTCTTGTAGGTCCAGAGCAGACGGTCGAGCTGGTCGAGGCGTTCGGGCTCAAGGCAGCGGACGACGACCCGGGCACCGGCCTGGTGCGCCTTCTCCAACAGCCGGGGCAGCGCCTGGTCGAGGCCGCTTCGAGTAAGGTGGTAGAAGCCGTACTCGGTCAAGCCTCGGCAGTCTCGCAATAGCGCCGTACCGTCGCGTCGAGCAGCCGGACGCCGAAGCCCGTGGCCCCCTTGGGTGACAGCGGCAGGTCACGGCTCGACCAGGTCACACCGGCGATATCGAGATGCGCCCAAGGCACGTCGCCGGCGAACTCCTGGACGAAGACGGCGCCGGCCGAGGCACCCGCCTCGCGGCCGCGGCCGACATTCTTGATGTCGGCGATCTGCGACTTGATGTGCTTGGAGTAGGGCTTGCCGAGCGGCAGCCGCCAGAGCGCTTCGCCCGTCTCCTTCGCCGCCTCGAGCAGCGTCGAGGCGAGGCCCTCGTCGGTGGCGAAGAGACCGGCATTCTCGTGGCCGAGGGCGACGATCACGGCACCGGTGAGGGTCGCCAGATCGATCATCGCCGCGGGCTTCAGCTCCTCCCTGGTGTAGTGGACGAGATCGGCGAGCACGAGCCGGCCTTCGGCGTCGGTGTTGATCACCTCGACGGTCTTGCCGGCCATGGTGGTGATGACGTCGCCCGGGCGGGTGGCACTGCCGGACGGCATGTTCTCGACCAGACCGATGATGCCCACGACATGCGCCTTCGCCTTGCGGCCGGCGAGACCGTGCATGGCACCCACCACCGCCGCGGCACCACCCATGTCCCATTTCATCTCCTCCATGCCCGCCGCGGGCTTCAAAGAGATGCCGCCGGTATCGAAGCAGACCCCCTTGCCGATCAGGGCGAGCGGTTCCTCGGCGTCGCTGCCACGCCAGCGCATGACCACGACATAAGGCGGGCGCACGCTGCCCTGCCCCACCGCGAGGATCGCCCGCATGCCGAGCCGCTCGAGCTCGGCCGGGCTCATGATGCGAACCTCGACGCCGAGCTTCTCGAGCTCCAGGCACCGCTTGGCGAAGCTCTCGGGATAGAGAATGTTGGCGGGCTCGGTGACCAGGTCGCGGGCATAGGCCACGGCGGCGAGCGTCGCCTCGATCCGGGCGAGATAGTCGTCGCCCGGCGCTTCCTCGAGCTGCAGGGTCAGCTGCTCGAAACGGGGCGCCTCGTCCGGCTCCGGGCGCTGATACTTGCGAAACGCATAAGTGACGAGAGCGGCACCGCGAGCGATGTCGGCCGCGGCTTCGGCCGTCGCCGCACCGAGCTCCAGGCCGCCGAGATCGGCCAGCACGGCTTCCTTGACCCCGGCCGCCTGCAGCTTCTTCGCGAGCCCGGCGCCGAGCTCCTCGCGATCGAGCCGGGTCGATCCTTCGGGCTTGCCGATCCCGAGCAGCACCACCCGGTCGTGCGGCAGGTCGCGCGGCAGCAGGAGATCGACGACGTTGCCGTGCTTGAGCGGTGCCGCTGATTCGAGTGCTCTGCTCAACTGGCCACCGGAGGCCTGGTCCAGCGCTGCGGCCGCGGCGCCGAGCTTGGTCGGCACGGCCACACCGACGACCACCACGCGTTGCTTCGGCAACGCCCCGGTCACCAGGTTCAGTTCGATCAACGCTTTCTCTCCTCTTGCGTTGGACACTGTGGTAGCACGCCGCAGCAATGGTCGGGGCGGCAGACCCCGCGAACGAGGCATGGCGGGAGCGCTTCGCCTCGAGCAAATGGCTTTCAAACGCGGCGAGCGCAAGCGTGCAGGTGGACGGGCATGGCTGAGCAGGCGGAGGGCAGCAGACGGCCGCCGCGCGTGCCGAGCGCCTACCGCCGCCGGGCGGCCGTTGTCGCGGCAGCGGTGCTGGCCTGGCTCGTCGCGGTCCCGCCGGTGCTGGCCCAGCCGGCGGCAATCGGCAACGAGCCCGTGGTGATCACCGCCGACTCGATCAGCTACGCGAGTGAGGCGGAGCTCGTCACCGCCCGCGGCAATGTCGAGCTCACCCAGGGCGGGCGGACGCTGCGCACGGATTTGATCAGCTACGATGTCGGCGCGGGCACCGTGACCGCGATGGGCAACATCGTCCTGCTCGAGCCCACGGGCGAAGCGATTTTCGCCGACCAACTCGAACTCGACGACGAGTTGAAGAGCGGTTTCGTCAGTGGCATCGGCGTGCTGCTCGCCGACGACACCAGGCTCGCCGCTGTCCAGGGGCTGCGCCGCGACGGGTCGACCACGATACTCGATCGCGCCGTCTACAGTCCGTGCGAGGTCTGTGCCGAAGGCGGCGAACCCCTCTGGCAGATCAAGGCCGAACGGGTCGTTCACGACACCGGCAACAAGACGGTCGCCTACCGTAACGCGCGCCTCGAATTCTTCGGCGTGCCGGTCCTCTACACGCCCTACTTCTATCACCCGGATCCGACGGTCGAGAGCCGCAGCGGCTTCTTGGCACCGAGCTTCGGCAGCAGTTCCGAGCTCGGCCTGATGATGGAGACCCCGTTCCTGATCGATATCGCACAAAATCGCGATCTCGTCCTGAGCCCGCTCTTCACTACCAACTCCAGCGCGCTGCTCGGTGCCCGGTATCGCGATCTGCAGCGCTTCGGGCTGACCGAGCTCGGCGGTGCGGTCACCTATACGGATACCGCCGGGAAGCGCGACGCCGACGGCAATCTCCGGCCGCGCGACGGCAACGAGGTGCGCGGCCATATCGATTCGCATGGCCGCTACACGCTGAGCGACACCGACCGCGCCGGCTTCGATCTGCGACTGGCCAGCGACGACAGTTTCCTGCGCCGCTACGACATCTCCAACGACGACATCCTGGAGAACCGGGCCTTCGTCGAGCGTTTCGGCGAGCGCAGCTATACGGCGCTCAACGTCTACGGCTTTCAGAGCTTGCGCGAGCAGGACGACCAGGACGAGATCCCGCTGGTCCTGCCGCTGGCCGAGACCCGTGCCGTCGGCGCACGCGACCGCTTCGGCGGCCGGGCCGACCTCGGTGCGAGTGTCCTCGGGCTGAGGCGAACCGACGGTCTCGACACCCGGCGCTTTTCCGCCGAGGTCGGCTGGCAATTGCCGCAGATCGGCAGCTACGGCGACGTCCGCTCGCTGCGCCTGTCGTTGCGCGGCGACCTCTACAACACCAGCGGCAACCCGCAGACCTTCGCCGACGACGGCAGCACCGACACGACCGGCCGGATCGTGCCGAAGCTCGCCGCCGACTGGGGCTTGCCCATGGTCGGTGAAACCGGCCGCTGGTCACACGTCGTCGAGCCCCGACTCGCCTTCAGCTACGCGCCGGGCAACCTGAACAAGGACGGGATCCCGAACGAGGACAGCCAGGTCTTCGAGTTCGACGAGACCAACCTCTTCGAGCCCGACCGGTTCACCGGCATCGATCGCGTCGAGAGCGGCGCCAACCTCGCCTACGGTTTGAATTTCGATTCGATCGGGCCGGCGGCCTGGCGGGTCGCCGGGGTGATCGGGCAGAGTGTGCGCAGCGGCCCGGACCGACTGTTTCCCGACGGCTCCGGGCTCGAGGACGAACTGTCGGACGTCGTCGGCCGCATCGAGGTCCGGCCGAGCGAGCTCTTGGACGTCGGCTATCGCTTTCGCGTCGACAAGAACAGCCTGGCCTTTCGACGCAGTGATCTGACCCTCGGGTTCGGGCCGCCGCGGCTGCGCTTCGATATCCAGTATCTCCGGCTCACCGACGAGTTGCCGGAGCAGGATCTTCGCCGCCGCCAGGAACTGCTCGCCGGCGTCCGGCTGCAGATGCTCGACAGCCTCGCCGTGGGCGTGCGCACCCGCCGCGACCTCGAGGAGGATCGCACGGTCGCAACGCAATACGGTTTGATCTATACCAACCCGTGCCTGACCGTGGTTGCGGGTCTCGAGCAGAGCTTCAACCGGCGCGGCGAGCTTGATGACGAGGTCACCTTCCAGGTAAGGGTGACGTTCCGCGGCCTCGGTGACATCGAGACTGCGGCCGACGTGTTCTGACCGACCAGCCGGCGAGGCCTCGCGCCGTGCCGGCGTTTCGTGAACGGGTGAATGGTGCGCTTGTCGAACCTTGCTGCTTTGTCGCTGCTCGCCGGCCTGTGCGTGGCACTCCTCGGGCCAGCGGCCACCGACGCCCAGACGCAGACCGCGAGCCGGATCGCCGCCGTGGTCAACGACGACATCATCTCGACCCAGGATCTGCGCGACCGTCTGCGCCTCGCCCTTCTGTTCTCCGGCCTGCCGAGCGACGCCGAAACGCAGCGCCGCATCGCACCACAGGTCTTGCGCCGAGTGATCGACGAACGGTTGCAGCTGCAGGAGGCAGAGCGGCGCGGCATCGACGTCCAGCGCCGGGAGGTCGTGGGGGCACTGCAGAGCACGGCCGCGGCCAACAACATGACGCCCGATCAGCTGGTGGGTGTTCTGGTCGAGCAGGGCATCGATCCCCGCGCCTTCGAGCAGCAGATCGAGGCCGAGCTCGCCTGGCTGCGCCTGGTGCAGCGCCAGTTCGCCGACCGGGTCGTGGTGACCGATCAGCAGATCGATCTGGCGCTCGATGCCGCCGGTGCGGGCGAGAGCGAGGTGCTGCTCTCGGAAATCCTGCTGCCGATCTACGATCCGGCCGATACCGACCTCGTCCTCGCCGAGGCCCGGGACCTGCGGGCGGCGATTGCCGAAGGCGGCGATTTCGCCGCGATCGCCCGGCAGGTCTCTGCCGCCGGCAGCCGCGCCGACGGTGGCGATCTCGGCTGGGTGCCGATCGCTGGCGTGCAGGCCTCGCTGCGGCCGATCATCGCCGCGCTGGAGCCGGGCGACGTCTCGGAGCCGGTGACCACACCCTCCGGGGTGCAGCTCTTCTACGCCCGGGACCGTCGCAGCGCCGGCCAGGCAGCACCGAGCGATCTGCGGCGGCTCACCCAGCTGCTCTTCCCCGTCGAGCCGGACGCGCCCGCGGCGACCGTCGACGCGGTGGCCGCCCAAGCGCGCGAGGCCACGGCCGATATCGCCGATTGTCGGGACATGGAGCAGGTCGCCCGCCAGCGCGCCCTGCCGAACTCGGGCGATATGGGCTGGCTGCGCTCGACCGATCTGCCGGGGGAATTGGTGCCGGTGGTCGCCGACTTGCCGCTCTCGACCTTGAGCCGACCGGTTCGCAGCGCTGCCGGCCTGCATTTCGTCATGGTCTGCGCCGATGCGAGCAGCGCCGGCAACGAGGCCCTGCGCGCCGATCTGCGCCGCAGCCTGGAGGACGAGGCGCTCGAGCGCCTGGCCGGCCGCTATCTGCGCGACCTGCGCAAAGAGGCCTTCATCGACGTCAGGGTCGGCGGCTGAGCGAGCCGGAACAGGCGCCGGCCCGGTCCCGGCTGAAGGCGATCATCGACAGCTTCGGCCTCGCGCCGGACAAGCGGCTCGGCCAGCATTTCCTGCTCGATCCGGCGATTCTCGGGCGCATCGCCCGGGCGGCCGGCGACCTTCGGGGCCGGCCGGTGCTGGAGATCGGCCCCGGACCCGGTGGGTTGACGCGGGCCCTGCTCGAGCAGGGAGCGCGGGTGGTGGCAATCGAGCGCGATCGCCGCTGCATTGCCGCCCTGGCCGCCCTTCGGGATGATGCCGGAGGTCACTTGACAGTGATCGAGGCCGATGCGCTCGGCATCGACATCGCGAGGCTTGCAGCCGAGCAGGGCGTGGTCGAACCCTGGGCGATCGTCGCCAACCTGCCCTACAATATCGGCACCGAGCTGCTCGTGCGCTGGCTGCACCGGCTCGACCACGTCGCCTCCCTGCACCTTCTCCTGCAAAAGGAAGTGGTGGAGCGGATCACCGCGGCCCCCGGCAGCCCGGGCTTCGGCCGGCTCGCCGTCCTCTGCCGGTCGCTCTGCACCGTGCGGCGCTGCTTCGATCTGGCGCCCGGCGCCTTCCACCCGCCGCCCAAGGTGACCTCGAGCCTGGTCGAGCTGCTGCCGAAGCCGCCCGGCGAGCGGCCGTCGGGCGACCGATTGCAGGCGCTCGAAGCGGTGAGCCGGGCCGCCTTCGGCCAGCGGCGCAAGATGCTGCGCACCAGCCTGAAGGCGCTCACCGACGATTCGGCCCGGCTTCTCGCAACGGCCGGCATCGCCGCGGACCGGCGACCGGAGACGCTGCGCCTCGAGGACTTCCTGAACCTCGCCGAGGCCTGGCGGACGCTCAGGTGGAGCCGCGGAACTGCTTGACGAATTCGCCGAGGCCGGGTTGCCGGACCCGGCGCAGCCGCTCGGCGGCGAGGATCGCGCGGACGGCCGCCACACTGTTGGCGAGGTCCTGGTTGATCAGCACGTAGTCGTATTCGGGCCAGTGGGTGACGTCGTTGGCGATCTGCGCCAGGCGATAGCGGACGGTGTCCTCGCTGTCCTGGGCCCGGGTCCTGAGCCTGGCGGCGAGCTCGGCGGTGGACGGCGGCAGGATGAAGATGCCGACCATGTCGTCGCCGGCGGCCTCCCTGAGCTGCTGGGCCCCTTGCCAGTCGATGTCGAAGAGCACGTCGCGCCCCTCGGCCAGCGCCGCCTCGACCGGGGCCTTGGGCGTGCCGTAGGCATGGCCGTAGACGGTGGCATGTTCCAGCAGGTCGCCCGCCTCGACCATCGTGGCAAAACGCTCGGCCGTGATGAAATGGTAGTCCCGCCCCTCGACCTCGGCCGGCCGCTTGGCCCGGGTGGTGACCGAAATCGACATCCGCAGATCCGGTTCTTCGCCCATCACCGCCCGCGAGATCGAGGTCTTGCCAGCACCCGACGGTGAGGACATGACCAGCATCAGGCCGCGCCGGCGACCCGGAATCAGGCGGTCGAGAACGATCATGGCGCTGTCCAGGAGGCTAGATGAAGTTCGATCCGCGGCACCTGCTGATCACCGGCGCAAGTAGCGGCATCGGTGCGGCCCTGGCAAGGCGGCTGGCAGCACCCGAGCGGCGGCTCACCCTGCTCGGCCGCGACATCGCCCGGCTAGAGGCGGTGGCAGCGGCCTGTGCCGGCGAGATCGACACCATCTCGGTCGACGTCGCCGACCGAGCCGCCATGACCGAGGTCATCGACAGTGCCTTCGCCGCGGCACCGGTCGATCTCGTCGTCGCCAATGCCGGCATCTCCGGCGGCGATGCCCAGACCCTCATGACGATCAACGTCCAGGGTGTGGTGAACACGGTCGAGCCTGCGATCGTGCACCTGCGGGCCCGGGGAGCGGGCCAGCTCGCCCTGATGAGCTCGCTCGCCGGCTTTCGCGGCCTGCCCAACGCGCCCGCCTATTGTGCGAGCAAGGCGGCCGTCCGCCTCTACGGCGAGGGCCTGCGCGGCAAGCTCGGCCGGATCGGCATCCGCGTCAGTGTGATCTGCCCCGGCTTCATCGAAACACCGCTCACCGCGAACAACCCCTTCCCGATGCCGTTCTTGATGACGGCGGAGGCCGCCGCCGAGCGGATCGTCCGCGGGCTCGCGAAAAACCGCGCCCGGATCGCCTTCCCGCATCGTCTCTACTGGCCGACCCTCGTCGGCAGCCTGCTGCCGCAGACGCTCACCGACCCGATCTATCTGCGCTTCGGCATGAAAGAATGAGCCACGGGCCGGTTCTCTAGAATAACCGAGTACACCCTTGTGCAGTCATCACCCCCGTTCCCGCTTGCGCTCGTTGACTTGACCCCGGCCGACACGCTTAAATGGCCTAATCGTCGCCACTAAAAACTGTCGAAGAACGAAGAGGTCGGTGTGATTGCGCTGTCGATGAGCCGCGTCGAGCGGGCGCTTTTAATGATTATCGTCGTTTTGCTGACGCTGGGGCTGGTCGCCATTTTGCTGGCCGACTGGCCGATCGAGAATTTCTGGCTCGGCAAGATCAGGGACAGCTTCGTCCGGCTGTTCCTGGTCAGTGACGAGGGCAACGTGCCCACATGGTATGCCAGTGCCGCGCTGCTGCTGGCGGCCGTCCTGGCTCTGGTGATCGCCGGCCGATCCGATACCGACGATCGCCGCCCGTGGACGCTCATCGGCTCGATCCTCCTCTTCATGTCACTCGACGAGAGCGCCGTTCTGCACGAAATGATGATCGTGCCGCTTCGCCATACGTTCGATCTGGACGGTCTGCTCTTCTATGCCTGGGTCGTCCCGGCCGCCGCAGTCGCCGCGCTCGTCGGCCTCTACCTGCTGCCGTTCGTCTGGCGCTTGGCACCGCCGGTGCGCCTACGGCTCGCGGCCGGCGGCCTGCTGTTCGTGTCGGGGGCGTTGGGCGTGGAAGCGGTGACCGGCCTGATCGACGACCTCTATGGCCGCAACCGCCTCTACTACTTGCTGACCGTGGTCGAGGAGGGGCTGGAGAAGCTGGGCGTGCTGCTGGCAATCTCGGCCTTTCTCTGCCAACTCCGCCTCACCCCGCGCCTGGAGCTTCGCGTCTTCGCCTGATCCTGGCCGCACCCCGGTCGCGTTTCCTCGTCGACCGGCCAATAAATTTTCGAATATCGATTGCTGTGTAACTTGGTGCACAGATGGCCCACCAGTCGTCTCGTAGGTTCGCGCCGTCATCTGGGAGCAAAGAGAGCGCTCGAACGGGTGGCAGAAGCCGGTAGAACCCAGCGAGGACCAGGACCATGCCGAACCGACACAAGCTTTTCGCCGCTCTTTTGCCGATCGCCGCAATCGGTTTCTTGACCACCGAGAATATCGGTAGGACCGGATACGCCGAAGAACCGTTCGCGGCGGCGACCGCGACCACCGTCGAAACGACACCCTACGGCCGCGCCTCGAGCCGCGGCGCGCGCCCCGCCCCCGCATGGCCGGCCTATCCCGCAACGGCGGCGGTGACCGAGACCGTGCCGCAAGCGGCTCATCCGCGCCGTCAGCAGGCGCGATCGCTGCCGCAAACCGGCAACAGCTTCGTCGTCACGGCCGAGGAGCCGCGCCTGTTCGGCGCGCGCGGTGCGCGCAGCTGAGGTGCCGCGACGCGACATCGACCGAGGCCACCGCACAGGCACAACCGCGGGGTGAAGCGACGAAACGTGGGGAGGACTTGATCCTCCCCGCCTTTCGACCGGGCCCGAAGCACGCGGCGGCCGGAACGCCACAGCGTCGACGGCCCTGTCCTGCCCGCATGCGACCGTCCCGCCGGCACTGCGACAGCAGCGTCCCTTGCCGGGCATCCGCCCGAATGACAGGTTGTGCTGCCGACGACCTTCGATCTGTCCGAGGCGGAGTGCCAACGATGAGACGACCGACTTTTGCGGTGCTGGCGGCTGTCGCCGCGATCGCGACGACGGCCTTGCCGGGCCTCGGCGGCGCCGCCGAGGCGCCGAACGATCCGGCGGAACAGACGCCCTGGGGGCTCTATCTCACGGCCGAGGAAGCCGGGGCGATGAAGGCGGCAGGCGGCAACGAGGTGCTGTTCGTCGACGTCCGTGAGCCGGTCGAGATCATGTTCACCGGCTTCACCCACATGGTCGACGTCAACATCCCCTTCATGCTGGTCGATCCCGCCCGCTGGCACCCCGAGAAACCGGTGCTGCTGATGGAGGAGAACGCCGATTTTCCGGCGATGATCGAGGCGGCGCTCGACGCGCGCGGGCTCGACAAGGCGACGCCGATCATCCTGATGTGTCGCTCGGGCGGTGACCGCGGCGCACCCTCGGCGCGAAGCCTGGACGGGCGCGGCTTCGAGGCCGTCTACGTCGTCGTCGACGGCTTCGAGGGGGTAACCTCCGACGCCGATCCGGATCAGCCCTGGCGCAACGTCAACGGCTGGAAGAACTCGAGCTGGCCCTGGAGCTACCGCCTCGACCCGGAGAAGATCTTCACCCGCGACTGAGCGCGCGCCTGCGCCGCCTTGACAGCGAAGGGCTTTGCCGACGACGCTGCAGCCGGTTTGTTTGCCGCATATCCCCGGCGATCCCGAAGCGCACCCGATTGGAGAACCGATGACTCGGAACAGCAAAAGCATCGAAAACCTGCAGAAGGCGATCGCCATGGAGATGACCGCCATTCACCAGTATCTCCTGCACGCCCACACCCTCGACGACTGGGGGCTCGACAAGCTCGCCGGCAAGATGCGCGAGGAGCTGCAGGAGGAGCTCGGGCATGCCGGCGAGTTCATCGAGCGCATCATCTTTCTCGGCGGCGATCCCAAGGTCGAGGCGGCGAAGAGCCCGAAACGGGCGACCGCCCTCAAAGGCATGTTCGAAGCCGACCTCGCCGAGGAGAAGGCTGCCGTCGCGTTCTATACCGAGGCCGCCGAGGCCGCTGCCAAGGACAGCGACATCGGCACCCGCACCCTGTTCGAGCGCATCCTGCTGGACGAGGAAGGGCACATCGCCTGGCTCGATCTGCAACTCGACCTGCTCGAGCGGATGGGTGAGTCCGCCTATACCGCCCGCCACATGACCGCCCCCGGCGACGCCTGACCCGAGGTCCGGCGCCGACCCGTCGGACCTCCCCGGAAAGTCCTGTGCGCCGGCGAGCCGGCGCGGCTTTGCTGTCGCGGCGCCGGCCCGCCGGCCGGCTCGATCCGGCTGGCGGCAGGCACTCTGAATGCGCTGCGACGGGGCTTGAGCCGAAAACCGCCGCTCAGGCGCCCTGCATCAATCCGTACATCAACATCCGGCGGGCCGGCGGCAGGCGCTCCAAGAGGCCGAGCGCCAGGCTGGAGGCCTGCCGGAAGGGCGGCAGACTGCCCTTGACCAGCATGTTGAGCGTATCGACGCCCCAGAACCGCGCCTTGACGTCGCTGTCGCGGGCCGCGGCATAAGCCGCCAGCAGGGCATCGCCGCCCGGGTCACCCGAATGGTCGGCGAGCAGTGCCGCCAGCGTCTGCACGTCGCGCAAGGAGAGATTGAGACCCTGCGCACCCAAGGGGCTCATCACATGCGCCGCCTCGCCGACCAGCGCCCGGCGCGGCGCGGTCAGCGCCTCGGCGAGCCGGGCGCGGATCGGATAGGCGTGGCGGACCGAGACGGCGCCGATCTCACCGAGCCAAGGGCCGGCATGCTCGGCCATTGCAACTCGAAACCGCGCCTCGTCCATGGCCAGGCGCTCGGCCGATCGGGCATCCGTGTCGACCCAGACGAGGCTGGAGTTGCGCCCGGGTAGCGGCACCATGGTGAACGGCCCGCCCTTCTTGTGCAGCTCGGTCGAGATGTTGCGGTGCGGCTTCTCGTGCGCGAAGCGGCAGACGATCGCAGTCTGCCCGCGATCCTTGTCGACCGTGCCGATGGCCGCGGTCTCGCGGACCATCGAATCGCGACCGTCGGCACCGATCACCAGCTGTGCCGCGAGCCGGTGCGGGCCGGCGCGCAGCACCAGCCGGTCGCGGGTCTCGACGACCGACACGAGCGCAGCACCCTCCAGCACCGTGATCTTCGGCGCGCGCCGGATGCCGCGCGCGAGCGCCGCTGCCAGCGCCGCGTTCGGGATGTTCCAGCCGAACGCATCGAGGCCGATCTCGGCGGCATCGAAGGTGATCGACGGGGCCGCAGGGTCCGCCAGATTGACGATCCGCAAGCGATAGAGCGGCTCGGCACCGAGCGCTACCGGGTCGAAAACGCCGAGACGGGTCAAAAGCTCGATCGCCGGCTGCAAGAGGGCGGCGGTCCGGCCGTCCAGCGGCTGGTCGGTGCTCGCCTGCGGCAACGCTCCCGCGGAGGCGAGGGTCACCGCCCGGCCGGCGCGTGCGAGCGCCAGCGCCATGGCCATCCCGGTGATCCCGGCACCGACGACGACGATCTCGGTGACGACGCTTGCCGCCCGGTGCTCGTCCATCTCCACATCCTCTCACCTTTCCGACTGCCCCGAGCTTAGGCAACCCGAGTGCCGCTGACCACGGGTTGCGGCAATCGGCTCGCCGCCGGCGAGCAGCGCCGTTGACAAGCCGGATGCGGCGCGACAACAAACGGCATCGAGACCGGCAACAGGAAAGCCTCTTGGAGAGCTGGCGCGCACAACCTGCCGTATTCTGGGCCTTCGTTCTGCCCGGTGCGCTGTGGCTGCTGCTGTTTTTCTTCGTGCCGCTCGGCCTGATCTGGGTGCTCGCCTTCGGCGAACGGGTCGGGCCGGTCGAGGTCGAGATCACCTGGACCTTGGCGAACTACCTCGCGGTCTTCGACCCGGTCTATGTCGGCCTCTTCTGGCGCTCGCTCTGGGTCGCCACGGTCGCCACGCTCGTCGCCCTGATCATGGGTCTGCCGGTGGCACTCGCGGTGAGCTTCGCGCCGGCCCGGGTCAAGCCCATCCTCCTGCTGCTCGTCATCCTGCCGTTCTGGACCAATATCCTGATCCGCACCTATGCGATGATCGCGGTGCTGCGATCGCGAGGCTTCGTCAATTTCGGCCTCGAATATCTCTGGTTGCTGGGCAAGGCGTTCTTGATGCCCTTCGGCCTCGACGAGATCGTCATGGGCGAACGGTTCGAGCCCCTGACCCTGCTCTACAACAACACCGCCGTCATCTTCGGCATCGTCTATGTCTACCTGCCCTTCATGGTCCTGCCGCTCTACGCCACCCTCGACCGGCTCGACCGCTCGCTGCTCGAAGCGAGCCTCGATCTGGGTGCCGGGCAGATCCGCACCTTCTTCAGCATCATCGTGCCCCTGGCCAAGCCCGGCATCGTCTCCGGCATCATCCTCGTCTTCATTCCGGCGCTCGGCACCTTCCTGATCAGCGATCTCCTGGGCGGCACCGACAGCCTCCTGATCGGCAACGTCATCGAGCGTCAGTTCAAGGCGGCCAACCATTGGCCGCTCGGCTCGGCGATGAGCTTCGTGCTGCTCTACATCACCTTCGCGATTCTGGCGCTGCGGGCTTGGCTGATCAGTCGGGAGGAAGCCCGTGCTCGGCCGTAACCCGATCGGGCCGCTCGAATACACCCGGCGGCTCTGGCTGCGGCTCTGGCTGTTGGCCGTCTTCGTCTTTCTCTATGCGCCCATCGTCATCCTCGTCGTCTTCAGCTTCAACGACAGCCGGCGCAACATCGTCTGGCAGGGCTTCACCACCGACTACTACGTGCGTGCCGCCCAGAACGCGTCCTTGATCGAGGCTTTCGGCAACAGCCTGATCATCGCCTTCGTCTCGACGATCCTCAGCACCGTCATCGGCGCCTTGCTGGCCCTCGCACTCTGGCGTTTCCGCTTTCCCGGCCGGGCCGGTCTCGACGGGGCCTCGGCGCTGCCCATCGTCATCCCCGAAATCTGCATGGGCGTGGCGCTCCTGGTCTTCTTCAATCGGATCGGCTGGCCCACCGGGATGCCCTGGCCCTTGAACCTCGCCCCCATCATCATCGGTCACGTCGCCTTCAGCTTCCCCTTCGTCGCGGTCGTGGTGCGCGCCCGGATGGCCGGCTTCGACCGCTCGCTCGAGGAAGCGTCCAAGGATCTGGGGGCGTCCGAATGGCAGACCTTCTGGAACGTCACCGTCCCCTTCATGAAGCCGGGCCTGATCGCGGGCTCGCTGCTCGCCATGACCCTCTCGCTCGACGACTTCGTCATCACCTTCTTCACCAGTGGCCCCGGCACGCTGACCTTCCCGGTGCAGGTCTATTCGATGGTCCGCTTCGGGGCGACACCCGAGGTCAATGCAGCGTCCACCGTGCTGATCGTGGTCACCATCCTCTTGACCATCATCGCGGTGCGCTGGCAGCGGCCCGACAAGCAGGCGGCAGAGCTCGGATGAGAGACAGTGTGGCCCCGATCGTCGAGCCCCCCATCGTCGAAATCCAGAACGTCACCAAGGCATATGGCAGCCTCAAGGCGGTCGACGACGTCAGCCTCGCCATCCCCAGAAACGCCTTCTTCGCCCTGCTCGGGCCCTCCGGCTGCGGCAAGACCACGCTCTTGCGCATGCTCGGCGGCTTCGAGCACACCGGCACGGGGCGCATCCTGATCGACGGCGAGGACATGGCCGGCATCCAGCCCAACCGCCGCCCGGTCAACATGGTCTTTCAGAGCTACGCCGTCTTCCCGCACATGACCGTGGCCGAGAACATCGCCTACGGGCTCAAGGTGACGGGCGTGAAGCGGGCCGAGATCGGCCCCCGCGTCGAGGAGGCGATCGCCATGGTCCGCCTCGGCGGCATGGCCGGGCGCAAGCCCGACCAGCTCTCGGGCGGCCAGCGCCAGCGCGTCGCCCTCGCCCGCGCCCTGGTCAAGCGGCCGAAGCTCCTCTTGCTCGACGAGCCGCTTTCCGCCCTCGACAAGAAGCTCAGGGAGGAGATGCAGCTCGAGCTCGTCCGGCTGCAGCACGAGGTCGGCATCACCTTCATCATCGTCACCCACGACCAGGAGGAGGCGCTGGGCATGGCGTCCGAGATCGCGGTGATGAAGGACGGCAAGATCCTCCAGGTCGCCCCGCCGCGTCAGCTCTACGAACACCCGACCCGCCGCTTCGTCGCCGAGTTCATCGGCGCGTCGAACAGCTTTGCCTGTGAGATCGTCGCCATCGAAGGCGAGAATGCCCGGGTGAAAAGCCCGCTCTTGGGCGAACTCGTGGTCGAGCGGGCAGCACCCGAAGTGACCAGCGGCACGCTGATCATCCGGCCCGAGAAGGTGCGGATGGATTTCTCGTCGCCGGAACCACAACCGGGCGAGGCGCTGATCCGGGGCACCATCGACCAGATCGCCTATTTCGGCGACCTCTCGATCGTCTACCTCACGGCCGACGACGGCAGCCGGCTGCAATGCTCGCGCTACAATGTCAGCCGCATCGCCCGGCCGGACCCCGCCCCCGGCACCGCCTGCACGCTCGGCCTGCATCCCGAGGATCTGCTCCTCGTCGGCGATTGAGCGGCAAATTCTGCCGGCGCCTTAACCCTTTATTCAGCATGTTGCGCCTAATGTCCGGGTCGAGGTGACGACACTTCGACGGATTCGGACGAGCGGATGGCCAACCAGGTCCAGACGATACCGGTGGAGGACGGCAGTGCTGCAGCACCGCCCGAGCCGACATTGCCGTGGCTCAGGGCACAGCTGGAGCGGCTGGGCGTCGAGCGCATCCTGGTGCTCGCCGTTGCCGTGCTGGCGCTCATCGGCCTGTTCGCCTTCATCGCCTTGCGCGCCATGGAGCCGCACTACACCCTGCTCTATGCCGGGATGGCACTCGACGATACCCGTGCCGTGGTACAGCGGCTGGACACCATGGGCGTGCCGCACCGGCTCTCGCCGCAGGGCGACGCCATCATGGTGCCGGCCGACCGCGTGCTGGAGCTGCGCATGGCGTTGGCTGCCGACGGCGCGCCCGGCGGCGGCGTGGTCGGCTACGAGATCTTCGATACCACCGACAGCTTCGGCACCACCGAGTTCCTCTCCAACATCAACCTCAAGCGGGCGATGGAGGGCGAACTCGCCCGGACCATCCAGAGCCTGCGCGCGGTCCGCGCCGCCCGCGTCCATCTGGTCCAGCCGCGCCGCGAGCTCTTCCGCCGCGACCAGGCCCCGGCCAGCGCCTCGGTCTTCCTCACCGTCGGCCCCGGCGGGCTCGGCCGCGGCGAGATCGCCGCCATCCGCCACCTGGTGGCCGCTGCCGTGCCCGGTCTCGAGGCCGGCCGGATCACCGTCGCCGACGACCAGGGCCGGCTTCTGGCCCGCGGTGGCGACGGCCCCGAGGGCTTCGCCGGGCTCGACGACACCGAGAGCTACCGCGCGGTCTTCGAGGGTCGCTTGCAGGAGAAGATCCTGCAACTCCTGGAGCGCAGCCTCGGCCCCGGCCGGGTCGAGGCCCAGGTCACCGCCGAGCTCGATTTCGACAGCACCACGACGACCGAGGAAATCTACGATCCCGACCGTCAGGTCGTGCGCAGCACCCAGCTGGTCGACGAGACCACCGAGCTCGACGAGCGCCAGCCCAACGACCGGGTGACCGTCGCCGACAACCTGCCGGGCGGCGACGCCGAGGACGATGCGGCGACCTCGCGCGAGCAGCGGGCGCGCACCGAGGAGACCATCAACTACGAGATCTCGCGGATCGTGCGCAACCAGACCCGCCGCGGTGGCAAGCTGGAGCGACTCTCGGTAGCGGTCCAGGTCGACGGTACCTACCGCACGAACGAAGCGGGCGAGGCGGTTTTCGAGCCCTTGCCGGCAGCCGAACTCGCCGAGCTCGAAGAGCTCGTCCGCAGTGCGGTCGGCATCGACGACACCCGCGGCGACACCCTCTCGATCGTCAGCCGCCGACTCGCCACCCCGCAGCCGGTGGCCGCAGCACCCGAGCCGGTGCTCGGGCTGGAGCGCCAGGATTGGTGGCGGATCGGCGAGATCGCCGGGCTCGTCGTCATGGCCCTCGTCGTGCTGCTGTTCGGCGTGCGGCCGCTGTTGAAGCGGCTCGCCAAGGCCGACGAGAAGGCCGCGCGGCTCGAAAAGGGCCCGCGCCTGCTGGCGGCACCCGACGGCAAACAGCTGCTCGTTCATCTGCCGGGTGGCCAGACCATCAAGATCGACGAGAACGGCAAGCCGATGGTCGTCGGCCCCGACGGCGAGCCGGTGCCCGAGCCCGAGGAGTCCGAGGAGGAGCGGATCAGCCTCAAGCAGATCGAGGGCAGCGTGAGTGCCTCTATGCTCGGCGAGATGTCGGAGCTCGTGAAGAACCGGCCGGAAGACGCGATCCGCGTCATCCGCTCGTGGCTGCACCAGAACTAGGAGACGGGCGTGATGGTCCCTGGCCCACCCATGTTGCAATTCGAGAAGCTCAGCGGTGCCGAGAAAGCGGCCATCCTGATGCTCGCCGTCGGCGAGGAGGATGCGGCCCAGCTCTTCTCCAGGCTCGAGCTCGAAGAGGTCAAGGAGCTCTCGCAGACCATGTCGCTCCTCGGCCGGGTCGGCTCCGACGTGGTCGAGAAGATCATCGCCGACTTCGCCGAGAAGCTGTCGCAGGCCGGCGGCGTGGTCGGCAGCTTCGATACCACAGAGCGTCTCTTGCAGCGCTTTCTCGACCCCGAGCGGGTCGAGGGCATCATGGAGGAGATCCGCGGCCCTGCCGGTCGCACGGTCTGGGACAAGCTCGGCAACGTCAACGAGTCGGTCCTCGCCTCCTACCTCAAGAACGAATACCCGCAGACCGTGGCCGTCGTGCTCTCGCGGATCGAGCCGGCGCATGCCGCCCGGGTGCTCGCCAGCCTGCCCGACGATTTCTCGGTCGAGGTGGTGATGCGCATGCTGCGCATGGAAGTCGTGCAGAAGGACATCCTGCAGGACGTCGAGCGCACGCTCCGCGCCGAGTTCATGAGCAATCTCGCCCGCACCAACCGCCGCGACAATCACGAGGTGATGGCCGAGATCTTCAACTATTTCGACCGCAATACCGAGGCCCGGTTCGTCGCCTCACTGGAGGAGCGCAACAAGGAAGCCGCCGATCGGATCAAGGCCTTGATGTTCACCTTCGAGGACCTGTTGAAGCTCGACAGCGCCGGCATCCAGACCCTGATCCGCAACGCCGGCAACGACCGCATCGCCCTGGCGCTGAAGGGGGCTTCGGAGCAGCTCAAGGAGCTCTTCTTCACCAACATGTCCGAGCGCGGTGCCAAGATCCTCAAGGAGGACATGGGTGCGATGGGGCCGGTGCGGCTGCGCGACGTCGACGAAGCGCAGCAGTTCATGATCAACATGACCAAGGAGCTCGCGGCTTCGGGTGAGATTTTCCTCGCCGACAGCAAAGACGACGAGCTGATCTACTGATGACCCCGACCGACCCGACGATCGACATGTCGGCGAGCCCCTGGGTGGCTCGCGCCCCGGGCGGGCGGCGCCGGCAGGCCGCCGCCTGGCAGGTGATCCCGGCACCGGACGCCCCGCCGCGCCCGACCCCGGTCGAGCCGGTAAGCGAGCCCCCGGCGACAGCCCCGACATCGCTCGCCTTCGACGAGGCCGATCTCGCCCGGGCCTGTGCGGCCGTTGCCGCCAGGGTGGGCGCGGCCGAGGCCGAGGCCGCAGCGGCGCGCGACGAGCGAAGGATCGCCAGCGCCCTCGAGGCCATCGCCGCCGCGTTCGACAGCGTCGATGCCCGGGTCGCCGAACAACGCCGACAGTTTCGCGAGGCGGCGGGAGTGCTCGCCGCTGCCGCCACCGAAGCCCTGGCGCTCGGTCCGCGGGGCGAGCTCGCCGCCCGGATTGCCGAGGCACTCGCCGCCGACTGCCTCGGTCGCTTCGAGCCGGAGCTCGCACTGACCGTCGAGGTCGCGCCCGACATCGCCGATGCGCTCGCCGCCAAGCTGGCCGTGGCACCGGTGGTCAAGGCGCGGCCGGGCCGGGTGGCGGTCGAGCCGGTCTCGGGCATGGCTGCCGGCGAAGCCCGCCTGGTCTGGACCGACGGCACCGCCGACTGGTCGGCCGAGCGCCTGCACGCCGATGCGGCAGCGCTGATTCGCCGGCTCGTCGAGCCGGCAACACCGTCTGCGAACAAGGATCGTGAGGAAACATGAGCGAAGAGACGCCGAGTGCCGCAGCGGCGGCCGAAGCCGGCCCCGTCGAGGCTGCCCGAACCGGCGGCGAGGCCGTTCGGCCGGCGACCCCGGCGACCGCCGAGGCGCAGCCGACGGGCGAGCGGGCGACCGCCGGTGAGCGGTTGAGCGCCATCTACGACATCCCGGTCCAGCTCGCCGCCGTTCTCGGCAAGACCTCGATGCCGGTCAATCAGCTGCTGCGCCTCGGCCGCGGTGCCGTGGTCGAGCTCGACCGCAAGGTCGGCGAGCCGATCGACATCTACGTCAACAACCGGCTGGTGGCGCGCGGCGAGGTGCTGATCGTCGACGATCACCTGGGCATCACCATGACCGAGATCATCAAGAGCGACAGCTGATGGCGCGCACCCTCCCGACCGCCCGCACCCGGGGCCGCGCGGCGAAGCCCGTGCGTGCAGGGGCTGCCTCGGCGCTGCTCGAGCGGCTCGATCCGGCAGGCCTGGTCGGCCTCGCCGCCGCCTTCGCGGTGATCGGGCTCGCCATCGCCAGCGGCGCAGCACCCGGCCGCTTCGTCGATCTGCCGTCGTTGCTGATCGTCGTCGGTGGCACGTTCGCGGTCACCCTGGCGAGCTTCTCGCTCAGGGATTTCGCCCGCTTGCCGCAGGTGATGGCCAGCGCCCTCTCGCCGACGCCGCCGCCGCTGCTGCGTGCGGTCGCCGACGATGCGCTCGAACTCGCGAGTGCCGTCCGCCAGGCGAGCGTCACGCTGCTCGAAGAGCGGGTGACGGCCCTCGCCCGGCACGTGCACCTGCATCGCGGTCTGCTCATGCTCATCGACGGCACCCCGCCCGAGACGATCGAGCGGGCCGTCGCGCGCGAGATCGAGGCCATGGTCGAACGGCAGACGGCGACCGTGGCGATCCTCCGGCGCGCCGCCGAGGTGGCACCCGCGATGGGCCTGATCGGCACGCTGATCGGCCTCGTGCAGATGCTCGGTCATCTGGAGGAGCCCGACCAGATCGGCCCGGCCATGGCGGTGGCCCTGTTGACCACCCTCTACGGTGCGCTGCTCGCCCATGCGTTGTTCACACCGCTGGCCGAACGGCTGACCGCCCGCTTCGCCATCGAGCGGCTCGGCGCCGAGTTGCAGCTGGTGGCGGTCACGGCGATCGCCGGGCGCGACAACCCGCGCCGGCTCGAGGCGACCTTGAACGGCCTCTTGGCACCCGAGGACCGGGTGCTGCGGTTCGATTGACGGCCATGCGACAGAACAACAACGGAGGTTCGGCAGTGACGACGCGGCTTTTGGTCATCGGTCCGGATGGCAGACAGGTGGCGACCGCCGTCGACCTCGCGGCGGCGGCAGGGGCGTCCGTCCGGCGGGTGACGGACGTGGCTGCCGCTCTCGCGAGCCTGCGCGCCGGCCGCGGCGCGGATCTCGTCTTCATCGATCTCGCCGCCGACGTCGCTGCTCTGATCAAGGGCCTGCGCGCCGAGCGCTTCATCCTGCCGGTCGTCGCCTACGGGATCGATGCGGCGCCGGCCGATGCGGTCGCCGCCATCCGCGCCGGGGCCCGGGATTTCCTGCCGCTGCCGCCCGAGCCCGAGCTGATCGCCGCACTGCTGGAAGCGGCGTCCGCGCCGCCCCGCGAACTGATCTCGGCCTCGCCCGAAATGGCCCGGGTGCTCGACCTCGCCCGCCAGTTCGCCCCGGCCGACGCCAGCGTGCTGATCACCGGCGAAAGCGGCACCGGCAAGGAGATGATCGCCCGCTTCCTGCACGCCCGGAGCCGGCGCGCCGAGGCACCGTTCGTGTCGCTCAACTGCGCCGCGATCCCCGAAAATCTGCTCGAATCCGAGCTGTTCGGCCACGAGAAGGGGGCGTTCACCGGCGCCGTGGCCCGGCGGATCGGCAAGTTCGAGGAGGCCTCGGGCGGCACGCTCCTGCTCGACGAGGTGACCGAGATGGACCCGCGGCTGCAGGCCAAGCTGCTGCGCGCCATCCAGGAGCGGGAGATCGACCGGGTCGGCGGGACCAAGCCCATCAAGGTCGACATCCGCCTGATCGCGACCAGCAATCGCGACATGGCGGAAGCCGTGGCGGCGGGCCGGTTCCGCGAGGACCTCTATTTCCGCCTCGACGTTCTGACCCTGCAATTGCCGCCGCTGCGTGCGCGCCCCGCCGATATCGAGCCCCTGGCCCGCCATTTCGCCGCAAAGCATGCGACCGCCAACGGCAAACCGGTGCCGCTGATCGATCCCGCCGCCCTCGAGCGACTGCGGGCCCACGCCTGGCGCGGCAATGTCCGCGAACTGGAGAACTGCCTGCACCGGGCCGTACTGCTCGCCCAGGGCGAGACGATCACCGCGAGCGACATCGTGCTCCCGGGTGGCGCCGAGAGCGCCGGCCGGCAATCGGGCGGCGACGCCGCGACCGAGGCCGCGGTCGGCCGCAGCCTCGCCGAGGTCGAGCGCGACCTGATCATCGACACGCTGCGCCATACCATGGGCAATCGAACGCACGCGGCGACCATCCTCGGCATCTCGATCCGCACCCTGCGCAACAAGCTCAAGCAGTACGGCGACGACGGGGTGCCGGTACCCGGCGCCGCACTGGGTGCCCAGGGCTAGGGCCGGCGGGAGCGACACCATGGCGCTGCAACTCCAGACCACCACCCGCGAGGTTCTGCCCGCGATCGGCCGTGCGCTGCGCCAGAGCGACGTGCTCATGGCGCTGGGGGTCATCGCGATCCTCGTGGTGCTCATCCTGCCCTTGCCGCCGCTCCTTCTCGATCTTCTGCTCGCCATCTCGATCATGTTCTCGGTGCTGGTCCTCTTGACCGCGCTGTTCATCGAGAAGCCGCTCGATTTTTCCGCCTTTCCGACAGTGCTCCTGATCGCCACGATGCTACGGCTGTCGCTCAATTTGGCCTCCACGAGGCTGATTCTGGCGCACGGCCACGAAGGGCCGGCAGCGGCCGGGGGGGTGATCGAAGCCTTCGGCGGCTTCATCATGCAGGGCAATTTCGTCATCGGGATCATCGTTTTCGCCATCCTGGTGATCGTCAATTTCGTCGTCATCACCAAGGGTTCGGGCCGCATCGCCGAGGTCGCCGCGCGCTTCTCCCTGGATGCGATGCCCGGCAAGCAGATGGCGATCGACGCCGATCTCTCGGCAGGTCTGATCGACGAGGCGACCGCCAGGGCCAGGCGCAAGGAGCTCGAGGAGGAGAGCGCCTTCTTCGGCTCGATGGACGGTGCGGCCAAGTTCGTCCGTGGCGATGCCATCGCCGGCCTGATGATCACCTTCATCAACCTGATCGCCGGCCTGATCATCGGCGTCGGGCAGATGGGCATCAGCTTCGGCGAGGCCGCCGAGAGCTACACCATCCTCACCGTGGGCGACGGTCTGGTCTCGCAGATCCCGGCGCTGGTGGTCTCGACCGCTGCAGGGCTGCTCGTCTCCAAGGCCGGCGTGACCGGACGCGCCGACAAGGCGCTGTTGTCCCAGATGGGTGCCTTTCCGAAATCCTTGGGTGTCACCAGTGGGCTGATGTTCGCCCTCGCCGTCCTGCCCGGCCTGCCGGCCCTCCCCTTCGTCGTGATCGGTGCGGGCACGGGCTGGCTCGCCTGGCGCGGCGCGCGGCTGAAGGTCGAGGAAGCGGAACGGCTGGCGGCCCCGGCGCCGGCACCGGCGGTTCCGGCCGAGGAGCCGATCGCCACGGCCTTGCACATCGATGCGATCCGGCTCGAGCTCGGCTATGGTCTCCTCGCCTTGATCAACGAGCAGGGTGCGGGGCGGCTGACCGACCAGATCAAGGCTCTTCGCCGTCAGCTCGCGGGCGAGCTCGGCTTCGTCATGCCGTCGGTCCGCATCCAGGACAACATCCAGCTGCCGGCCAACACCTACGTCTTGAAGATCAAGGAGATGGAGGCTGGCCGGGGCGACGTCCGGCCCAACATGCTGCTCGTCATGCACCCGCAAGGTGCTGCGATCGAGCTGCCGGGCGAGGAGACCATCGAGCCCACCTTCGGTCTCCAGGCGATGTGGATCGCCCAAGCCTTGCGCGAGGAGGCGACCTTCAAGGGACTCACCGTGGTCGACCCCGCCACGGTCGTGACCACGCATTTGACCGAGATCGTCAAGGACAACCTCGCCGAGATGCTGAGCTTCGCCGAGACGCAGAAGCTCCTGGGCGAGCTCGACCCGCAATACCAGAAGCTTCTGGGCGATCTCGTGCCGCAACGCATCTCGACCGCCGGAATCCAGCGCGTGCTGCAGGGGCTGTTGGCCGAGCGGGTCTCGATTCGCGACCTGCCGATGATCCTCGAAGCCCTCGGCGAAGCCGTGCAGTTCACCCAGAACGCGGTTTTCATCATCGAGCATGTGCGCGCGCGGCTCGCCCGGCAGATCACCAATGCGGCGACCGGCCCCGGTGGTTATGTCCCGCTCCTCACGCTGTCGCCCGAGTGGGAGCAGGCCTTCGCCGAGAGCCTCGTGGGCCAGGGCGAGGAGCGCCAGCTCGCCATGGCGCCGAGCCGGCTGCAGGATTTCATCCGCGCCTTGCGCGATGCCTTCGAGCAGCAGGCGATGCGCGGTGAGTTGCCGGTGCTGATCACCTCGCCCGCGATCCGCCCCTATGTCCGCTCGATCGTCGAGCGTTTCCGGCCATCCACCGTGCTGCTCTCGCAGAACGAGATCCACCCCAAGGCCAAGCTGCGCACCCTCGGGCAGGTCTAGACCATGCAGCTGCGCGTCTTCTCCGGCCGTACCGTCCAGGAGGCGATGGCCGCACTCCGCCGGACGCTCGGCGACGACGCGGTCATTCTCGCCACCGAGGACGGGCCGGAGGGGGTGCGGATCACCGCCGGGGTCGAAGCCCCGGCGGACCCCCTGGACGAGATCCTCCGCTCGGCGACCCCGCTCGAGGTGGTCGAGCGGCTGGCCCTGGCCTTGCGCTTCCACCAGACGGGCGGCCGGCGGATCGAGCGGCTCTGTCTGACGGCGCAGGAGAGCGGCCTGGTCGAGGCCGAGGACGTTCTCGCCTTTGCGCTCGCCGAGCACTACCGCTTCGCCCCGCTCGGTCACGCCGTCGCCGGGCCGCTGGTGCTCGCCGGTGCCGCCGGGGTCGGCAAGACGGTGATGCTGGCCCGCCTCGCTGCTGCCGCGAGGCTCGCCGGCCGGCCGGTGCGGGTCGCGAGCACCGATCACGAGCGCAAGGGCGGCACGGCGCAGCTCGAAGCCCTGCTGGAGCCCATGGGCCTTGCCCCGGAGCCGCTGGAAGCCTTGCTTCGGCAAGGCGCTCCAGCGCCACGCCCCCCGCTGATTCTCGTCGACACCGCCGCCTGCAATCCGCTTCGTGCCGATACCCTGGCCGCCACCGCAGCGCTCGCCCGCAAGCTCGGGGGCGAGCTCTTGCCGGTCCTGCCGGCCGACCTCGTGCCGGTCGAGGCGCACGATCAGGCGCTCGCCTGGCGAGCCCTCGGGGCCAAGCGGTTCGTCGCTGCCAGGCTGGATGCGGGCCGCCGCCTCGGCATGCTGCTGGCGGTCGCCGATGCCGGGCTCGGTTTTGCCGGGGTCGGCATCGCCCCCCTGGTGGCCGCGCCGGTCAAGCCGCTCACCGCCGCCAATCTCGCCCGGCTGCTCCTGCATCGCGCTGCGGCCTTCGCCCCGGAGGTGCAGCCATGACCGGGCTCACCGTCCTCGCCTCGGGCAAAGGCGGTGTGGGCAAGACGTTCCTCGCCGTCACCCTCGCCCACGCGCTGGCCCGACGCGGCCGCCGGGTGCTGCTGGTCGACGCCGATCTCGGGCTCGCCAATATCGAGATCCAGCTCGGCCTCGAACCGGGCATCGCGCTCGGCCGGGCGATCCGGGCAGGGCTCGATCTCGAGACCCTCGTCCGCCGGCACGAGACCTGCGGCTTCGCGTTCATCGGCGGCGGCGGCTCGGGCGAAGCGCTGCGCGGGCTCGCCACCGCGAGGCTCGAACAGGCGGTCGATGCCCTGCGCACCCTGGCACACGGGTTCGACGACGTGCTGGTCGATCTGCCGAGCGGGCTCGGCCGGGTCGCCTCGACCTTCTCGGCCGCCGCCAGCCGCCTCGTCGTCGTCGGCAACAACGAGCCGACGACGCTCACCGACAACTACGCCTTCATCAAGCTCACCCGCGATGCCGCGCCCGAACCCTGGTTTCTCGCCAACGACGTGGCCGATGCGACCGAGGGCAGCCTCGCCGCAGCGACTCTGAGCCGCGCTTGTCGGCGGTTTCTCGCCCTCGACTGCCACGAGCTCGGCCAGGTCCGCCGCGATCCCCGTGTGCCCGAAGCGATCCGCCGGCAGATGCCCTATCTCGACCGTTCGCCCGGCGGTCCGGCGGCGGCCGATATCGAGCGGGTCGCCAGACGCCTGACCGAGCTCGCGGGCCGACCCCGATGATCGACCCCGCGACCCGGCTCGCCGGGACCCGCCTCGATCTCTCGACCCGGCCCGACCGGCAGGCGACATTTCGCCAACCCGGCGACCAGCAGGCGACCACACGACAGTCGGCCGGGCAGCCCACAGCGGCGGTCGCGGCCGGTGCCGAGACCGCGAGCGCAGTCGAGGCGAGTGGGCTGAAGCTCTCGGCCCGACTGGTCCCGGCGGGGCAGCACGGCCACTTCCGGGCAACCGGACTGCCGGTCGAGGTCCGCCTGCTCGATCCCGCAACGGGCGGCGCCGCCGCCGGTCGAGCGGCCGGGCTGCTCGCGACGGTCATCGGCCCGAGCGCCGAGCGCGGCCTCGTGCTCGATCTGGGTGGCCACCGCCTGAGCCTGCCGCCGGGAGCGGTCGAGCTGCCGATCGGTGCTACGCTGACCATCCAGCTGCAGCTGCCCGGCAGTTCGGTGGTTGTCGGCGAACAGGGCGCCCTGGATCGGCTGATCTCCGCCTGGCTCGACCGCGGCCCGAAAGTGCCGGCCGGGCCGCAGCCGGCGGCGGGTCACAGCCCGCCATCGGCACCCGACGCGGGATTGGCAGCCCGGCTGCTCGCGGATTGGCGGACACTCGCAGGCCGCACCCCCGGCACCGCAACGCCAGCCGGCGAGGTGACCGGCAAGCGGCCGTCCTCGCTCGAGCTGCGCATCGACGGCGACACCGGCCGCTCGCTGCTGGTCGATCGCGACTCGGGCTGGCGCGTCCTTTTCGGTCTTCTCGGCGAGCCGAAAGAACCGGCGCAGCCCGTCAGCCTCTGGCGCCGCGAGCGGGGCGCCGACGCCCCGGACGACGATGCACGACGGCTGCTCTTGACCCTCGATCTCAGCCGGTTCGGCCGGGTCGTGCTGCAGCTGGAGACCGGACCCGGACGGCTGCGTCTGGCGATTGCCAGCGCCGAGCCGTTGCCGCAGCCCTTGCGCGCCGACATTGCCGAGGCCTTCCGGGCGGCGGCCGAACTCGGCGGCCTCGCGCCCGCCCTCGCTTTCCGCGCCGCTCCGGCCGCCGCCGTCCCGCTGCACGACGATCGCTGCGATCATCTCGCCGACTGGGTCGGCTAGCGTATTTTCAGGCTGCCCGGAACCAGCCGGCGACGCGGAAAATGCGGACAACCATGGGACCAGAGCGGTCGGAGTGAGCGTCAGTGAACGGAAACCGCGCTAGCGCTGTCGGCGCCGGCCGGCGGCGAGATCGATGATGCGCAGCGTCTCCGACCAGAGCCCGAGAGCCTGAAGACCGGACCGGTCGAACCAGGCGACAGCGGTGGCGTCGCCGGCGGCGACGGTATCGCCCGGCGCCGCCTCGGCGACGAAATCGACGAGCGTGTAGTGATAGTGAACGCGGCCGGGCTCGGGCGCCGGCTCGATCAGGTCGACCACGGTCAAGAGCTCGAGGCCGGCGAGCTCCAGGCCGGTCTCCTCGCGCACCTCGCGGCGCGCCGTCTCGGCCACCGTCTCGCCGAGCTCCTGTGCCCCGCCCGGCAACGACCATTGCCCGGCCTTGGGCGGCTTGCCGCGGCGCACCAACAGCACCCGGTCGCCGCGCCAGACGACGACGCCGACCCCGACGATCGGCCGCTCGGGAAAATCACGCTGCATCGGCGATCGCCATTTCGCCTGTCACTCCAGCGGCCGGTTCAGGCGATCAGCGCCAGCACCGCCGCATAGCGGGTGATGCCGCCGCAGGCGACCTCGGCGGCACTGCGCATGCCGAGCAACGGCACGGGACCGAGGGCTGCGGCGAGCACCGCCGCCTCGTCGACCCCGGGGCCGAAGAATCGCGCACCGCGCTCGACCGAGCTGTAGAGAAGGGCTACTCGCGGCGGCCGGCCGGCGAGGGCCTGCCGGAGATCGCGGGCGAGCGCGGTGAGCTCTTGCAGCGCCAGCCTCGGGTCGCGGCGAAAAAATGCCAGCCGGCCGGGCAGGGCGGCGCCGGGCGGCAGGCCCGCGAGCGCGATACCACCCTGCCGCCGATCGGCATCGGCTACCGAATAGAGTGCCGCCCGACCGGCGAGACCCGCGGCCGCAGGCTCGTCCGGCCCGATCCCCGCCGCCAGGATCTGCCGGCCGAGCAGCTGCGGCTCGTGGACCAGGAGGTCGCCCACCGCCTCGCCCAGCACCTCGATCGCCGGTCGATCGTCGAGGGCGGTGACGGTCGACCCCGTGCCACCGGTCACCCGGTGCACCGGGCCCAGCGCCCGGCAACCGTGGCTGACCCCGGTGACGACCCGGACGTCGCCACTGAACAGCACGCCCGTCGCTGCTCCGGCCGAAGGGGTGATGGTGATCTGGGCGTGATCGAAGGCCGACGCACTCTGCCCGCCGACCAGCGGACAGGCGGCCCCGGCGGCCAACGCCGCGAACGCCCGCGGCGCGTCGGCAGTGTCCGGCAGGTGGACGATCCCACCGCTGGCCGCAGCACCGGTCGGCAGCCTGCCGCTGAACGGCAACAGCCCGGCGCCGCCCAGCGACAGCGGCAGTGCCGCAATCGCACCGTCGGCGGCGAGCTCGCGGCCGGCGGCGAAGACGCTGGTGCTGGCGGCACCCAGCCAGGTGCGGATGCCGGTCCGTTCGCGCAGGCCGTCGAGCATCACATCCGCCATCTCGGTCGCCGGATCGGCGAGGAACACGAGGCCGAGATCGGCCACGGCCGGCGCCGGGCCGAGCTGGTCGAGCACGCTCTTCAGCAATTGCGGCCACGGCCGCCCGGCGGCGTAGACGAGACCGGTCACAGCGGCCGGCAACGACGAGCGGGAAGGCGGGCGAATTCAATCATAGGAAAAATAAGTTGACATTAATTCAACCATTAGGCAAGTTCCTCTTCGCGTTCGTTCGTCGGTTTCAACCTCGACCGTCGATCGACGTGCTCGATGACGAGATGGGACCCTGGGGGGACCGTTCGCAAGAACGGTCCCCTTCTCGTTCGTGGCACTCCCACTTTTCGACGCGGCGGCGGCCGGGTCAGGGTTCATCGAGGGCCGCCTCCAGGCTGGCGAGCAGTTCGGCCAGTGCCTGCCTATCCGGGCCGCGGGCGAGAAAGCGCAGATCGATCCGCCGGTTGACCCGGCGTGCCGCTGCGGTCGGCGCATCGATCACCGGACGCCGCTCGGCATAGCCGCTGAGTCCGAGAAGGGCCGCGCCCGAGGCGTTCGCCAGGTCGCCGAGTTGGGGTGCAGCGGCGCTCAAGGCCAAAAACGTGTTGCGCGCCCGGGCGGCGGATAGTGCCCAGTTGTCGGCGAAGGGACCACCGCGGATCGGCCGATCGTCGGTGTGGCCCTCGATCAACACGGCCTCCAGCACGTCGAGCGGGCCGCCGGCGCAGGGCCGGCGCGCAGCAGCTCCGACATAGCAGGGCAAAAGCTCGGCCAGCACCTCACCGAGGATCACGATCGCGGCCTCGCCGGTGGCACTCAGCTCGGCCTCGTTGCTGCCGAACAGCAACGATTCCGGCAAGCGCAGGATGCCGTTCTCCAAGTCCACCTCGACCTCGAGGCCACGCTCCGCCAGGGCCGCCTTGATCCGCATCAAGAGCTCGGCCCGTTCGGTGTCGCGCGCCAACAGACGGCCGGTGATCACCGCCAACCGATCGCGCTCGGCGAGCAGCCGGTCGCGATCCATGGCGAGCTCGGCGCGGTCGCGGGCCAGCCGATCTCGCTCGACCACCAACTCCGCGAGGGTCGCCTCGGCCGCATCCTCGGCGCTGCGAAAATTCAAGGCGAACGCCATCAGGATGATGATGAAGAGAAAGAGCAGGCCGACCATCAAGTCGCTGACCGAGACGAGGTAGCTCTCGTCCTGCCCCACGGCGGCACCGTTGCCGGCCGCCTGCGGCTCGGCGGCGGCACCCTTGCCGCGACCGCCCCAGCCGCTCGTGCCGCTGCCCAGGGCCATCGCTCAGCGCTCCGCGCGCGCCGTACCGAGGCCGTCGACCGCCTCCTGCAAGGCGCGGCGGGATTGCTTCAAGCCGGCGTCGATCTCGCCGAGCAGGGCGCGCACGTCATCGGCGTCCTCGGGTGTTGCGGCCGCACCGATGATGGTCGCCGCCACGGTGTTCAAGGCGTGGCGCGCCTCGCGCACCCGATCGTGCGCGGTGACCAGCACCTCCTCGATCGCAGCCCGATCGAGCGCCGGGCGGCCGCGCAGCCGGTCGAGCCCGGTCTGCACCGCGACCGAGAGCTCGGCCAGTCGGTGCTGCAGCAACTGCAGGGGAGCGGGCGTCGGGCCGGCGGCGAGCGGTGCGGCGCTGCGCCCGGAAGACGCCGCCGCGGGCGACGACCGATGCGCCGCCGCTCGATCGCTCGCCGCCGATGTCGTGGCCGGTGCGACGGGCGGCGCGGCCGGCCCGGCCGCGGCTCGCGCCGGTGCGCCATCGAGCACGTCGTGCGCCATCGACGCCGCGCGGGAGGTCAGCTCACGAACCGTCCGGCTGGCCGCGATCAGCTCGCCCGCGACGCGATCGTCCAGCGTCTCGAACCGCCTCGACACCTTCTCCAGTGCCGCCTTCAGCGGCCGCGTGGCGAGCGTCAGCTCGCTCGCGAGCCGATCCTCCACACCTTCCGGAGCGCGGACGATGAGCGAGCGACCGAGCTGACCGAGCTTCTGGTCGATCTTTCGGGTCGCCTCGATCTGCGCCACCATCAGGCTTTCCGGCGTCAACGGGACGAGGCGCTCTTCCAGCAAGTGACAAAAGCGCCGGATCTCGGCCTGCGCCTCGTGCAGATGCGTCTTCTCGCGCCACGAGAAGCCGAGCGACGCGGCGAGCCCGGCGATCGAGGTCACGAACGCGAAGGTGGCAGCGGCCATCAGCTCGCGCAACGCAGACTGCGCCTCGCGCACATCGGCCGCCGTCACCCCCCCGGTCGCGAAGTGCAGGCCGGCGACCAGGCCCATGAAGGTGAACAACAGGCCCGTCCCGACCAGAATGTTGGGCACCGCCTGATAGAAGCGGAGATTGAGCCCGACCCGGGCGAACAGCCCGTCGTCGAAGAACGCTTGCGGCGGGTGCGGCGCGCCGAGCGCCTGCTCGTTGCCCGGCACCGGGGTGAAGGTCGCCGCATAATTGCGCCACGGCCGGCCGAGCACCGCATCCTGCGACAGCGCCTCGAACACCGCCGGAAACCGCTGCTTGAAGGCGGCATGGCCCTCGCGCCGATCGACCAGGTCGATCGCCCGCTGCAGCGCACGGCGCAGCGGCCCGAGTCTGGCGACGAACCGCTGCCACAGGACGAGCGCCAAGAGAATGATCCCCAGCGCCAGCAGCCAGGGCAGCCAAGGCGTGGCGAGGACGGCGAAAACACGGTCGACGACGATCATCGTGGGTTCACCGGTACACGCCTGGGCGCGAGTGTCGCGACACGACGGCCGCCATTGGTGTAGGCTCGACGCCGAGTGAACCTCGAAGTGCGGCCACAATACCACGCTTTGAGCTGTGAGTTGATAGAAGCAGAATCTTTTTCACCTAGGACTTGCTGCCGTCTCGTGTCTTGCCTAGTCTCCGCCGCGCGCAGGGTTGCGAAGGAAATCCGATCCCGGCGAGATCACGGTCGGTTCCCTTCGGCTCGCCGCCTGGGCGGCACCAGCGGCGATCGTGTCGCCCGTTGGTAACCGATAAGTGTTAACGAATGGCAAAAGTTGTCGTCATCGACGACCGGGTCACCAACCGCAACATCCTCACCCGCCTCGCCCTCTCGGTCGAGGAGGGCCTGCAGGTACAGGCGTTCTCCAGCCCGATCGAGGCGCTGACCCGCCTGCAGGCAGCCAATCCGCCCGACCTCGTCATCACCGACTACAACATGCCGGAGATGGACGGCGCCACCTTCATCGAAACCCTCCGTGCGCAACGTGCTTTCGCCGATGTACCGATCGTCGTGGTCACCGTCTACGAGGATCGCGATTTCTGTTATCGCGCCTTGGATGCGGGGGCGACCGACTTTCTCTTGAGCCCGGTCGATCACCTGGAGTTCCGCGCCCGCGCCCGCAACCTCTTGACCATGCGCCGGCAGCAGAAGCTCCTGGCCAAACGGGCGGCGGACCTCGAGCAGGCCCTGCTGGAGCAACAGGGTCTGCTCGTCGAGCACCCGGCGACCCGGCTCACCGCCTTCCTCGACCGGCTGCCCATTGCCGTATCCGCGGTCGACCGCTTCGGCCGCCTCACCCTGATCAACCGGGCGCACGAGGACCTCTTCGCCCAGCGCCGCGAGGACCTCGTCGGCAAATCGCTGCGTGACGCCTTCGGCGAAGCCTATGCGACCCGCCACGCCGTGCTCGACGAGAAGGTCCTGGAAAGCGGCCGACCGCTCGCCTCGCCGCGCCAGGAGGTGGTGACCAACGGCGGTCGCGAGCACGACCTCGTCAGCGTCAAGACCCCGGTGCTCGACGAGGCCGGCGATGTCGACGGGGTGATGACCTTCGCCCTCGACGTCTCGGAGCTCGAGTTCGAGCGGGGCAGCAAGGCCCTCGCCGACCGCACCGATCCGTTGACCGGGCTGATCAGCGCCTCCGCGTTCGAGGACCGGGCCGAGCAGGAACTCGCCCGGGCGCGCCGTCAGAACGAGATGCTCGCCGTCCTGATCGTCGATCTCGATCGCTTCAAGGGCATCAACGAGGCCTTCTCCAACAGCTTCGGCGACCGCCTCCTGCGCGCCGTGGCGGGCCGGCTCGCCGGGCGGCTGCGCGAGACCGACTGCATCGCCAGGCTCCGCTCCGACGAGTTCGTCATCCTGCAGCCGGCCCTCCGGCGCGCCGACGATTCGGCCGAACTCGCACGACGCCTCGGCGACGCCTTCGCCGAGCCCTTCGTCATCGACAAGGAAGAGGTGCACATCTCGGCGTCCATCGGCATCACCCTCTTTCCGACCGACGGCAAGGCGGTGCCCGCACTGCTGAAGAACGCCGATCTCGCGATGTATCGGGCCAAGGCCTCGGGCCGCGACGCCTACCGCTTCTTCGCCGCCGAGATGAACCTCGCCGCCAGGCGGGCCGTGACCCTCGAGCGGGAACTGCGGCAGGCATTGGCAGGCGACCAGTTTCTGGTGTACTACCAACCTCAAATAGAACTAGACAGTGGGCGGATCGTCGGGATGGAGGCGCTCGTGCGCTGGAACCATCCGCATCGCGGCATCGTGCGGCCGGGCGAATTCATCGGCCTCGCCGAGGATATCGGCCTCATCGCCCCGCTCACCGCCTGGGTTCTGCGTAGCGCCTGCACCCAACACCGGGTGTGGCGGGACAAGGGTCTGTTGGGCATGCAGCTCTCGGTCAATCTCAGCCCGGTGCAGTTCCGCGAGCGCGGCGTCGAGCTGATGATCGAGCGCATTCTCAAGGACACCGGCGTCAACCCGGCGATGCTCGATATCGAGCTCACCGAGAACGCGGTGATCGAGAACAGCCAGACCGCCACCGCCTCGCTCAAATACCTCAACGATCTCGGGGTCACCCTGTCGATCGACGATTTCGGCACCGGCTACTCGTCGCTCTCCTACGTCAAGCGGCTGCCCGTCCAGCGCCTGAAGATCGACCAGAGCTTCGTCCAGAATTTGGAGAACGGCACCTCCGACGAGGTGATCGTCCGGGCGATCATCAATCTCGGGCACAGCCTGGGGCTCAGGGTGATCGGCGAGGGGGTCGAGACCGAGGGCCAGCTCACCCGGCTGCAGCGGCTCGGCTGCGACGAGGTGCAGGGCGACTATATCTGCCCCGCCCTGAGCGTGGGCGAGTTCGAGCGGCGCCTGGCGCTGCGCCAGCTCAATGCCGCGATCGACGAGAGTGTGCTCGATTCGTTCGCGCCGATCGATTGAGCGGCGGCGGCCGTACCGAGGCGCGGCAGCACCGCCGCTCGACGCCGCGTTCTGCCGACATGGACGCGACGGCGAGGCGACGACGGGCGAGGCGACGGCCCCGGGGGCGGTGAGCGATGATCCTCTTGGCTGAGCTCAAGCGTACGGCGCGCTGGCTGCGGCGACGGCTCGCCGGCCGGGCCGATACCGAGCACACCCAGATCGTGATCCGCATCGTCATCACCGCCATGATGTTCGTCTACATCAACAGTGTGCCGCTGGGCGCGGACGCGGCGCGGATCATCTTCCAGAGTGCCCTCATCTATACCGGCGCCGTCATCGCCTCGCTGCTCCTCTTCGCCCACCTCCTGGTGCGCCCGGCACCCAGTCCGATGCGGCGGTTCTGCGGCATCGCCACCGACGCGATCGGTGTCAATGGTGCCATCTATGTCGGCGGCGAAGCGGCGATGCTGTTCTTCCCGTTCCTGCTCTGGTCGGTGCTCGGCCACGGCTTTCGCTACGGCCGGCTCTATCTCGCCGTCGCCGCCGTCTCGTCCGCCGTACTCTTCGGTCTCGTCGTGATGCACGCGCCGGCTTGGCGAAGCTTCGTCGCCCTCGATGTCGGCCTGGTGCTCTCGCTGATCATGCTGCCCGCCTATTTCGCCGTGCTGCTCGGCCGGCTCGAGGGGGCGGTGACCCGCGCCGAGGAGGCGAATCGGGCGAAAAGCCGCTTTCTCGCCACCATGAGCCACGAGTTCCGCACCCCGCTCAATGCGATCATCGGCATGACCGACCTGTTGCGCACCACGCGGCTCGATGCCGAGCAGCGCGAGATGGCGGCGACGACGCACAGTGCGGCGCACAGTCTCCTGGCCCTGGTCAACGACGTCCTCGACATCGCCAAGATCGAATCCGGCCGCATGGAGATCGTCGCAGAGCCCTTCGATCTGCACCGGCAGCTCGCCGATCTCCGCCGCATGCTCTACCACGATGCCCAGGCGCGTGGTCTCTATCTGCGGCTGCGGGTCGACCCGGCGATCCCGCGGGCCGTCATCGGCGGCCGGGGGCCGCTCCATCAGGTGCTCCTCAACCTCACCGCCAACGCCGTCAAGTTCACCAGCGAAGGGGGGGTGCTGATCGACGTCCGCCAGCTCGAGGGCGACGACGGTTCGGTGCAGCTGCGCTTCGAGGTCCACGATACCGGCATCGGCATCGCCGCCGAGGCGCAGGCCAAGATCTTCGAGAGCTTCAACCAGGCCGAGGCCGACACCTCGCGGCGCTACGGCGGCACCGGGCTCGGCCTCGCGATCGCGGCCGAGCTCACCGCGATGCTGGGTGGCAAGATCGGCGTGGTCAGTGCTCTGGGCCAGGGCTCCAGCTTCTGGGTCGAACTGCCGTTGCGCCGTGACCCGACGGCTGCCGAGAGCGGTACGGTTTGCCGCGGCCTCGCCGCCGCCTCCGAGCAGCCGCCCGAGCCGATCCCGAACGCCGCCGTCGTCGTTGTCGGTGGCAGCACCGCGACCTCCGCCGTCCGGCGCCGGCTCGAGCGCCTGGGGCTCGCCGCCGTTCCGGCGCTCGACCTCACCGCGGCCGTCGACAGTGCGGTCGGCAGCGGCCGGGCCACCGCGGTGCTCGTCGTCGACGACACGCCGCCGGTGCCGGTCGATGCGCTCTCCGAGGCGCTCGATCGCCGCCAGCCCGGCGAGCCCGTCGACATCGTCACGCTGCTGCCGGAGCGCGTCGAGCACTTGACCGCGAGCCTCGCCGATCTGTCGACCGCGGTGGACGACCATACCCTGGCACGGGTGCTCGATCTCGCCCTGATCGGCACCGAGCAGGGGGGTGTCGATCTGGAGGCTCGACACCTGGTGGCCGCGCACCCGGTCAAGCTGCTGCTGGTCGAGGACAACCGCACCAACCAGCTGGTCATCGGCAAGATCCTGGAGCATGCCGGCCACCGGGTGCGGATCGCCGAGAGCGGCGAGGCCGGCGTCGAGGCGATGGAGACCGACCGCTTCGATGTCGTGCTGCTCGATCTCAACATGCCGGGGATGAGCGGCTTCGACACCCTCAAGATGCTCCGTTTCGTCTTCCCCATCCCGGAGTTGCCCCCCATCGTGGCGCTGACCGCCGATGCGACGACGGAGACCCGCGAGACGGCCCTGGAGCTGGGCTTCGCGGCCTATGTCACCAAGCCGATCGACGCAGCGCAGCTCTTGGCGACCATCGATCAGCTGGCAGCGAGCCGCCGGACGGTGAGCGAACCGGCCGTGCTGCCCGATAGCGCTGCCGAGCCGCCGGTTGCCGAGCCGTCGGCATCGGGCGGCACGGTGCTGCCGCTGCCCGAGCCGACGGCGCGGACCACGGCACCTCCGACAGCCGGCCGCCGGTCGGGCGACCCACCGCGACCGTCCCGCCGGTCCGCCACCGCGCCGGGCGCAGGCAACGTGCTGGACCGGCGCAAGATTGCGACACTTCTGGAGCTCGATGCGGGGGACGGCTTCTTTGCGCAAGTGGTCGACGATTATCTCTTGGATGTGCAGCAGCTACTGAGCGAGATGAGCGACGCGGTGACGGCTGCCGATGCCCGGGCGTTTCGCGATGCGGCGCATGCGTTGAAGAGCAGTTCGGCGCATATCGGGGCGCAAGGGGTGCTGGAGACCTGCCTCGGCCTGCACCAACTCGACGATCATGCGCTCTTGCTGCGGGCACCTATCGAGCTCCAGCGCCTGCAAACAGCGAGCGAAGCGGCGCGGCGAGCATTGCTGCAGTGTAAAGACGACACTGCTCGACCGCCTGAGCCGCGTCGAGAACGCGGGTAGCACCCGGCAAGAGGGCGTTGAGTGCCTGGCCGGCGAGCAGCGCCAGGGCCAGGTTGCAGAGCTGGTCGAACGAAACGTGCGGCACGGGAGATCTCCCTCGGCGAAGCTCGAAGGTCGAGATCGAACGGTAGCGTGGGATCGAGAGAGGCCGCGCTTCGAGCGGGCCGGCGCTGCGGCAGCCTCGTGCCACGCTGGCCGGCCCGGATCGCCGGGCGCCCTCATGCATCGGCTCAGGCCTTGACCCGCTTTTTCTCCTGCACCCGGGCGAGGCAGTCCATGCGGCGCAGATCGTCGGCCTCGAGCTGCATCGCCAGCTCGACCCAGATGTCGACGATGTCGAGCAGCTCCTGTTTCTGCACCGGATCGACCCGCTTGCAGGCGCGGCGGATGGTGCGCATCGTGGCAAATCGCCGGCCCTGGCCGAGATAGTCGCGCAGCGCCTGCTCACCCTCACCGGGCTCGGCGAGCACGTCGACGAGGCCGAGCTCGACCATCTCCTCGGCACTGCGCGAACGGCCGTCCTCGACGAAGGCCCGGGCCGCCTTCTCGCCGATCTTGCGGACGAGGTAGGAGTAGCCGCCCATGCCCGGGAAAAGATTGAAGAGAATTTCGGGCAGCCCGAACTTGGCCCCCTTCTCGGCCACCACGATGTCGTTGGTGATCATCGATTCGAGCCCGCCGCCGATCGCGTCGCCGGTGACCAGGGCCACGGTCAGGATCGGCAGGCCCATCGCATCGTAGTTGTCGTGCAGCACGTCGATGCAGCGATGCGCGTACTCGGTGAGCTCGCGCTCGCGACCCTCGCGGACACAGCTGGTGAAGAAGCCGAGGTCTCCGCCGAGGCTGAACACCCCCTTCGCCTCCGAGGTCCAGACCAGATACTTGAACGGCATCTCGGCCGCGCCGAGGTGGCTGCACTGCTCCTGCACGTATTGCTGATAGCTGCGCGAGTCGCTGACCAGGGCCGGGGTGTAGCAGCCGCGGTCCTGATGCTTCATCCGCGCCCAGAGGATGCCGGTCTCGGCCTCGAGCCGGGTCGAGAGGGTCGGCAGCTCGACCTCGAGCTCGGGGCGGCGAAGCGGCACCACGGCCGCCGGCAGCCGGCGGAAATCGGAGGGCAACAGCTCGAGATTGTCGTTGACCGCGTCCTGCAGCCCGCGAACGAAGGAATGCGACAGCGCCATGCTCTGAACCTCCAGGGATCGATACTCGGCACATCTTGCAGCCGCGCATCGAATGCTTCGGGAATTTGCGGTTGGAGTGTTTCTCCGCGGTCAGAGGTATTAATAAATAGTTAATGCGGCAACTCTTATCGTTTCGATTTTCTTCGAGTTTCCAGGAAAATGAAAAAATTCTTTTCTTTTATTGCCAGTTATTTTTAACTGGTATTTTAGAGACAAATTTCCTGGGATTTTAGGAGAATGGCCGGACTCAGCCCCAGGGACCGCGGCGGCGGCGCTGGACCAGCGGCAGGGCGACGACGGCGCCCGCCACGAAGCCGCCGATATGCGCCCACCAGGCGACGCCGGCCCCGTCCGGCGCACCCACGGCACTGATCAGCTGCACCGCGAACCAGATGAGCAAGAGCCAGAACGCGCGGATCTCGTGCAGCAGCATGAAGCTGATCGGGATGAAGACGACCACCCGCGAGCGCGGATAGAGCACCAGATAGGCACCGAGCACGCCGGAGATGGCACCCGAGGCACCGATCATCGGGACGGTCGAATCGGGGTCGGGCGCGATCTGCGCTGCCGCCGCGGCGACGCCACTCGCCAGGTAGAAGAGGGCGAATCCGAGATGGCCGAGCCGATCCTCGATATTGTTGCCGAAGATCCAGAGGTAGAGGAGATTGCCCGCCAGATGCAGAAAGCTGCCGTGCAGGAACATCGAGGTGACGAACGTCATCCAGGCGGGCACGATATAGAGGCGCGGGGCGAGCTCGGCGGCGCCGGTGACCACCCCCGGAATCAGACCGAGGCCGAATGCGGCCCGCTGCATGCCGTCCTGGCCGAGCCCCAATTGCCAGAGAAAGCTGATGCCGCAGAGGCCGATCACGGCATAGACCACGTAGGGCGTGTGCCGGGCCGGGTTGAGATCCTTGATCGGGATCAAGCGCGGCTCACCGCTGGGTCTCGAACTTGGGCCGGATCTGGGTCAGCGACGGGCAGCGCTTGCGGTTGGGCTCCGGGGCTCTGAGTGGTGCGCAGGGTGTCAGTGTGCGCCGCGACACCTTGGCGAGCTCCTGGTACTCGGCCGTCCCCTGGCTCTTCCAGGCGATCTCGGCCGGATCGAGCGGCCGGACGACCCGTGCCGGAATGCCGGAGACCAGATGGCCGGCCGGCACCTCGAAGCCGGCCTTGACGAAGGCCATGGCGGCAACGAACGCGCTCTCGCCGATCACCGCCCCGTCCATCACCGTCGAGTTCATGCCGACCAGCGCGTTCCTGCCCACCCGACAACCGTGCAGCACCGCCCCGTGGCCGATATGGCCATGCGCCTCGATCACGCACTCCTTGCCGGGAAAGCCGTGCATCACGCAGCTGTCCTGAATGTTCGCCCCCTCCTCGACGATCAGCCGACCCATGTCGCCTCTGAGCGACACGAAAGGGGCGATATAGACGCCGGGACCAATGATCACATCGCCGATCAGCACCGCCTCCGGATGCACGAAAGCAGTGTCGTCGACCACCGGGCGGATGCCGGCATACTCGTAAATGCGCGCCACGAGGCACCTCCAACCGTCTGCTCTTCTGCCCTACGCAGCCGGCAGAGCACGGGATCGCCCGAACGGCAAGCGGCGCGCCGCAGCGCTCAGCGCCCGTTTCGAAAGTTTTCGTGCTCTTTCATGAGCTCGGCAGCGAGCAGATGCGAGGCGTTGGTCGGCCGTCGATGCAGCAGCCCGAGTGGGGCTGCGGGGTGCCGAGCTCACCTGCGGTCGGCTTACGGCTGGCGGCGGCTCCTCGCCGGCGCTCATCCGCAAGCCCATGAAACAGAAAGAAAACTTTTGAAACCGGCGCTCAGCGTGAGGGCGGCATCTGCTGCTTGTTCGGCGCCACGGGCGCGGCGTCCGGATCGAGCACCGCGAGAACCGCCGCGATCTTCTGCAGCAGCTCGCTCTCCGGCCCCGGCATCCCTTCCTCGGCAGCGACCGCGATCTCGTTCTCGTCGTACTCCCACTGCCGCAGCACCGCGATCTTCTGCTCGGTCGTCAAGCTCGACGCATCGAGCACCGCCGCAGGTTCGGCGAAATGTGCCGCCGGGTCACACAGCACCGCGTCGTAGTCCAGCTTCTCGGCCATCGATGTCCTCCCGTTGCTCGGTTCATCCCTTCATATAAGGGCAGCCGCGATGCCGGTCGACCGAACTTGCCCGCTGCCGCGAGCCTGTCCGACGCAGCGGCGCGTCGCGGCGCCAGGGCCGGACAACCGCAACAGCTGTCTTGTCGGCTTTTGCTGAGAGAACGAACAAGAGAGCGGGAGAGGCACCTCGGTCGCAGCATCGGCGCCCGCGGACCGAGGCCCGCAACATCCCGGCCCTGGCCGAGCTCGAAGCGTCGGGTGAGGACGGCTACCGGGAGTCCTACGAGGTCACCGACGAGGCTCAGCTCGAGGCCTTCCAGGAGAGCGTCGGTCAGCCCGGCGAGCCGACGGACCGAGCCGGCTACGGGTCCGCCGAAGCGAAGTCGCGGATCGCCGCGAGGAAGCGCTCGGCATAGAGGGTCGCCTTGGTCTCGCCCACCCCGTCGACGGCGAGAAAACCGGGGCGATCGTGCGGCCGCTTCTGGGCCATGTCGGTCAGCGTGGCGTCGCTGAAGACGACATAGGCCGGCTTGTCGATCTCCCGCGCGATCTCCAGGCGGAGTGCCTTGAGCGCCTTCAGGAGGCCGGCATCGCCTGGTGCCAGAGGCGACGCGGGTGCGGCAGCGCCATTGGCCGCACGTCTGGCCTTCCCCGGCTTTTGTCGTGGCGGGGCGAGGTCGAGGGCGATGGTCGCGTCGCCCGCCAGGATCGCCTCGGCCTCGCGGCCCGGCCGCAACGCCCCGTGCCCCGCGATGTCGACCTCGATCACGCCCGAGGCATAGAGCTGGCGCACGGCGTTCTTCAGCACTCGCTTGTCCAGGGCCCGCGCCGCGCCGAAGACGGCGATCCGGTCGTGACCGAACTGGGCCACCTTCGCCGTCTGCTCGCCGGCGAGCACGTCGATCAGATGCGCCTGGCCGAAGCGGGCGTCGGTGGCGCGGATGGCCGTCAGCAGCGATCGGGCGAGGCCGGTCGCGTCCACCAGATCCGGCGGCTCCAGACAGCGATCGCAGGTACCGCACGGCGCTGCGCTCTCGCCGAAATAGCCGAGCAGCGCCTGCTTGCGGCAACCGCTCGTCTCGGTGAACGCCAGCAGCGCATCGAGCCTGCGGTGCTCGACCCGCTTCTGCGCCTCCGAGGCCGTGCCGTTCTCGATCAGCCAGCGCCGTCGGCGGATGTCGTCGAAGCCGTAGAGCATGATCGCCTCGGCCGGGGCGCCGTCGCGCCCGGCCCTGCCGATCTCCTGGTAATAGGCCTCGAGATTGCCCGGCAGATCGAGATGCACGACGAAGCGGATGTCCGGCTTGTCGATGCCCATGCCGAAGGCGATGGTCGCCACGACGATCAGATCGGGCTCGGTCAGGAAGCGGTCGAGCAGCACCTTGCGCAAGGCCCCGTCGAGCCCGGCGTGATAGGCGACGGCACGGTAGCCCGCCGCCTCCAGATTGGCCGCGGTCTCCTCGGTGGCTTTCCTCGCCAGGCGGTAGACGATCCCCTGCTGCCCCGGAAACCGGGCCAGAATGTCGAGCAGCTGGCGCTCCGGCCGATCCTTCTGCAGCACCGTGAGCTTGATGTTCGGCCGGTCGAAGCCGTGCACGAAGACCCGGGCGTCACGGTCCTTGAAGAGTTGGCCGGCGATGTCCTCCCGGGTCACCCGATCGGCCGTGGCGGTGAACCCGGCGACACAGGCCTGCGGATAGCGGGCGGGCAGGCTCGCGAGTGTCCGGTAGTCGGGGCGAAAATCGTGGCCCCACTGGCTGACGCAATGCACCTCGTCGACGATGATCTGGCCGACCGGCAGCCGGTCGAGGGCCGCCTGCAGGCGTTCCGTGCCCAAAAGCTCGGGCGAGAGATAGAGGAGCTTGAGCCTACCCTCCTTGATCGCCTGCCAGATCCGCGCCCGCTCGCCCCGATCGACACCACTGTGCACGGCCGCCGCCTCGACCCCCAAGAGCCTGAGCTGGGCCACCTGATTGTCCATGAGTGCGATCAACGGCGAGACGACCAGGGTCAGCCCCGGCTTGATGACCGCGGGCAGCTGGTAGCAGAGGCTCTTGCCGCCGCCCGTCGGCATCACCGCCAGGACATCCTCACCGGCGAGCAGCGCCTCGACGATCTCGCGCTGGCCGGGGCGAAAACCCCGAAAACCGAACACCCGCAGCAGCGCAGAGTCCAGCGCCCCTTCGGCAGGGGTGGGCGATCGGTCGAGACGGGCGGCGGGCAAGGTCGCTCCGGAACTGTCGGCAGGCACGCCCGGATAGCAGCAAGGGCAATCGAAAAGCCAGCAAAACCGGGGCGCCCGGTGCTGCTGGCGCGACCCGATGCTTTGGCGTAAAGCAGACACGACACCGGGACGGCAGGAGGAGCAAGCCCGCATGACCAATGTCGCCGTGGTCGGCTCGCAATGGGGCGATGAAGGCAAGGGGAAGATCGTCGACTGGCTGAGCGAGCGAGCCGACGTCGTCGTCCGCTTCCAGGGCGGCCACAACGCCGGTCATACGCTGGTCGTCGACGGTGTGACCTACAAACTCAGCCTCTTGCCCTCGGGGGTCGTCCGCCCGGGCAAGCTCTCGGTCATCGGCAACGGTGTGGTCGTCGACCCCTGGGCGTTGCTCAGCGAGATCGAGACGGTGCGCGGCCAGGGTGTCGCCATCGGCTCCGAGACGCTGCGGATCGCCGAGAACGCGACACTGATCCTCCCCTTCCACGGCGAGCTCGACCGGGCGCGCGAGGAGGCCCGGGCCAAGGTCGAGGGCGGCTCCGGCAAGATCGGCACGACCGGCCGCGGCATCGGCCCGGCCTACGAGGACAAGGTCGCCCGCCGCGCCATCCGCATCTGCGATCTCGCCGACGAGAGTGTGCTGGAGCAAAAGCTGGTCGAGCTCCTCCTCCACCACAACGCGCTGCGCCGCGGCTTCGGCGTCGAGGAGATCGACGGCGGGCGGCTGTTGGACGAGCTGCGGCAACTGGCCCCCCGGCTGCTGCCGTTCGCCGAGCCGGTCTGGCTCCGGCTCTCCGAGCTCCGCCGCGCCGGCCGGCGGATCCTCTTCGAGGGTGCGCAAGGGGCAATGCTCGATGTCGACCACGGCACCTATCCGTTCGTCACCTCGTCCAACACCACGGCCAGCATGGCGGCGACGGGCTCCGGCGTCGGGCCGGACACGGTGGGCTACGTGCTGGGCATCACCAAGGCCTACACCACCCGTGTCGGCTCCGGGCCCTTCCCGACCGAGCTCTTCGACGCCATCGGCAACCGGCTCGGCGAGCGGGGCCGCGAGTTCGGCACGGTCACCGGGCGCAAGCGCCGCTGCGGCTGGTTCGACGCGGTGCTCGTGCGCCAAGCCGTGAAGACCGGCGGGATTCGCGGTTTGGCCCTGACCAAGCTCGACGTCCTCGACGGCTTCGACACCTTGAAGATCTGCACCGCCTACAATCTCAACGGCCAGACCCTCCACCATCTGCCGGCCGGGATGGCGGCACAGGCAGCGGTCAAGCCGATCTACGAGGAGCTCGAGGGCTGGCAGGACAGCACGGCGGGTGCGAGGAGCTTCGCCGAGCTGCCGGCCGAGGCCGTCAAATACGTGAAACGGCTGGAGGAACTGGTCGAGGCACCGGTCGCCCTCTTGTCCACGAGCCCGTCCCGCGACGATACCATCCTGGTCACCGATCCGTTCGCGGACTGAAGCACCGCCGCAGCAGTCGTCGACGGCACTCTCGGATTTGGATTGCTGCGACGCAAATATCGCGCGTGAAGCTAACACAATATTAAGAATTGTCGACTAGGGTTCGCTCAATGGCGCGGCATTGACCACGCTTTTCAGGTAAAAGTCTCGTTTGCTTTTTCGCTGCAGGCGCTTGTTCGCTCGGGCGACCGATGATAAGCTGCCGGCAATGGTTGTTGTATGTTGCAATCATGCTCGTTCGATCGAGTGCCTCGAGCGCACTCTGTCGAACAGGGAGGGCTGGCTGTGCACAATGGCAAAGCCGGGCTGTTACGACACCGGATCGTCGATGTTCTTCGAACCGAAAGCCGCTGGCCCTGGCCGGACGGGCTGCGGCCGACCGAGCGTCTGCTGGTCGCCGTCGTCGCCGGGTTCGCCTTCGTTTGCCTGTTCTACGGCTTCCTGCAACTCGCCGCCGTGTTCGACAACGGCGGGGCGGTCAGCCTCTTCTTCCCGATCGCCGGGCTCTGCTTTCTCTTCGGCTTCCTCTTCGGGCCGGTCTATCTGCCGGTCCCGATCCTCGCCGTTCTCGCCAGTGATGCGATCCTCACCGGGGGTTTCGATCCCGGCCAGGCGCTGCACATCGCCCGCCAGGCCCTCCTTTATGGTGGGGCCGGCCTGTTGTTGCGCCTGTATTACGGGCGCAACCCTGCTGCCGGCAGGTCGGCGCGACTGGGTGCCCTGCTCGCGGCGGCCCTCGGTGCGGTCGCCGTCAATCTCGCCGCCGCCCTGCCGGTCTTCGCCTGGGCCGGCGCGCTCGCACACAGCGACCTGGCGACGCTGGCTTTCGGCTTCTTCCTGGGTGACGCGAGTGGCCTTCTTTTGGTCGCACCACCGGCACTCCTGCTCGTGGATCGGCTGTTGGAGCGGCGGCGCCGCGCCATCGAGCCGATCGGGCTGGGCCGGCGCGACCGTTTGATCGCCGCCGGCCTGCTGGCGCTCACCGCGGTCCTCGTGCTCGTGGCGCTCTTCGCCCTGACGCACGAGACGGACGTCGCGGCGGCCCTGACCCCGGCGCTGTTGCCCATTCTGATCGGCGCCATGCTCTTCGGCTACGCCATGGCCGTGGGCCTGTTCAGCTTCGCGGCAGCACTTCTGCTCGCGACCGGCATCGTCGTGGCCGATCCGCCGAGCGTTCTGGCGCTGCAGACCGTCATCGTCGTCTGCTGCGTCGCCACGCTTGCGGTCGGTGCCGCCACCGACGATCGCAAGCGGGTCATCGCCCGGCTCGATGCCTCGGTCGCCGAACGCACCCGAAGGCTCGATGTGAAGAACGCCGCGCTGATCCGCCGCAATGCCGAATTGCGGGCGGTCGCGATCACCGATCACCTGACCGGGCTCGCCAATCGCCGCGCCTTCGAGCAAGAGCTGCGTCGCCGGCTGGCGCGCGGGTCACCCGCCAGCGGCCTGCTGCTGCTCGACATCGACCGGTTCAAGCGGATCAACGATGCGCACGGCCACGACGCCGGCGATCAGGCGCTGGTCCACGTCGCCCGCGTGCTGGAAGCCGGCGTCCGCGGCAACGATCTCTTGGCACGGATCGGCGGCGAGGAGTTCGCCGTGCTGTGCACCGCCGCGGATGTCGAGCAATTGCACGAGATCGCCGAACGACTGCGCCGGCTGGTCCTCGCCGCGCCGTTGCGGCACGGCGAGAACGACGTGCGTCTGGCCATCAGCATCAGTGTCGGCGGGACACTCCTGGGATCGGCCGACGACCTCGACAGCCTGCTGCGCCATGCCGATCGCGCCCTCTATGCGGCCAAGCGCGCCGGCCGCAACCGTTCGCGGATCGTCTCGCCGCCCGACAGTCTGCCGGCGGCGGCCGTTTCAGGTTGACCCTTGGCGCCGGCGACCGAGCCGGTCGACGAGTTCGACGATCGCCGCCACCCGCTCGGCATTGTCGGTGGCGAGCCGGCCGTCGCCGTGCCGCAGCGAGTTCTCGAAGCCGACCCGCAAATCACCGCCGAGGGTGGCCGCCATCGCGAGGCACGCCGTCTCCTCCCGCCCGAAGGCGCAGACCATCCAGGGCTCCCCGGCCGGGTGTCGCTCGAGAAAGCCGAGCAGTGCCCTGGGCTCGACCACCTCGCCGGGTGCGAGATAGCGGCCGAGCACGAAGAGCACGTGGCGGAGTTCGGCCGGGACGACGCCGCTCGCTCGCAAGGCCGCCAGCCGATCGAGCTCCTCGGGGGCGTAGAGGATGAGCTGCGGCTCGATGCCGGTCTCCAGCAGCCAGGCGAAAAAGTCACGCGCGGCACCATGTCCTGCACCCTCGGGGCCTTCACCCTCGGTGTCGCCACTCTCGGGCAGGAGTTCGCGCAGCGCCAGCGAGACGCCGTCCGGCATGAGCGCCAAGCCACGCACTGCCGCCATCTGCTCGGCCGCGGTGTAGCGGCCGACCGCCTCGGTGGTGACCTGGAGGAAGAGCCCGTCGCCGACCGCCGCGCGCACCGCCTCGATGTAGCGGGCATAGATCAGCGGATCGAGCGTGTGCGCGCCCTCGGCGTCCCGGGCATGCAAATGGATCGCCGTCGCCCCCGCCGCCCGGCAGGCCACCGCCGTCGCCGCCACCTCGCCGGGCGTGACCGGCAGAGCCGGATGATCCCCCTTACCCAGCCGCGCCCCGTTGGGTGCGACCATGATCCGACAGGGCCGATCGAGATCGGGGCGTTTCACCCCTCGAGCGACCCGATCGCTCGATCCAGCGCACGGCCGAGCTTGTCGGTGATCGCTTCGACATGGCCGTCGTCGATGATGAAGGGTGGGGCGAGGAGGATGTGGTCGCCCTGCCTGCCGTCGATCGTGCCGCCCATCGGATAGCACATCAGGCCTTCGGCCATCGCCGCCTTCTTGATCCGGGCGTTGAGCGCCAGGGCCGGATCGAAGGGTGCCTTGGTCGCCCGATCCTCGACCAGCTCGAGGCCGCGGAAGAGGCCGCGGCCGCGGATCTCGCCCACGTGCCGGTGATTGCCGAAGCGCTCGACCAGGCTCGTCTCCAGCCGCTCGCCCATCGTGTTCACCCGCTCGAGCAGTCCCTCGTCCTCGATCGCCCGCTGCACGGCGAGACCGGCGGCACAGGCCGTCGGGTGGCCCATATAGGTGTGGCCGTGCTGGAAGAAGCCGGTGCCGTCACGGATCGCCGTCACGACCTTCTCGTGCACCAGCGTCGCGCCGATCGGCTGATAGCCCGCACCGAGCCCCTTGGCGACGCAGATCAGGTCCGGTGCCACCCCCTCCTGCTCACAGGCGAAGAGGGTGCCGGTCCGGCCCATGCCGCACATCACCTCGTCGAGGATCAAGAGAATGCCGTGCCGGTCGAGGACCTCGCGAATCGCCCGGAAGTAGCCCGGCACCGGCGGCACCGCCCCCATGGTGGCGCCGACCACGGGCTCGGCGATGAACGCGATGACGCTCTCGGGCCCCACCTCTTGCAGATGCGCCTCGAGCTCGGCCGCGAGCCTCAGGCCGAACGCCTCCTCGCTCTCGTCCGACCGCTTCTCGCGATAGCTGTAGCAGGGGGTGAGATGATCGGCGTCGATCAGGATCGGCTCGAACTGCCGGCGGCGCCACTGATTGCCGCCGACGGCCAGCGCTCCCAGCGTATTGCCGTGATAGCTCTGCCGCCTGGCGACGAAGCGGCGACGCTGCGGCTGGCCGATCTCGAGGTAGTATTGCCGGGCGAGCTTGAGTGCCGCCTCGACCGCCTCCGAGCCGCCCGAGACGAAATAGACCTTGTCCATGCCGGCAGGGGCCCCGGCGATCAGCTTGCTCGCCAGCGCTTCGGCGGGCTCGCTGGTGAAAAAGCCGGTGTGCGCATAGGCGAGCCTGCCCACCTGGTCCTTGATCGCCTGGATGACGGCAGGGTGGCTGTGGCCGAGGCAGGAGACGGCAGCCCCACCGGAAGCGTCGAGATAGCGCCGCCCCTCGCTGTCGACGACATAGACCCCGTCGCCGGCGACGGCGGTCGGGTAGGTCTGACGGAGATGGCGGTAGAAGACCCGGCTCAACGCTCCCTCCCCTTCGCCCGCGACCGCCTCAGAGCAGATAGGCGGCGAGCTGCTGCTGCACGGCCGCGGTCAGCTCGTCGTCGAACTGGACCAGCAGATCGCCGATCAAGCGATTGGCCTCGGCGTCCATCGCCATCACCGAGGTGTTGCGCGGGATCGGCCGGCGACGCTGCGCTTCGGCCTGCACGGCGGCCTGCTCGACCCCGTCCGGCCCCATCACCGCGAGGCGCACGCGGACCAGAACATCGAGCACCCGGTCCGGCGCCCGGGTCAGCGCCTCGCGCGCCGTGCCCTCGAGCTCGAGCACCTCCTCCAGCACCCGAGCCTCCTCGATCGTCACCTGCAGCCAGCCCTCCCCCATGCCGGTGCGCAGCCGCTCGTCGAGAAATTCCTTGGTCGCTTCCAGCAGCCGGGCGCTGCGCTCGCGATCACGAAAGCCCACGTTCTCCGGCAAGCTGCTGCGATCCTCGAGGGCGAGTTCGGCCACGGTGAAGACCAGCGGCGGCTCGGCGCTCACGGCCTCGATCGGCTGCCGCAACTCCGGGCCGGTGCAGGCGGCGAGGACGAGGATGACCAGGGCCGAGAGGAGAGGTTGCGGGCTCAATGCAGGGTATCCTCGAAGAGAGCTGCGATATCGGCGGGCGTGAAGCGATAGACGCGGCTGCAGAACTCACATGTGACCACGACTCTGCCAGTTTCGTCCTGCATCGCCAAGACCTCGTCGCGCTCGAAGCGCGCGAGCACGGCTTTGACCCGGTCCTCGTCGCAAGAGCAGCCGAACGCGAGATCGAGCGAATCGAACACCCTGACACCGTCCTCGTGGAACAGGCGGAACAACAGCGTGTCGGGGCCCAATGCGGGATCGAGCAGCTCGGCATCCGACAGCGTATCGAGCAGCAGCATGGTGCGCCGCCAATCGTCCTCGCGCTCGGCTGCCGTCACCGCCCCTTCGCCCGGCATCGCCTGGACGATGACGGCAGCCGCCCGCCAGGCCCGGGCATGCTCGTCATAGGCCACGGCCGAGCGAATCCCGGTCGGCACCTGCTCGGACTGGTGGAAATAGCTGAGCATGCTCGCCTGCAGCGAGCGCCCGTCGAGCTGCACGATGCCCTGATAGGTCTCGCCACCGCTGGCCGCCTGGTCGACCGTCAGCGCCATAAGGCCGTCGCCGACGAGATCGGCGAACGCCGGGTCCTCGCCGAGCGCTTCGGCCTCGAAGCTGGCGTAGCCACGCATCTGCCCGTCATTGGTGACATCCGCCACCATCAGGCGAACGGGGCCTCGGCCGCGGATCTGCAGGGAAAAGCGCCCGGCGAACTTCAGCCCACCGGCGAGCCCGCCGGCCAGCACCAGAAGCTCGCCCAAAAGGTCGGAGACGGGCCGTGGATAGGCGTGCGCCTTCAAGACCGTGTCGACCGCATCGCCCAGCCGGACCAGGCGGCCGCGCAATTGTGAGGTCTCGAGCTGAAACGGGCGCAGCACATCGAGACGGGACGGTTGCAACAAGCTCATGGACCGAGGTTAGCCGGCGAGGCACCAGGCGAGAATGGCTTTTTGCACGTGCAGGCGATTCTCCGCCTCGTCGAAGACGACACTCATCGGCCCGTCGATCACCTCCGCCGTCACTTCCTCGCCGCGATGCGCCGGCAGGCAGTGCATGAAGATCGCCCCGGGTGCGGCCGCCTCCATCAGCGACCGATCGACGGTGAACGGCTCGAGCAGCCGGTGGCGGCGCTCGGCATCGGCATCGCCCATCGAGACACGGGTATCGGTGATCACCGCATCGGCCCCGGCGACCGCGGCATAGGCGTCGTGCGTCACCTCGATCCGCCCCTGATGCGCCCGCGCCCAGGCCAACGCCTCGGGGTCGGGCGACAGCTCGCGCGGGCAGGCGATGGCGAGCTCGAAATCGAAGCGTACCGCCGCATGGATGAAGGAAGTGACCACATTGTTGCCGTCGCCGGACCAGGCGAGGCGCTTGCCGCGAATCGGACCCTTGTGCTCCTCGAAGGTCATGACGTCGGCCATGATCTGGCAGGGGTGGGAGCTGTCGGTGAGGCCGTTGATCACCGGCACGGTGGCGTGGGCGGCGAGTTCCAGGAGCTTGGCGTGCGCATCCGTGCGGATCATCACGCAGTCGACGTAGCGCGACAGCACGGCTGCGGTGTCCGCCACCGTCTCGCCCCTCCCGAGCTGCATCTCCTTGCCGTGCAGCACGACGCTTCGGCCGCCGAGCTCACCGACACCGACCTCGAAGGAGACCCGGGTGCGGGTCGAGGGCTTCTCGAAGATCAACGCCACGGTCTTGCCGGCGAGCGGCTGCTGGGTCCGCGCCCCGCTCTTCATCGCCGCGGCTTCACTGACGATGCCGCGCAGCTCGGCCGAATCGAGTTCCGACAGGTCGAGAAAATGCCGGCGACGGGTCACGCCGCGACGTCCCGACAGCAGGCGGCAACAATCTCGAGTGCCGTGTCGATCTCCGCCTCGCTCACCGTCAAGGGCGGCAACAGGCGCAGGATATTGTCGCCGGCCGGCACGGTGAGCAGGCCTGCCGCACGCAAGGTGGCGGCGACCTCGACATTGCTCCGCCGTGGCTTGAGGCCGAGCATCAGCCCGGTGCCGCGCACCAGCTCGAAGCTGTCGCCGTGCCGGGCGACGAGCGCTTCGGCACCCTCGCGCAGATAAGCGCCGCGCGCCTCGACAGTAGCGAGAAAACCCTCGCCCAGCATGACGTCGAGCACCGCCCCGGCCACCGCCGAGGCCAGGGGATTGCCGCCGAAGGTCGAGCCGTGGGTCGACAGCGTCATGCCCGAGGCGGCGCGGGCCGTCGCCAGACAGGCGCCGATCGGAAAGCCGCCGCCCAGGCCCTTGGCGAGCCCCATGATGTCCGGTGTCACGCCGAAATGCTGGTGCGCGAAGAGGTGGCCGGTGCGGCCCATGCCGCATTGCACCTCGTCGAATATCAGGAGGATGTCGTGCCGATCGCAGAGGGCGCGCAAGCCCTCGAGGCAGACCCGGGGCAGCGGCCGGATACCGCCTTCGCCCTGGATCGGCTCGAGCATGATCGCCGCCGTCGCGTCGGTGATCGCAGCCTCGAGAGCGTCGTGATCGCCGAACGGCACCTGGTCGAACCCGTCGAGCAGCGGTGCAAAACCCTCGGTCAGCCGCGTACCGCCGGCCGCCGAGATGGTCGCCATGGTCCGGCCGTGAAACGCCCCCTCGAAGGTGACGATCCGGTTGCGCTCGGGCCGGCCACGGTGAAAATGGAACCGGCGCGCCATCTTGATGCAGGCCTCGATGGCCTCGGCACCCGAATTGCACAAGAACACCGTCTCGGCGAAGGAGTTGGCGACCAGCCGGTCGGCGAGCCGCTCGAGCTCGCCGATGCGAAAGAGATTGGAGACGTGCCAGAGCTTGGCCGCCTGGTCCTGCAGCGTCTTCACCAGTTGCGGATGGCAGTGGCCGAGCCCGTTGACCGCGATGCCGCTGGTGAAATCGAGAAAGCGGCGGCCGTCGGTGGTCCAGAGCCAGCTGCCCTCGCCGCGCTCGAAGACGAGGTCGATCCGATTGTAGACCGGCAAAAGCGAGGGGACAGCGGCGTTTCGGCTCATGGTCGGTGATCCGGTTCGGGACGTTCGGTAGATGGCGCAGCCCATCCGTCGCGTCAACGTGACGGAATTGGTACCACGGTCAAGCTTTGAGCTTGTAACCTAGGCGGACCAATCGGAGGACCAAGAACCAAAGTGCGGCGTTGACCAGAGCCAGGAACCCCGCCCCGGCGAGGATGTGGCCGTCGTAATGGCCGGTAAAGCCGTAGCGCACCCCGTCGATCAGGTGGAAGAACGGGTTGGCCAGCGCCACCCCGTGGAACACCTCCGGCAGCCGGTCGATCGAGTAGAACGTGCCCGACAGGAACGACAGCGGGGTGACGACGAAGTTGGTGACGGCCGCCATGTGGTCGAACTTCTCGGCCCAGAGGGCGGCGAGAAAGCCGAGGCTCGAGAGCAGCAACGAGGCCATCAGGGCGAAATAGAGGATCGCCCAGAGATGGACCGGGGTCATGTCGGCGAACGGTATCATGCCGAGCCAGACCACCGCCCCCACCAGCATGCCGCGGGTCACGCCACCCATCACCACGCCGAACAGGAGCTCGCCCGCGGACAAGGGTGGCATCAGGTAGTCGACGATATTCCCCTGCACCTTGGCGATCATGATCGAGGACGAGGTATTGGCGAAGGCATTCTGGATGATCGCCATGACGATGAGACCCGGGGCGAGAAAATCGACGAAGGCCACACCCTCGACGGCCGGCCGGTCGGCACCCAGCGCCAGGCTGAAGATCGCGAGAAAGACCAGGGTGGTGATCACCGGGGCGAGGACCGTCTGGGTCATCACCTTGATGAACCGGCGCACCTCCTTGACGTAGAGGGTCCAGAGCCCGACCACGTTGACGTCGCCGAAGGTGCCGAAGGTGGAGGTGCCGGGGCCGACCGCGAGATTGCGGGCGGCCTCGGCCGCCGTGCGCCGCTCGATGCTCAAAGAATCCGTCCGAATGCCGAAGGAACGCCGCAACTTAGGCGGCCGGGCCCACAAAGTCGAGGGGAGGACCGCAAACCCTTTGACAGCCGGCCGAGGCAGCGCTATCTGGCTCGGATCGGCCAGGGCCTCTCTGGCCGCATTGTCGTTTGTGCACATAGCTCGATGCTGCCGGCGACCCCGCATCACCTCAACAGTTGCACCTAGGGCCCATGACCAAGCGTATTCAGGCGAAGAACAAGATCTGCCGCCGGCTCGGCGTCAATCTCTGGGGCCGGACCAAAAGTCCGCTTGCCCGTCGCGATTATGGGCCCGGCGAGCACGGCCAGAAGCGCCGCAAGATGTCGGACTACGCCAATCAGCTGGCGGCCAAGCAGAAGCTGAAGAAGTACTACGCCAACATGACCGAGAAGCAGTTCCGCCGCGCCTACGAAGAGGCGAGCCGCCAGCGCGGCGACACGGCGGAAATGCTGATCGGGCTGCTCGAGCGGCGGCTCGACATCACCATTTTCCGCTGCAACTTCGTGCCGACCATTTTTGCCGCGCGGCAGCTGATCAATCACGGCCATGTCATGGTCAACGGCAAGCGGGTCAACATCCCGAGCTACCGGCTCGGCGAGGGCGACATCATCGAGCTCAAGGAGCGGGCGCAGACCATGCCGATGGTGATGGAAGCGGTCGCCCGCCCCGAGCGCGACGTGCCCGAATATCTCACCGTCGACAGCAAGGCGATGAAGGGCCAGTTCGTGCGCATCCCCAAGCTCGCGGACGTGCCCTACCCGGTGCAGATGGAGCCCAATCTCGTCATCGAGTACTATTCGCGCTGAGGTGAACGGGGTCGCGCCGAGGTGATCGGGGGCCGCCACGCCGGCGACCGCCCGGCTGCCGAAATCGATCTGCGGCGGCGCGGCCTGTCGGCTGGTCTCGCGGCAATGGCCGTGGTGGCCGCTCTCGGCAGCCGACCGGCGCGCGGTTCGTGCACCATCCCGCAGCGGCGCCGCCTCGATTACGAGCTGCGGGTGAGCGGCTTGCAGATCGCCGAGATGGCGCTGGAGTTCAGCTGCGCGGGCAGCTTCGCGATCGTCGAGCTGCAGCTGGTCAATCGTGGCGTCGCCACGTTCTTCGCCGGTCGCAATCGCACGTCCATGACAGCCCGGATCGGCTTCGACGCCGACGGCCGGCCGCAGCCGACGCACTTTCGCGCATCGTATCAGAAGCCGGATCGCTTGCGCGAAACCGAGCTGCGCTTTGCCCCCGACGGTGAGCTGACCCGGCTGGTCACCCGCAACCAGGGCCGCGAGCAGGAAAGCCCGGTCCCGCCGGAACTGCGCGAGCCCTCGATCGACCCGCTGGCGGCAATCATGTGCCTGAGCTACTGGCTCGGCGAGCGTGCGGCGCCGGGCGACCACATCCTCTATCCGGTATTCGAGGGCCGCAAACGTGCCGATCTCGAAGCGATCTACCGCGGCCCTACGCGCGTCGATGCCGCCGGGCGCTCATGGGACGCACATCACCTGGAGGCGTCGCTGAGGGGACTTTCCGGCTTCGACGAGAAGGACAGCTTCGTCACGCTGCCCGGTGAGAAGCGCGACTGGATCGACGTCTTCGTCAGCGACGATCCGCTGCCGGTGCCGCTGTTGATCAGCAACACGGCGAGCCGGCTGCCGAGCCGGATCGAACTCACTTCCGGATAGTCCGGCGGGTGAGCCCGCCTCCGACCCGGCGACCCGAACGGCCTCAGCGGGTGCCGCGTTCGGCCTCGACCTCGGCCTGCTGGCGTTCGTGCTTGTGCTCGAGCGCATAAGGATCGTCACCGTGCCGCTTCTGGCTCTTGTCGGTGCGCCGGTACTGGTAGGCGGCAAAAGCGATAGCAGCCAGGAAGGTGACCAGAAACAGCCAGAAGATCAGTGTGCCCGTGGTCATCAGCGTCTCCATCGAAGTTGGTGGAGGCCGCCCTCGGATGCCTTGTTTCCGCACCGGGTGTCGGCGACGAAACCCGAAGGCGACCGGGTGCCGAAGCACCCGTCGTGCGAATTCGGGCGAACAGTTGCCGCCCGACACCCCCTGTATCGAGACCAACGACCAACCCGCCGCCCGAGTTCCCCGATTTCTCGAGAGCGATCCGCATCGAGCCCGTGACCTCGGGCTTCGTCACCCCGGCAGCACGAGCCGACGCTCTACGGTCCGAGGACATCGCCCATCGGACCGTAGGGCGTCGGGCGGCGCTGACTGAGAATGTGAACTCAGGCGTGAACCGCGATCCAGCCTTCGTCCTGGGTGTCATCGGGTAGTGAGCAGGCGAGTTGACCTTCCGCAACGGCCATCGCGGCGAAGGCGCACAGGATCGCATCGAGCGCATCGGCGTTCGAGCGCGCGCGTTCAAAATATGGTTCAGGAACGCTGACACGATCGCCGATCCGCGCCAGGACCGCTTCGCGTCTTTCTTCCCTATGGTGGTAGCCCTGCGCCCTGATGCCCCAATGTTTCAACTGAGCCGCAGGGAAAGCCTCGACCAGGAGGGGTTGCCCTTCCGCTTGCCAGGGCCAGCACGGAAACCCAGTCGACGCAATGAATTTCAGACACGCGACGGTGAAGGGTGCACCCGGGCGCGCCCGACCGTTCCAAAGCGTGCTTCGCACGTTGATACCCTTTACTCGCCACGCTCTTTCGGTCTGCCGTAACGGCTGAGCCTGCTGCAATGGTTCGATTTCGCTCGCGAAGGCCACGAGATGGCAGCCCTTGGGGAACGGGCGTCCATCATGTGGAAGCCGACAGATCTCTTCGAGCAGCTGTTTCCTTCCGGCTCTTTTGGGGAGATGTCGATGCGGAATTGAAAACGGCGCATCGATACCAACCGCCGTCGGAACCTGATCGCGCAGCCAGCACCCGAGCCTGGCGAAGGGATGTCCACCACCTGGCAGCCTCTGAACAGGATCGAGAGCCTGGACGATTGGCCGTGTAGCGGTGCCTGTGAGCTGCGCGATCCAAACGTTGGAGTTGCCGCAATCCGGCCCCCACATCGTGGCGTTGCCAGAAAAGTCGATGCCGACCCATCTCATTATGGTAGCTTTCGCGCTGGCTTCGGCCCTCACAAATCTCTAGCCGCATTTCAACCACAGGCTTTGAGGTTCCGCCACATGAGTCGAGCCGCCCCCGACCCGAGGCAACGCTAGCCGCTCGGCGTCGAGACCTCGCTCGTTTTCCTGAACACCATCGTCGGCAACCCGCAGATCGAGGTCGGCGACTACACCTATGACCACGACTTCGACGACCCGTTGGGTTTCGAGCGCAACGTCCGCTACCTCTTCCCGTTCGAGAACGACCGCCTGATCATCGGCCGCTTCTGTGCAATCGCGCACGGTGCGACCTTCGTCATGAACGGCGGCAACCACCGGACCGATGGCCTTTCGACCTATCCCTTCGGCATCTTCGGCGGCGGCTGGAGCAAGGCGCTGCCGGAAAGCTGGCCGAGCCGCGGCGACCTCGTGGTCGGCCACGACGTCTGGATCGGCTACCGGGCGACGCTGCTCGCCGGCATCAGCGTCGGCCATGGTGCGGTCATCGGGGCGGCGAGCGTCGTGGCGAGGACGTCCCGCCCTATGCGATCGTCGCCGGCAACCCGGCCCGTGTCCTCGGCTATCGCCACCCGCCGTCGACCATCGATCGGCTGCTCGCACTCGCCTGGTGGGACTGGCCGATCGACCACCTGACGCGGCACGTCGACCGCCTCGCCGCGGGCGACATCGACGCCCTGGCCGCGGTCGCCCCGGCCGATCCCCGACCGCGCGCCGTGCCGCCGCGGCCGGAAGCCTCGTGCCGCGGCCCCCGTGATCCGGCCCGCCACCGGCTCAATACGGCAGGATGATATCGAGGACCTGGGCACCGTAGCGGGGTTGCTGAACGTCGGTGATCTGACCCCGGCCGCCGTAGGCGACGCGGAGCTCGGCGATCTTCTCGTGGCTGATCGTGTTGTTGGGCGTGATGTCCTCGGGCCGCACGATGCCGGCGATGCCGATCTCGCGGACCTCGAAATTGACCCGGATCTCCTGCTTGCCGTCGATCACCATGTTGCCGTTGGGCAGCACCTGCACGATGGTCGCCGCGAGATTGAAGGAGATGCTCTCCTGGCGCCGGACATTGCCGCGGCCCTGGTTCGACATGTCGCTCGCCGCACCGACGAGCGCGGTCGGATCGACGGCATTGGGGAAGACCTTGTCGAGCTTGGTCTCCAGGCCGAAGAAGCTCGGGATCCCGAGATCCTCGGTGTTGCTGCGCGATCGCGCACTCTCGTTCGAGAGGGTCGCCCGGTCGTCGACGGTGACGCTTACGGTCAAGAGATCGCCCACCCGGCGGGCGCGCTGGTCGCGAAAGAAGCCGCGCGCCCCTTCCCGCCAGAGCGAGTTGGCGCCGGCACTCCTCGGCTCCTCGGGCGGCGGCATCGGGATCGAGACGGGCTGGTAGCCCTGACGCTCGACCGGGTTCTCGACCGGCCGCAGGTCCGGTGGCTTGCCGACGTTCTCCAGCCGTTCGAGCGTGTTGCAGGCGCCGAGCAGGACGAGGGCGAGCACGGCGGGCAGCCGCCGCAGCCCGCTCATCGGACCACCCTTCGCTGGTCACCGACAGTGACCCGCCGCGGCCCGGTGACGAGCCCGCTCAGCCGCTGGCCACTGTCGAGATTGGCGATGCCCACTACACTGCCGCGACTGCCGTCGTCGAGTGCTCGGCCGGTGGTGACGAGCTCGAGCCCGGGGGCGCGATAGACGATCTCGACCGTCTCGCCACGTCGCACCAGCTGCGGTGCTCGAACGTCGCCCCGCCGCAGTGGCCGACCGGGCAGCAGCCGCCGCCGCGCCTCGACGTCCTCGAGGTCCGCCGGATCGACGAGCGTGTCGGCCCGGAGCTGGCGTTCGGCGACGACGAGCGGCGCCAAGAGATCGGCGCTCAACCGCTCGCCGGCGGCGATGGTACGCACCGGCACCAGGATCTCGACCATGGCTCGGGCCCGGCCGGCGAGCCCGAGCACCCGCTCCTCGCCACTCTCCAGACGGACCAGAAAGGCGCCGGAAAACCGCTCGCTGCGTGGATCGAACCGGAGCTCCAGCAGCTGCAGGAAAGCATCGGTCGTGGCCGGATTGTGCAGCGGCAGTGCCGGCTGGGTGAACGCGAGCTCGAACCGCTCGCCCGGCGGCAAAGCCGGCTCGACCAGGGCCCCGAGCTGCGTCTCGCCGAGCGGCTCGCCGGGTGCCAGCCAGAGACTGGCCCCGGCGGCACCGGGCAAGCCCGCCACGACGAGCAGCAGCGCGACCGCGAGACGACGAACGTAAAGCATCATGCCGGTCATCGCAGCTGGGTCACGGTCATCATCATCTCGTCGGAGGCCGAGATGACCTTGGAGTTCATGTCGTAGGCGCGCTGCGCGGTGATCAGGCTGGTGATCTCCTGCACCGGGTTGACGTTCGAGCTTTCGAGAAAGCCCTGCAGGACAGTGCCGTAGCCGGCACTGCCGGGCGGGCCGAGATTGGCCGGGCCCGAGGCCTCGGTTTCCAGAAGCAGGTTGTCGCCCACCGCTTCGAGCCCGACCGGGTTGACAAAGGTCGCGAGCTCCAACTGGCCCAGGGCGCGCATCTCGATCTCGCCCTGGATCTTGGCGGTGACCATGCCCTCGGCGTTGATCGCGATCTCGACCGCATCCGCGGGAACAGCGATGCCGGGCGAGAGCAGATAGCCGTCGGCGGTGACCACCTCGCCGTCGGGGCTGAGCTGGAAATTGCCGGAACGCGTGTAGCCGAGTTCGCCGGTCGGCAGTTCGACGACGAAATAGCCCGAGCCCTGGACGGCGAGATCCAGCCGGTTCTCGGTGTTGACCAGGTTGCCCTGCTCGAGCACGCGGTAGACCGAGGCCGTCTTGACCCCCGAGCCGAGCTGCACACCCGCCGGGATGATCGTGCCGTCCGCGGACGAGGCGGCGCCGATCCGCCGCTGGCTCTGGTAGAGCAGGTCCTGGAACTCCGGGCGCATCCGCTTGAAGCCCGTGGTCGTCATGTTGGCGATGTTGTTGGAGATCACCTCGACATGCAGCTGCTGGGCCATCATGCCGGTGGCGGCGACGCTCATCGAGCGCATGGGCGACTCCTCGAAGGGCTGAAGGCGAAAACGGGCGGTGCCGGTCGGGGCATCAGCCTCTCGCCGATTGCTCGATCACCCGGCGGACCATCTCGTGATGCGTCTCGAGCAGGCGCTGGGTGTTCTGAAACGCCCGGACGGTCTCCATCATCCGGGTCATCTCCAGGATCGGCTGGACGTTGGACCGCTCGAGCCGGCCCTGGGCGATATCGGGGGCGTCCACCGGCTCGGGCACCTGGTCGGTGACCAGCAGGCTGTCGCCCTCGCGGCCGAGCCGGGTATCGTCGGCGAAGCGCACGAGCCCGATTTGCGCGACGATCCCGTCCGCCGTCGAGATCGTCCCGTCCCGGGCGATGCTGATCGCGGCGACCTCCGGCGGCAGCTGAATCGGCGCCCCGCCGGCATCGAGCAGCGCATGGCCGCCACTGGTGACGACGGCGCCCTCGCCGTTCAGGCTGAAATGCCCGCCGCGGGTATAGCGCGGGCCGTTGTCGGTCTCGACCGTGAAGTAGCCCTCGCCGTTGATCGCGAGATCGAGCGGGTTGCCGGTGGTCTCGAGCGCCCCGGGGCCGAGATCGCGAACGAGGCCGACATCCTGGACGAAGGCGACCCGCCCGGGCTGGCCGGCCCGCTCCAGCACCTCCTCGAACAGCAGATGCTCGGCCTTGTAGCCGGCCGTGTTCATGTTCGCGATGTTGCCGGCGACCACCGACATCTGCCGCTCGAGGGTCAGCTGCCGGCTCAGGGCGACGTAGCTGGTATTGTCCATGGGCTCCGTTCAGCGCAGTCCGCAAAAGGCACGACAGCCCTGGCAAGTCCCGTGCCAACACGACGCAGCCGCCGAATCCGGCACCTGGCCGCCGCGACCGGTGCCCGCCCGGCAAATTCGACCCGGCAAAACTTGCCGGGTGCCGGAAATTCTGCCGCGGCTGAAACGGATCGTTAACCAAGCAGCGCTAGAACGAGCTCACGTGATCGCTCGCCGCGCGATCGCCGCGAGCTTCATCGAGCAACGGACTGGACTGCAAATGGCCGAAGAGAAAACCGACGACGAGGGTGCACCGCCGGCGGCCGGCAAGAAGAAGCTGATCCTGATCGCCGCCGTAGCACTCGTGCTGCTGCTCGGGGGCGGCGGCGGGGCCGCCTGGTTCCTGGGCTTCCTGGGTGGCGGCGAGACGGTCGAGGAGGCGGCCGAGGCGGGTGCCGAGCAGGCGGCCGACAAGGCTGCAGCGGAGCGGGCGCAACGCCGCGCCCAAATGGTCTTCGTCGACATGCCGGACGTCCTCGTCAATCTGCACGCAATCGGTCAACGCAATCGGTTCTTGAAGCTGAAGGTGTCGCTCGAGGTGGACGGTGAACCGGCGGCCGAACAAGTCCGATCGTCGCTGCCGCGCGTGCTGGACAGCTTTCAGGCTTATCTTCGCGCTCTCACGGTCGACGAGGTGAGCGGGCCCGGCGGTCTGCACCGGCTGAAGGAGGAGCTCACCGCCAGGGTCAATCTGGCGCTCGAGCCGACAAGGGTCGAGGACGTGCTGATCAAGGAGATGCTGGTCCAGTAGCCGGCCGACAGCCGGCCCGGCCAGCGCCACCACGAACGGGTGCTCGGCAACGGGGACCCAGGAACGGGAACAATGTGATGGCCGATCCCGACGAGACGGGTGTCGATCAGGACGCCGTGGCCGACGAATGGGCCGCCATGGCGGAGCAGGGCGGCGACGCGGATCTCGCCTCCGACTGGGCCGACATGATCGATGACGACGATCTGAAGGGTGGGCAGCGGGCCGCCGCCGCCGATCAGGGCAAGACCAGCCGGGTGCTCAACCAGGACGAGATCGACAGCTTGCTCGGTGTCGACGAGGACAAGTCGAGCGGCGAGCGCACCGGCATCATGGCGATCGTCAACTCGAACGACGTCACCTACGAGCGCCTGCCGATGCTCGAGGTGGTGTTCGATCGCCTCGAGCGCATGCTCACCACCAGTGTGCGCAACTTCACCTCCGAGAACGTCGACGTCAATCTCGACAACATCACCGCCCAGCGCTTCGGCGACTACCTCAATTCGGTGCCGCTGCCGGCGATGATCGCCGTGTTCAAGGCGATGGAGTGGGACAATTTCGGCCTCGTCACCATCGACAGCCCGATGATCTACTCGATCGTCGACGTGTTGCTCGGCGGCCGACGGGGTACCGTGCCGATGCGGATCGAGGGCCGGCCCTATACCACCATCGAGGCGTCGCTGGTCGAACGGCTGATCAAGCTGCTGCTGCAGGACCTGAGCAATGCCTTCGCACCGATCACCGAGGTGCAGTTCCGGTTCGAGCGGATGGAGACCAATCCGCGCTTCGCCGCGATCGCCCGGCCGGGCAATGCCTGCATCGTCTTCAAGATGCGGATCGACATGGAGGATCGCGGCGGCACGATCGAGTTTCTGATCCCCTACGCCACGCTGGAGCCCGCCCGTGATCTGCTGCTGCAGATGTTCATGGGCGAGAAATTCGGCCGGGATTCGATTTGGGAGAACCATCTCGCCCGCGAGATCTGGGTCACCGAAGTGGACCTGGAAGCGGTCCTCGAGGAACAGACGGTGAGCCTCGATTTCGTCTCGAAGTTCGAGGTCGGCTCCGTTCTCAAGCTGCGGTCGCGACCCGATTCCACGGTCACGCTGCGCTGCGGCACCCTGCCGATGCTGCGCGGCAAGGTCGGCCAGCGCGGCGACAATTTGTGCATCCAGGTCGAGGAGAAGCTCGATCGGCCGGGGACCACCGGCCATGGTTGAGCTCGCCCTCCAGGGTCTCCTCGTCGTGCTGCTGCTCTTGACCGTGACATGGTGCATCATCGTCCATTACCGCTTGCGCCGGCTGCGCACCGATCGCGGCGAGATGGAGGCGTTCATCGCCGCCTTGGGCGAAGCGACCGGGCGGGCCGAGGCGGCGGTGCAGCAGATGCGCGAAGCCAACGCCGCGGTCGAAGGCAGTGCGCGCGAGCAGGAGCGGCGGGCCCGCCAGCAGACGGCCGAACTCGCCCGACTCGTGGACAACGCCGTGCGCGTGGTCAGACGTCTGGACGCGGCGATCGAGCAGGGTGCGACCCGGGTGGCCGAGTTGCGCACGCCGCCGGCGACGAACGGCGACACCCCCTGCCCGGCAGCGGCAGCCGAGGCGCCGAGACCGGCCCGACGGCATCCCGCCGAGCCGAAACGTTCGGCAGCGCCGACCTCACCTGCCGCGCCCGCACCCCACCGAGCCGAGCGGTCGGTGCGACCGCTCCGCCGCGAGGGGCAGCTCGACGGCCTGCTCCACGGTGAACTCCTCGAAGCCTTGCAAGGGCTGCGATGAAGCCGCTGGTCGACCGGGTCCGGGACCTGTTCCGTCGGCCGTTGCCGGCGCTCGGCATGCTGACGGCACGGTGCCGGCCACGGGCGCTCGGCTCGCCGCTGCAGCGGATTCGCGAGCGCGCCGGCCGGATCGCCGGTGGTCGACCGGTCGCGTGCGGCTGGCGCATGGTTTCCCTCCCCTTGGCAACGGCAGCGGTTGCCGGCATCGCTGCCGTCGTCCTGCTGATCGACGCTCTGGGCACGACGCCGCAGCGGCGCGAGCCGGACGAGGCGACCGTGGTCGCCGAGCCGGAGAAGGCGGCGGCCAACCCCTTTTCCGGGTTGGCTGTGCCGGCACCGGAGCCGGCCGCGGGGCCGGAGACGGAGGCCGGCGCCGACGCCGACGTCGATGCCGACGCCGACGCGGACGGGGCGGACGACGCGGTGAGCCGGCCGACGAGCGGGCGGCGGGCACTGCCGGAGATCCCGGACGTGGCGATGGAGCTCGACGATATCGCCCGCGAGCTGCAGCGGCGGCGGACCGAGGTGCTGGAGCTCGAGGCCGCGCTTGCGTTGCGCGAGGCCGCGGTTCGCGCCGCCGAGGCTGATCTCGAGGCCCAGGTCGACCGGCTCGAGGCCTTCAAGCTCGAGCTCGAAGCCCTGGTCGGCGAGGCCGAGGCCGAGGAGGAGGAGCGGCTGCAGCAGCTGGTCCGCGTCTACGAGAGCATGCGGGCCAAATCGGCAGCCGCCATTTTCGACCGGCTGGAGCTGCCGGTCATCCTCGCGGTCGCCGAGCGGATGCGCGAGGCCAAGATGGCGGCCATCCTGGCCGGCATGGACCCGGCCCGCGCCCGCGTGGTGACCGGCGAACTGGCCCGACAACGCGAGCTGCCACGGCTGGACTGAACGGCGAAGCGACCGGCCGAAGCGGCATCGCCGGCAGGCGATCGTCGCGCGGCATCGGTCGGCCGATCGACGCGCCATTTTTTCACACAACTGTCATCGTTTCGGCGCTACGCTGCAGGTCTGGCAAGCGGCGCGGGGATGACGGTGGACGCCTCTCTCGATGACTTGGCGGCGACGCTCGCGGATCTCCGCTCGACCGTGGCGGCCGAGGCGGATGCCGCCCTCGCCGCCTGGGCGCCCGCCATCGCGCGGCAAGCATTCACGGCCAGCGCCCACAATCTGGCGGCCTACCTGGCGTTGCGCCGGCGCGATCTGCGCGACTTGCAGGTCGAGCTGATGGCTCTCGGGCTCTCCTCGCTCGGCCGGCTCGAAGGCCGGGTGCTCGCCAATCTCGACGCCGTCGCCTGGGCCGTCGATCGGCTGCGCGGCGTCACCGATGCGGCGCCCGTGCCGCGCGAGCGCTTCTGGCACGGCCAGATCACCCTCGGCCGCAATACCGACACCGTCTTCGGCCCGCGCGCCGCGCCGCGGCGAGTACGGATCATCGTCACCCTGCCGAGTGCTGCCGCCGAGGAGCCGGCGCTCGCCCATGCGCTGCTTCTCGCGGGCGCCGATGTCTGCCGGATCAATTGTGCGCACGACACGCCCGAGGCCTGGGCGCAGATGGCCGCCAATGTCCGCGCCGCGGCGGCAGCGACCGGCCGCGAGGCGCGCATCCTGATGGACCTCGCCGGGCCGAAGGTGCGCACCGCTGCGGTACGGCGCCCGCCCGAGCACGGCCGGCTGCAACTCGGCGACAGCTTCGTCCTGCACCGGCCGACGACCGTCCCGCCCAGCGGTTTCGCCATGGCCTGCGCCGTGCCGGAGGCCCTCGACCAGCTCGCCCAGGGCCATCGGGTGTTCATCGACGACGGCAAGTTGGAGGCGGTGGTCGAGACGGTCACCACCGACGGTGCGGTGCTGCGGGTCACCCGGGTCGGCGCCAAGGGCTTCAAGCCGAAGATCGAGAAAGGGCTGAACTTCCCCGATACCACCCTGCCCGTGCCGGCGCTCAGCGAGAAGGACCTCGCCGACCTGCCGCAGGTCATGGCGCTCGCCGATCTGGTCGGCTTCAGCTTCGTCCAGAATGCCGCCGACATCGAAACGCTGCAGGCGGCGATGGCGGCCCTGCGCCCGAGCGACTGGCAGACCCTGCCGCTGGTCGCCAAGATCGAAACACCACGGGCGATCGCGCAACTGCCGGGGATCATCGTCGCCGCCGCCGGCCGCCAACCGATGGCGGTGATGATCGCCCGCGGCGATCTCGCGGTCGAGATCGGCTTCGAACGGCTGGCCGAGATGCAGGAGGAGCTGATGTGGCTCTCCGAGGCGGCGCACGTCCCGGTGATCTGGGCGACGCAGGTGCTCGAGCAGCTGGTCAAGAAGGGACTGCCGTCGAGGGGCGAGATGACCGACGCGGCGATGGCCGTTCGCGCCGAGGCGGTGATGCTGAACAAGGGGCCACACGTGGTCGACGGCGTCGCCGCCCTGGACCGGCTGCTCACCCGGATGGCCGACCACCAGGACAAGAAGACGCCCAAGTTGCGAGCACTCGCCGCTTGGCCCGAGGCCGTGCCGGTGCTCTGAGCATCGGCCCGTGTCGAGACCTCCAGACGACGCGTCAGCGGCGGTGGATGCCGCATTCGAGCTTGTCGAGCCCACGCCAGCGGCCGGCGCGGGGCGACTCGCCCGGCCGGGTCGGCGTCGTGCAGGGGCGACAACCGACCGAGGCGAAGCCCTTGGGCACCATCGGGTGCAGCGGCAATTGGCGCAGGCGTCGGTAGTGGCGAACGTCCTCCAGATCCCAGTGCGCCAAGGGGTTGATCTTCAACCGTCCGGTCGCGGGCTCGCTCTCGATCAGCGGCAGATCGGCCCGGGCACCACCCTGAAACCGCTTGCGGCCGGTGATCCAGCCGACGAAGCCGTCGAGGGCCTGATCGAGCGGCTCGGTCTTGCGCAAATGGCAGCAGAAATCGGGGTCGTGCCGGTGCAGATCGCCGGCCGTGTCGTAGGTGGCGAGGTCGGCGGGCTCGGGACGGACGTGACGCACATCGGTCAGGCCGAGCAACGTGCAGAGCTCGCGCTGATAGGCGAGCGTCTCGGCAAACAGCTTGCCCGTGTCGAGGAAAATGACCGGGGTCGAAGGCTCGACCGTCGCCACCATGTCGAGCAGCACGGCACTCTCGGCCCCGAACGACGAGACCAGGGCAATGCGGCCGGCGGCCGGCGAGCGCAACACGGCGCGCACCAGCGCCAACCCGTCCTTGTCCGCCGCCGCTGCCCGCAGGGCGTCGCACGCCGCCGCATCGCTCAGGCTCATCGTCATCCTCCGCCTCGGCCGAGAAAGACGCTCCCTTATTGTATTTTCAATTGCAATACAAAATATCGACGTAATTAATGCCTGCCGCAGCAGCAGCCAGTCCGATTCTAGGCCTCGGCCTTCGACGTCGGAGCGGGTGAGGGAGTGCCACGCTGGTTGGCATGCCGCTCGGCGCGCAACCGACGACGCTCCGGCGCCTTGGCCCGGCGCGCCTCCAGCACGGTCTCGACCTTGTGGCCGAGATAAATGCCCAGGGGCAGGCCGACGAGCATGAACGGCAGGCTGCCGATGATGATCGGCGAGGCGATGTTCCAGCCGAGTTGGCTGACATTGCTCAAGGACAAGAAGAACTCCTCGCTCACCCCACGGCCACGGCAGGTGATCAGTTGGCAGCCGATCTGGTAGTAGAGGACATAGGTCGGCGCCATGGTCAGGGGGTTGACCACCAGGCTGCCGACCAGCATGGCCGGGAGATTGAGCTTGATCTCGTGAAAGCGGTTCCAGAGCAGAGCGAGAGCGATACAGATCAGCATCTGCAGACCGACGGTCGGCGAGAAGCCGATGAACATGCCGATCCCGACGGACCAACCCAGCATGCCCGGACGGTAGTGCTTCGAGCGCCAGACACGCATCATCGGGCGCAGGATCTTGAACTTCATCCGTTCATCCCGCTCGGTCCGGTGCCAAAGGTACCGATACCGGTACCGCCCGCGACAATCTCGGAAGCAAAACCGTGTTTGCGCGAGACCGTAACGATGAAACTTCTACCACCTGATTGTTGACAGTTGGTTAACAGGACGATGATAGCTCGGTCGAACGACGATCAGCGATGCCCCCCATTCCGCGGACATAAGGCCTCAACCACGATTCGCAACCATGTCGCGGAGGCTGACCGAGCGCAGAAAGCCGAGCGTGTAGTCGACCCCGGACCAGGCGGTAACCGCGGTGGCGATCAAGAGCAGGCTGTAGACGAACGTGTCGTAGAGGCCGGTCAGAACACCGCCGGCGGCGATGACCAGGACCACCGTGCCGATCTGCACGACCCCCTGGAACACGGCCTTGATCTTGCCGCTCTGCCGGGCCCCCATGGTGATGCCGTGCTGCTCGGAGAAGATGCGCAGATACGAGACCAGGATATCGCGGCTGATGATCACCGCGACCATCCAGACCGGCATCCAGCCGGCGTCCATGAAGGCGAGGAAGACCATGGCCCGATAGAGGCTGTCGGCCAGCGGATCGACGATCTTGCCGAAGGGGGAGGCGACGTCGAGCTTGCGCGCGAGGTGGCCGTCGAGGAGGTCGGAGACCTCGGCGAGCAGCATGACCACGATGGTGAACACCAAGGCGGCGATACTCGCCTGGGCGACCAGCACCAGTACCAGGGGCCCGCAGAAAATACGGGCGAGGCTCAAGAGATTGGGCAGCATCCTCACGGGCTCAATTCCGCGCGGCGAGTAGACGGTCCGCGAGCTCACGAAAACCGAGCCCGCCGGGTCGGCGTGTCATCCATCGGGGATAGGCATCGAGAACATCGAAAAAGCGTTCTAGATTGGCGACGCCGATCGAGCAAGGGAAACTCCCGAACATCGGCGCATCATTGGGCGAGTCGCCGATGAAGGCCGCCCGCTCGCCCATCGCCTGCCGGGTCGTGCCGAACTGCTCGATCAGCAGCCGGTCGCACATCGACCGCTTGTCGTAGCTGCCGAACCAGCCGTTGACGTGGATCGAGCTCACCTTGGCGACCGCCCCGTGGCGCTCGAAGGTGGCGACGATCGCCCGGATCGCAGCATCGTCGAGCGGCCCCACGTCCTCGGCGAAATCGATCGCGAGATCGCAGTCGCGGCCGGCCTGATCGGCAGCGAGTGCGGCGCCGGGGACGGTCGCGAGCACCTCGTCCAGGACGGCTTCGAGCTTCTCGCGATCCGCCGACCGTTCCGCGGCCGACTTGACGTAGACACGCTGCATCCGCCGATCCGCCCGATCGTAGCGGTAATAGAAAGCCCCGTTCTCGCCGACCACGGCGGCCACCGGCCAGAGCCGGGCGATCAGGTCGCACCACCCGGCCGGCCGGCCGGTCACCGGAACCACCGCGATACCCGCCTGCTCCAGCGCCTCCAGCGCCGCATAGGCCACGGCCGGCAGACGGCCGTCGAGCGTCAGCGTGTCGTCGATGTCGGTGAACAACACCTCGACCGCAGCGGCCGTGGCATCCGGCATGGTTTGCAATGGTTGCGGCAGCTCGCGCATCGGTCCGTCGTCCCTTCGACCCGGGGCGAACACTAGACGGGCCGGGCGTCGAGCACAAAGGCCGACATGCTCGCAACGGTCACGAACACACTCTATATGTCCGCTCGGGCGTGCCGTCGTGCACCCCGAACGGCCCAGCCCCACATTCCCGCACGCCTGCGTGGCATTCCGGACCTGCACCCATGCACCTGCGCAACATCGCGATCATCGCGCATGTCGACCACGGCAAGACGACCCTGGTCGACTGTCTCCTCCAACAGAGCGGCACGTTCCGCGACAACCAGCGCGTCGCCGAGCGGGCGATGGACAGCAACGACCTCGAGCGCGAGCGTGGCATCACCATCCTCGCCAAGTGCACCTCGGTGCTCTGGCACGACGTGCGCATCAACATCGTCGACACGCCGGGCCACGCCGATTTCGGCGGCGAGGTCGAGCGCATCCTCTCGATGGTGGACAGCTGCCTCTTGCTGGTCGATGCGTCCGAAGGGCCGATGCCGCAGACCAAGTTCGTCCTCGGCAAGGCCTTGAAGATCGGACTTCGGCCGATCGTCGTCATCAACAAGGTCGACAAGCCCGACCAGCGCGCCGAGGAAGTGCTCGACGAGATCTTCGATCTCTTCGCCGCACTCGATGCCGACGAGTACCAGCTCGACTTCCCGCATCTCTATGCGTCCGCCAAGAACGGCTGGGCGGTGCGCGAGCTGGGCGATCCGCAGACCGACATGGCGCCGTTGTTCGATCTGATCGTCGCCCACGTCGAGCCGCCCGCGGCCGCTGCCGGCGGCCCCTTCCGCATGCTGGCGACCACGCTCGAATCCAACCCCTATCTCGGCCGGCTGCTGACCGGGCGGATCGAGAGCGGCGTCATTCGCGCCAACCAGCCGATCAAGGCGCTGAGCCGGACGGGCGAGGTCGTGGAGCAGGGCCGGATCTCGAAGATCCTGGCGTTTCGCGGGCTCGAGCGGCAGCCGGTCGAGGAGGCCGAGGCCGGCGACATCGTGGCGATCGCCGGGCTCACCAAGGCGACCGTGGCCGACACGCTCGCCGATCCTGCCGTCGAGACCCCTTTGGCGGCCCAGCCGATCGATCCCTCCACCATCGCCATGACCTTCTCGGTCAACGACAGCCCGTATGCCGGCCAGGACGGCAGCAAGGTGACCTCGCGGCAGATCTGGGACCGCCTGCTGCGCGAGGCCGAGGGCAATGTCGCGATCCGGGTCAGCCGCTCGCCCGAGAACGACGCGTTCGAGGTGGCCGGGCGCGGCGAGCTGCAGCTCGCCGTGCTGATCGAGACGATGCGGCGCGAAGGCTTCGAGCTCTCGATCAGCCGGCCGCGCGTCCTCTTCCAGGAGGACCCGGAGAGCGGCCAGCGCCTCGAGCCGATCGAGGAGGTGGTGATCGACGTCGACGAGGAGCACAGCGGTGCGGTGGTCGAGAAGCTGACCAAAAGGCGGGGGGATCTGGTCGAGATGCGCCCGGCAGGTGCCGGCAAGCAGCGGCTGGTCTTTCATGCCCCGTCGAGAGCGCTGATCGGCTATCACGGCGAGTTCCTGACCGACACCCGCGGCACCGGTGTCATGAACCGGCTGTTCCATGCCTGGCAGCCCTATCGCGGGCCGATCGCCCAGCGCCACACCGGGGTGCTGATCAGTGCCGAGCAGGGCGAGGCCGTGGCCTATGCGCTCTGGAACCTGGAAGACCGGGGTGTCATGTTCGTCGATCCGGGCGACAGGGTCTATTCCGGCATGATCATCGGCGAGCACAACCGCGGCAACGACCTCGAGGTCAATCCGCTGAAGGCGAAAAAGCTCACCAATATCCGCGCCGCCGGCAAGGACGACGCGGTGCTGTTGACGCCGCCGGTGCGGCTGACGCTCGAGCGCGCCATCGCCTATATCGCCGACGACGAGCTGGTCGAGGTCACCCCGCAGCACATCCGGTTGAGAAAGCGCCACCTCGACCCGCACGAGCGCAAGAAGGCGGCAAGGCGCGCCGAGGTCGCCTGATGACGGCGGCCGTCGGCACCATCCTCGACTTCTTGAAGCTCAGCGAGGGCCTGAAGCGCGAGCTGCGGCACAGCTGGCTCTCGGACGGCCGGCGGGAGAGTGTCGCCGAGCACAGCTGGCAGATGGCGCTGATGGCGATCCTCGTGCACCCGCATCTGGACGAGCCGGTCGATCTCGGCCGCACCCTGGAGATGATCGTCGTCCACGACCTGGTCGAAGCACTGGTCGGCGACGTCCCCTATTTCGACACCTCCGAGCGCAAGCGACTGAAGCGGCAGCGGGAGGCCCAGGCGATCGAGGAGATCGGGGAACGGCTGGGCCCACCCACCGGCGAGCGGATCAAGGCGCTCTTCCTCGAGTTCGAGGCACGGGTGACGCCGGAAGCGCGCTTCGCCGGGGCGCTCGATAATCTCGAAGTGCAGATCCAGCACAACCTCGCCGATTTCTCGACCTGGACCGATGCCGAATACGCGCTGATCTACGACAAGATCGAACGCCCCTGTGCCTACGACCCCTTCCTGACGGCCCTTTGCAAGGCGATCCAGGCCGAGGCCGAGACGAAGCTCAGGGCCGGCGGCATCGCACCGGTGCGACCGGCAGCGCCACTCGGCTGAGACCCGGTCAGCCGGCTCGCGCCGCGACGCGCAGTGGTGCCGGGTCGGCCGCCGGGTGCCGTGGCCCCGTTGTCGCGACCTCGGTCATGATCCAGGCGCGGAAGGCCGCGATCTTCGGCACCTCGGCCCGGCCCGCGAGGCAGGCGAGCGAATAGATCAGGACGGGCTCGGTCGCCGCCTCGAAGAGCCGGACCAGCGTGCCATGCGCCAGTTCCCGCTCGATCAGCGCACCATAGGCCAGCGCCACGCCCTGACCGCGCTCGGCCGCACCCAGCGTCAGTTCGCAATGCTCGAACGTCGGCCCGCGTTCGTAGGCGAAGCTCGCCGCGCCCAGCCGCTCCAGCCACCCCTGCCAAGCGTCGCCGACCATGTCGTGCAAGAGCGTCACCCGCGCGAGATCGGCCGGCCGGCGAAAGGGGCCCGCCCGACGCAGGAGATCGGGACTGCAGACCGGAAAGCGGATGGAGCTCAAGAAGGGATCGATGCGCACCCCCGGCATGGGCGCCTCGCCCCAATGCACGACGACATCGACATCGCGGCTGGAGAAATCGGTGGGCGGCAGACCGGTGCCGAGACGAAGTTCGATCCCCGGTGCCACCTCACGAAACCGGTCGAGCCGCGGCGTCAGCCAGCGGGCGATGAAGGCCGGCGTGCCGCGGACGGACAGCACCGCCGGGCTACCGGCGCAGCAGATCCGTTCGGTACCGGCCACCAATCGCTCGAGCCCGGCGGTGACCTCGACCAGATAGTCTCGGCCTTCACGGGTCAACGCCAGGCGGTTGCCCGACCGCTCGAACAGGGCGACCCCGAGAAAATCCTCGAGCGCCTTGACCTGATGGCTGACCGCCGACTGCGTGAGGTTGAGCTCGTCCGCGGCGCGCTTGAAGCTCGCATGGCGGGCTGCGGCCTCGAAGCCCTGGATGGCGGAGAGCTGCGGCAAGCGGCCCCGCATTGCCCAGGATTCCCCTTCATGGACCCACGAAATCGTTTCGTTGGTCGAGCGTCCGATACGTCGATACTCTTCAGTTTATCACGAGTTCAGCAGAAGGAACAAGCCGATGATCAGGAGGGTCGACGACAGGTTTCGTGCGCCGCGCTGCGGCGCCCTCGCCATCCTGGCGGGCAGCCTGCTCGCGGCGACTGCCGGCAGCGCCGTGGCGATCGACGATGTGGACCCGCACGATTGGGCCATCACATTGGTCGCGAGCGAGGCCCAGCCGCCGAAGGAGCATGTCGGGCTCACGGTCGAGACCCTCGGCGTCGTGCCCGCAAGCACCATGCAGGCGACCGTCGGGCTCGAGGGCCACGTCCTGCAGCTCCGCGCCATCACCATCGCCCCCGGCGGCCAGATCGCCGAGCACAGCCACGCGACGCGGCCGGGTCTCGTCAAGCTGATCGACGGCGAATGGGTCGAGGGCCGCCCCGATGGCGAAACGATCTACGATGCCGGCGACAGCAGCGACGCCAACATCGAGGACGAGAACACCACCCACTGGTTCTTCAATCGCGGCGACCAGCCCGCCACCGCGCTCGTCTGCGACATTGTCCCGGCGAGCTGAGCCACCTCAGATCGAGCCCGCTTCCACCATGTAGTTGTTGGCGGTGCACATCGCGGCATCGTCGGAGGCGAGGAAGAGGACCATGCGGGCGAGATAAACGGGCTCGATGAGGTCGGGGAGGCACTGCCGCTGGCGGTGCTTCTCCAAGGCCTCGGGCGTCGCCCACAAGGTCTTCTGCCGTTCGGTCATCACCCAGCCCGGGACCACCGTGTTGACCCGGATGCGGTGCGGGCCGAGATCGCGGGCCATGCCGCGGGTGAGGCCGTGCACCGCCGCCTTGGCCGTGGTGTAGACCGGCATGCCGCCGGCCGCCTCCCACCAGGAGTTCGAGCCCATGTTGATGATCGAGCCCTTGCCGGCGGCGATCATGCCGGGTGCCACCGCCTGAATGGCGAAGAACATGTGCCGGAGATTGGTCGCGATCCTTTCGTCGTAGTAGTCGGCGGTCACCGTCTCCCAGCCGTGCCGGTCGTCGCGGGCGGCGTTGTTGACGAGCACCTGGGCCGCACCGAGCCCCTCCTGCATCCGCGCGAAAGCCGCCTCGAGCGCCTCGATGTCGCGCAGATCGACGCTCTCGAACCGTACAGCGGCGCCGCTGCCGGCGAGTTCGGCCTGCAGCCGCTCGCCGGCCGCGGCGTCGAAATCAAAGAAGCCGACCTTCGAGCCCTGTGCGGCGAAGGCGCGGACGATTTCTTCGCCGATGCCTGAAGCACCCCCGGTGACGTAGACGACGGTGTTGTCGAGGCTCGGATAGCGGGCGAAGGTCATGACTGGCATCCCTGTGGTCGTTTCTGAACGCCCCGTTTCCGCCGCTTCGCCGCCGCGGTCAAGCGGCGGGTGATTGAGCGATCGGCACGTAAAGTGTATAGAAGAAGTGCTTTTCGCACACAGGAGAGAGCCCGTGCGCACCAATATCGACATCGACGAGAAGCTGATCGAGGAGGCCCGGCGGGTCACCGGCCTCTCGACCAAGAAGGCCATCGTCGAACGCGCGCTCGAGGAGCTGGTCCGCCGCGAGCGCGAGCGCGAGATTTTGAACTATTTCGGCAAGTTGAAGTGGGAAGGTGATCTCGATGCCATGCGCCAGGGGCGGACCTTCGATTGATCCTGGTCGACAGCAGCGTCTGGATCGACCTCTTCAACGGCATCGACAATCGCGGCGTCATGGCGGTGCGCGAACATGCCGGGCGTGGCCTCCTCTTGGTCGGCGACCTGATTCTTGCCGAAGTCCTGCAGGGTTTTCGCACCGAACGTGAAGCTGCGGCAGCCGAAGCCGCCCTCGCACCCTTTGCCCAGGCCGCCATCGTCGACGAGCGCATCGCCAAGCGTGCCGCCGCCCACTACCGCCGCCTGCGCCGGCAGGGGATCACGGTCCGCAAGACCATCGACCTCCTGATCGCCACGCGCTGCCTCGACAAGGACTGGTGGCTGCTGCACAACGACCGTGATTTCGAGCCGCTGCGCGAGCATTTGGGCCTGCGCACGCTCGCGCACTGATGCCGCACGCTCGCCCCAGGTGCACGAATGACCCTCGACGACCTTCTGGCCACGGCACTGGCCGTCAGCGAGGCCGCCCGGCCGGTGCCGCTCGGCTATTTTCGCAAGCCGCTCGAGGTGATCGCCAAGGCCGACGCCTCGCCGGTCACCATCGCCGATCGCGAAACCGAACGGGTGATGCGCGAGGTC
>Ga0081527_100100_pt1 | contig 72149 bp, 42 predicted proteins | sample HotLakmasection5_FD_70992 | JGI IMG/M metagenome (GOLD analysis project Ga0081527, IMG submission 70992) | Hypersaline microbial mat communities from Hot Lake, Washington, USA - Section #5 (SPADES assembly) (version 2) | ecosystem: Environmental > Aquatic > Non-marine Saline and Alkaline >...
TCGGTCATGGAGCCGGATTGGGATGAGACGTTGCCGAACGGATCATATTCGTAGCGGGCTACGGTCGTGCCGGTGGCGTCAGTGTAATCAGTGACGTTTCCGTTAGCATCATATCCCGGATAGTACGCGTCGCCGTCGAGGATGGCCATGAGGAGGCCGCCAACGCCGCCTGTGCCTTGCATGGATTGCGAGAGATCCAAGCCCCAGACATAGTAGTTGGTGCTGACCTCTGAACTCTGATCTCTGACCTCCGCCAGAAGATTCCATCCATCATAAAGAAACGTATTCGTAGCTGTGGCGGTCGTTTTCATGATTCTGCGGCTCATGTAGTCGTACTGGTTCTGTACCACGGTGACGCTGTTGGAAGCAACCTCTATCAAGCGATTCTCGCCGTCCCAGGTGAAGGTCCAATCTCCATAAGCCACCATGTTCCCGTCGTCGTCATAGGTTGGCGAAACCGGGATGCTGTTGCTGATGGCGGTGTATTGGTTTAGCTCGTTGGCGGTGTATAGGTTCGTGCTGACCACCGAACTCAGACTTCTGATCTCCGACATCCGGTTCCCAATGGGGTCGTAGACGTAATCAAACGTGTTCTCACCCATGAGCGCAGCAATCACTTCGGAGCGGATATTGTAGCCAAATGTGTTGGTGACGCTGGCAGAGTCAATGCGCGCAGTGCGGCGTCCAAGTTCGTCGTTGGTGTAGGCGAAGGTGGAAACCAGATTGGTGCTGTGCAAGTTTTCGATGCCGGTGATGAGATTGCGGTTGGCATCGAAGGTGATACGGGATGCGTGATTCGTGATGCGGGAGACGGGATCAAGGTAGTCGCGTCCATTGATCATGTCTGTTCCGGGGAGATAGGAGTATTCCACCACGGAGCCCACGGAGTGCACGGAGGAGGAGACGGAATGGAAGCGGCCAAGGGGGTCATAGGCGTAATGAACGGACGACACGGAGGTCGTCCCTCCAGCGAGGAGGTCGTAGCCGGAGGGGCGGCCGAATTCGTCCTGTGTGCGGGTGAGGACGGTTCCGTCCGGGAGTTTTTCGGCGGTGAGTTGCAGCGTGGTGGCACTAACTCTATGTCCCCACCTCTTTCTACGGATCATGTTCCACGAATCATATAGGTACGTGTTCGTTTCTGTGGCGGTTGTTTTCATGATGCGTCGGCTCATGTAGTCGTACTGATTTTGTATCACGGTAACGCTGTTTGAGGCAATCGCAATAAGTCGGGTCCTGTGGTTTCCATCGCTATCGGAATCGGTATCGCTATCGAAATCTTTGCCCCGGTTTCATCTCGACAAGCCGCCAAGTAATTTAGATGGGACATGTTAATTGTTCGGCGTGACATACCGCGTAGCGAAGGAAGTGCATGCGAGGAAAGAAGGAAAGACAGACTTACCGGCGGTCATTCACTTGTCGATTGCCGAGACATACCCGCAACGCTCCCAAGATGAGACATTTTATAATTTAGGTCTGACCCGAACCGCCTTGAACAGCAAAAGAAAAGCAAGCTATTTGTTATATGTTTAGACGTGACCCCGCACGACTTTCCCCCGTCTTTTCGTGTATAAAACCGAAATCGATCCACCGATCTATCTGGCGTAGTGGATGCCGGGCGGGGACAAGGTCTTCCAATCGAACACAGGCAAACATCGGCTCCTCGCGCCTTTGCTTTCCCTTCATTTACAGCCCTCCTTCATGTGCAAAAAGAGTAACTAGTCAATGACTGATACGCCACTTTTTAATGGCCTAAGGCAGGAGTTTTTCAACAGGCACTGGAGACGTGACCCCGCCGCTTTGCCCCTCCCGCTTCTGCGGATTGCCCCCCCCCTTCTCCCCCTGCCTCTTTTTGGGGTGGATCATTACTTTGAGCGGCGGGGATTCGATTCTCCCTACCCATGTAGCTAGTCCATATTCTGCACCGCTATGTCGCGGCGCAAATCGCACCTGGAAGCACCTCACTTGGCTTTCCCGCACTTCTGGCACTTGATAGGTATTTGTAATACTCAGTGCATCCCCCGGCTTAAGTTCGACAAAATGCATTAAAGCCAAGTTGTAGTCAGGCACGCCAGTCATGACCCATCCGGCATACCTTCTGGCCACAGGATCGTGATAATCGTCAGCGACCGGATCGCGAACATAATCCCACTTATAACTCGAATATGCGCCAAAGCCTGAAAACCACACAACTGTATCGCTGCGATTGCTCACCGTACATATAATCGAATACGTGTCCCCGCTTGTAGCCTCTAGCGATTTAGGAACAACCGTCAATACAAGCGGAACCCCTTCGCTCGCGAGCATACGACAAGGCACAAAAAAGATAATGAATACGACTTGACATGTTACCAACATTTTATGGCGGCGGGAGACACACATATTACTCCTCACGAATCAAAATCCCGGCACAAGATTGTTCTCATGAAAATCAGCTTGCAGCTGCCCAACGCGATTCCAGGCTTCGCCAAACGCTTCAGACAAAATGTCACCCAGTACGTTACCGCACCGCTCAGCACATGAGCCCGTGCTCTGATCAACCAAACATTTGCAATCTTTCCATTCATCATAAATGCTTTGCATTGTAGGAATATAATCGCTGTCCCACCAATTTTTCGCAACGCCCCAGTGCCCCATCTCATGCTCTTTGAATGCGTTGTAGTTAGCACCAGCCGCAATTACTTCCCATATATATATATCATTCTTGGTGTGAAACAAATCAAGCGAGGCAAGGCAACACAGACAGCCCCCACCAGATAATGACTGAGAGCTTACACTAAACGAGTAGCTGGCATCATAGCTGTAGCAAGCCATAGCCCCACAAACCCCCTGTACCTCCTGCAATGACGCAATATGCTCATGGGGGTCAGAAGTCGGCGGATTCGCTTGAAATGATAAGCCCAAATAATCGATGCCCAACGCGGATCTGTTACTCAAGAAAGAATACAGATTGCGCCCCCCCATTTCCCCAATGGGATCCCTGTTGATCCACCGGCCTAACTCTGGATTGTAGAATCTGTAGCCGTAGAATGACACACCCGACGCGGTTGTCGTAGGGGTAGGCTCGTTTTCCCAGTGCGTTTCAAGGGGTTGCGAAGCAAAAAGCCGGGCGCGATGGGGTGAAGTCGCCGAAAAACCCCCGACGCGATTTTTCGGGGGGAGGTATGTTTCCCGCGGACGGGCACACATGCTGTCCTCCTTCGCTCCAGGAGCTACGGAGGACAAGTCTGTGGCATAAAAACCCATGCCGGAAAGCTACTAAAATCGGCGGCTAAAGGGAAGGATTTATCGACCTGTTTTCAGGTCTTTTATTGGACCGTCCAAGGTCGCGTGCGGGTGCGTCCGGGCGTGTACTTCCCGCAACTGAACGATGCCGACTCCCGTCTTCGCCCTACGGGCTACGCCGTGGCAAGGCGGTTGGCAAGACATGACCAGCACCGTCCCCAAAATGAGACATTTTAAATTTTAGGTCTGACCCGAACCGCCTTCGTGATCTTCCGAAAAATATGCTTCGGCAGTCGCTCTACAGAAGGAGCACACGCATTTGCAGTCAACCTCTCTTTATTGACCACCGCCACCCGCCAGAACACCAACCCCATTGAATTGTTCAAACACATCATCCTCAACACAGACCAAACCCCGCTCGAAATGCTTTACGATCAGAACGCATTCGACACCTCGTAGTGCAGCCCGAAATCCGCTAAACTGTTACCAATACACTCCCCGCCTACCTACTCCTCTACCTCCGAAAGACTATCTATGCGTTCAGCTATATCGGCTATCCACTCGTCTGTCATTAGCTCAACGCTGGCAAAGCCTAAGTGGAATTTCCAAAGCGATTCTTCATTGACAAGAAAGAAAGTGACAACACCAACGTTATTGGTCTCGAAAATATCTGCGTACTGCATTCCCCCCATATGAGGAATAGCTTCAACCTCATATTCTGACCCTGCTGGTTCAGGCTGCTCTGAGACAAAAGCGGACAACCAAGCCTGATTGTATTCTACGCTTCCAACAACAACGGCCACACTCCCGGTATAGTAAGGACTGGAAAGAGACACCCGATCATACGGATTACTTGCCTCTATACCAACATCCTGAAGCTGGTTTGTACTGCCAGACGGGAAAATGGCAGTCTCTACAAACGACTTCATACTGGATGACAAGGTGGCCACGTGGCCAGTCGAGTTTCCTGTGGCCGCCGTGTTAATATAAGAGGTCACCGCCTGCTCTGGCGAACTCAAATCGACCCCATAAACAGCCATGCAGTTAAACAAAGACAAGGCCAGTACAACACTCGCTTTTAGCATCCTGTGCGACTGAGGGAGACAGCATGGACGCACTGTAGTGTTGTTCCGAGTATTCGTATGGAAAGCTCGTTCTGTCATTTTAAACTCCTTCTCTGATGCATTTGGCTATGGGCAATTTCCAGCCCATTCATTTGAGTACTTATAGATGGGAATATTACCCACCACCGGTATGGTCACATTGAAATCCGCTTCGAGCTCTATTCTTTCCCAGCAAAGCGATGCCGTGTTCTCGCCACAAGAATCTACGGCGTACTCACCTCGCACGTCCCCTGCCGCTGTGACGGGTATCCATGTTCCTGTTTTTGATATCTCGTCGGGTGTCGCCCAAGGCCCCCTCTTGATGCGATACAACACGTCATATTCCCCGCCCACACTTGCGGAAAGAGTGCCCAGATTACCGGGAGGACCGGAAGCTATTTCTATACACAGTTCCTCGTTACACTCGCGGCTAATCGTCCCGGACAAAGGAACAGATCCTTCGAGATCAATAATAAGGCCTATTCTGACCTTCCCCCTGAGGGAAAACCAGCTGTTGTTTATTCTCTTGATCTTGATCCTCCTTCCCAGCGGGGAAATATTTCCTTCAAAATCAACACTTCCGCCTACCGTCCCCTCGACGTATCCCTCTGTGATTAGAACACTATCAAGACAACAGTCGCATACCTCTGCAGTCGCCTCGAGATCGTTAATCTCAGCTGTAGGAACTATACCCAGAATATCATAAGTTCCAAGCCACTCTTTCACTGCTTCGTAATCCTCCTTAACTTCATCTAGATAATCCACTTCCTCGCAGTTGCCCTTGTCCGCGATTACCGTAACCGTTATGACGCCTGCTGAAACCTCTACCGTGTCTTCACAGGCATCATCACCCGAAATTCCCTTCACATAAGCAGTGAAGGTGAATTCACCCGCATCCTCAAATGTACCGGGAAGCTCGGGCTCCCAGCGTATCTCCGACAGCGTGTAAGAGACTTCCTCCGACGATCTATTCGGATTCGCGCCGAAATATGGACTTTCGGGGCAAATCAATGTGTTTACTCCATTGTCGCAATTTTTTGACCCCAGGGTAAGCGTGGCGTCGGCCGTCGGGGCCGAGATACTGCTCCCTATGCAAATTTCAAATTCCGTATCACCCTCCAGGCTCGCGTCCGAGATACTGCCCTGTGCTTCACACTCCCACGTACACAATGAATAAGTCCCGGATTCTATGCAGGGATTATTATCCTCCATATCATCATCGTGATCCGCATGCGCCAGCGGGATGCATCCGAAGATAATGAGCAAAAGCGGCCAACAATAGGATTTCATCGTCATTTCAACGGTCTCCCTGGTTGTCGTTATGTAGTCTAGCAAGCAGTCGCTGCTCGGCCCCTTTCAAAGCCGGTTGCATCCATTCAGGCGGTTCGTTGGACAAGGCCATCTCCATCCAAACTAGATCTTGTGCGGCACCGACATCGCCTAAGGTCGCCAGCGCGGGAATGGTCTGTCCAGGCTTCCGCAATTCCGCCCACGAACGAGCCAATGGAAGAACCTCCGCCTTTCCTCCTTCGGCGGCGACGCGCAACGCAGTGATGCGGGATACCAGTGCGGTTTCCTCGTCCAATGCCAGGTCAACGGCCTGTTCAAGAAAGTCAGCCAGGGCAAAACCGGGCCACTGAGTTTCAAGATCGCGCAACCCCAGCAATGCGGTCCCCGATAAAGATGATGTCCGATCAGACAAGGCGTATAAAATGGTTGAGCGTGCTCGGTGCGCGGTGGCACTACCGAGCCACTCCGGTTGCACTTTTGCGCGCTGTCCCACTGCGGTATGCAAATGTTGCAGGGCATAGTCCCTGCCGACGGGCTCAGCTTCTTCGTTTCGGATGATCTCGGTAAGCGTGTCCACCCAATCATCGCTGTATGCTGCGGCCCGACCCGATTCGACAAGCATCCGTTCCTTAGCAGCGTACATGCTTTGCAGATCCATTCCGCTTGGCGGTGTTGCAAGACTGACAAAAGCCCGTTCCTCCGCAAATGGGGGATCACTGGCTGTAACCTCTTCGACCGGCAAGGGGACAGACTCAAGAAGCGGCAACTGTTTCATGGCTGTGTTGTCGCGGGTCGGCGTATCAACCGTTTCAATAGATTGATCGACCCGCATTAATATGAAAGTACCGAGTGCCACTATGACAAGCAGCGTTATAGCCACGAGCATTCTCATTGATAGCCTCGCATGCCTATTAACCGTCCGTCGAAGTGCAGATAGAGCCGGTGACAAAATGAGCCGTCTTGTGTCGGTGCGTGTAGAAACTGAACGATATGAACGAAGGAATCAAGATCTTCGGCGGTGATGTATTTGACGGTGGTTCCATCCATAAAGGTGATACCCGCCGTGAATATCTGCATGCGAATTTCTGCCCCCTCTGGGAGAAACGGGGCGATGACGGCGGTTTCACTTATTTTCGATCCATCTGAAAGTGTGTCTTTGAAAACGTTATATGTGCCCCCTGCGGACATTACACGGGTCACGACGATGTCGCGTGTATCCATGAACGGGCCGTCTTCACCAAGGCGGGCCGAGAGCGCACGGATACCCAGGTCCAGTCCGCGCACGCTCAACCGTTTACCGCCCCATGCGCTGTCGGCCATCTCGACGAGTAAACCGGTGTCAGGATCAGGCACAGCCCATTCATCCCACGACGGCAGGAACCATTCCAGGGGTTTTTCACGCCAGACCACCATCGCTCCATCGGGCAGTGTGGATTCAACAACATGAATTGTGGTTGTTGCGGCCACGACGGCTTGATTGGACGCCGTAAAGACTGAGACAACACCGTACGACCCGGCTTCCTGCGGGGTCCAATCGTACACGTCTTCGTCGGTTAAGCTCGCACCGTCTTCACCCGGGGTGATAATGATCTCCAATGTGCCGCCGGGTTCAGGATGCACGCCCATGCGCAGGGTATCGCCCATTCGCATGACTATGTCTTCGCCTGTAAGCGTGTCCAGCGCAGTCCAGAGAATGCTGTTGGTCTGAACAAGGGCTCCATACTCGAAAACGGCTTCCACGAGGGTGGGTGTATCAGCGCTCAATGCGATATCGGCATGCCAGCGCCATGCGCCTGCGTCGAGGGCAGGCTCGTCATTCACCAACACACGCCGACCAAAGCGGGCCCATCCTTGCAGGTTGGCGGGCGAAGTGACGCTGTAAGATATGGGTTGAACCCCGTTGCGGGCTGACAACCAGGCTTCTTCCCAGTCGGGCCGCCCGCTTCCCGTGGTGTCCGGACCGGCGATGTCGTGTACCGTCAGGCCGCGCACAGTGGGCCAGCCGATGAACGGACGGCGATACCAGCCGAATTCCAAGGTGTAGATGCCGGCAGGCAACCAGGGCATCAACCAGCGGAAAGGCGATTCGCCGTCGAGTTGCCATGGGGCGAAGTGCAGGATTTCGCCATCGAGCTTGAACCACCCTTGCGCGGCAAACGGTAGGGCGTGGTCATCTATGTAACCCTCGAGTTCGGCAAGAAACACGCCCGATTCCGGCAATTCAATGGTCCAACGGAGACTCCCTCTGCCAGTCAAAGCAAGCGCTTCGCCATTTTGTTCTGTCCAATTATCGCACCATTCGGCGTCGAGAACGGAGGCTTGCACGATTGGAATGAGCGGCGGCACGGGCTCCAGCGGCAGGCCTATGGCATGAAGGATGTTGGTGAGAGCATGGCCTTGCGGTTCGTGATACGGCACGTTGGGATCGAGCGGATCGGCGGTTTCGTATACGTCCCAAGTTTCCGGTTTGCTGTCGTCTTCTATTTCCGGGGGCGTTTCTACGAAAGAGTGGAAATGGTTGGACGAAATGGTGCTCCAGTCGTCGCCTTCCATACGCCATTGGAGTCGTACATGGTCCGCGCCACCATCCTGTTTGTGTTGTACTTCCATGTAATACGGAGTGTCGGCCTCCAGCGGAATCCAACGCGAGACCTGGCCGGTATAGCGGTCGTATTCATCCTGCAAAGTCCAACGGTGCACGTAGGCCAGGCTTTCGGCGCGGAACGGCCACTGGTTCGGGCTCAACATAAACAAAGCTGATTCGTCGGCGGACATACGGAACTGGTAGAGGCCGGAGGTGGCCGGGGTCAAGGTGCCACGCCAGCGACGCCCGTAGTGATGCCCCAATCCGATGTATTCGGTTTGGCTAATATAGTGGCTATAGTCCGGTTCGTCAGGCCACGCAGGCTTTGCGTACAAGTGCGAAAGAAACTTGCCCGTGACATTCGTCCACACATCCACCAGCAATTCCCCGGGATAGCCCGAGGCCAGCCAGCTCGGGGTTAAAGGATCGTAGCCGTTCGCGACTTTCCAGCCATCGGTTTTGCCGTCACGGTCGGTGTCGGGATTATCCGGTTGCGTGCCAATCTGAAATTCCTCGAGATTCGTCAGGCCGTCCTCGTCCAAATCCTCGTGCGCATCGCCGCTATCAAGCGGATCCAAACCATGATACAGCTTCCACGCGTCCGGCATGCCGTCGCCGGATGAATCTACAACGTGGTTGGCCTGCCAGTCGTCGTAAGCGGAAAGAAGCGCCGCAGTGTTGGTATACAGGTGGCCGTATTGGGCATCGTACCAGTCGGGCACGCCGTTTTCGTCTAAGTCGTAGGTGTCCAAATCAAACGAAAACAGATTTTTCAACTGGCCTTGATTGGCAATGCGGTACTCGTCGGAAGGCAATCCGTACCACGGGTAGTTGGTGACGTACCCTTCGGCGATCAGGCGGTCGTAGAAGGGCTGGGCGGCGTTTTTGAGCATGCCGAGGTTGGCCGGACGTTGGTTGCCTTCGGCGGGGAAGGCTTCGATCATAGCCCAGATGTTGGTGTTACCGGGCAGTTTAAGCTCGAATTCCTCGTAGGCGCGGGTGACGATCCATTTGACTTGGCCCTGATTGACGATGTGGTAATCATCCGCCGCACGATGGGGATGCGTCACGATACGATTCTCCCACCAGGAGGGATACGTTTGCGCATGGCTTGTGACCGCCAGCAGAAAAAATAGTGCAAGAATGTTTTTCACACGTCCCCCCATTTACTTGCAAGCGATTATTCCGGTGTTCCCGGCGCGGTAAACGAACCCATCATCAAGTCGCCGCCTTCAGGCACGTACCAGGCGCCCTGAGAGAGTTCAAGCGTCTCGGCGATCACTGTGCCGAGGTTTACCTGGCCGGGTATATAGGCGCTTCCATTGCCCTGCAGACGGATTGTTTCCTCCCCGTTTTGGAACAGGACCACTTCGGCGGTGGCATCCGGGCGTCTGCGCAACAGAAACACTACATCCTCCGCCCCGGCATCTTCGTCCCAATACGCGCGAATCATGTCCGTGCCACTCGCGGTGATATCCACCTTGCCGGATACGCTGTCCACGGCAAATTGAGCATCACCCGCCAACTGGCCGCTGGAGCTATATTGAATAGCCCCTTCGGGGCCTGCGGCGGCATGCGGATCAAAATCAAGGCTATCCACCGTCACGGAGCCCTCTGTGATATGCTCGGAGGTGACGGGCTGTTGCGGAGGCAAATTGCTGATGCTTTGCCAGTCAACCAATTCGATCAATTCCTCCCAGGACGTTACCTGCCCCGTAGGTTGACCTTGCCCATCCACGAAACTGAAGCCTCCGGCGGTCACGTTGACGGCGTGCACACCGTCATGGTCAAGCAGGATAACGGCGCCCTCGGACGAGCGGATCAACAGGGACTGGGCCACGAGAGGCAGCAGGTCGGCCGGATCGGTCAGATCCACGCCCTCGAGGTCCATGCCTGCAAGCTGGCCGATATTCACCACAAGCGCAGCCAGGTTCGTTGCGGTGGCAGGGTCCAGCAGATCACTCCCCGCCCCGGCGGGAAGTATATCGGTTTCCAGTTGAGGCGGGTCCGCCTGAACAGAGGCGAAGGCCAGCGCGAGCGACAACATCATCCATTTTTTCATTTTTTAATCTCCCGGTTAGGATTTATTCAAAGTCCCGGCAAGGGTTAAGGGGTGTTTCCGAATTGCAGGCGGAATCGGTCCGGCATAGGTTCGGTTTGCATGTCCGCGCGGATGACATCCAGGTCCTCCAACGAAAGTACTTCGCCGTAGATGCGCACGTCGTCCAACCAGGCGTCCGGCGTGCGGTCCAGCGTCGTACGTTCCGTGCCCGCCACGCGTAACGCCGATGTGGTAGACTGTGCAGCGCCCACTCCCAGGGAACGAACCACGCCGATCTGTTGAACGTTCCCGGTCGGGCTTCCCATGTAGAACCGTACATTATCGGAGGACAAGCTACCGTCATAAGTGACCGCCATGAACACCCAGCCTTCCGGGGCTTCCACGTCGGCCGACGTGACGGCAAAAGAAACATTGACCGCCAACGCAAGGCGAAATTGGGTCACCCCGATGGCGCCGGACAACGGACTTTCAATAAACCAATCAAATCCTTTCCCGTTGGTGCCCGCCGAGTGCATCGAAATCAAGCGGTCGTACAGCACAGGCGCGGATTGCAGGTTTACCCATGTGCATAATGTGAAAGACTACAGATTATCCAGCTTGGCTGGCGTGCCGGACGTCGCAAGAAAATTCGAGATCGCGCCGCCCTCCGTGGAAAACGCGGCCACGGATTGATGCCCGGCCCCTTACGCCACGCGGGTGGTCGCTCCGTAGAATACCCCGGAAGCGGCAACGCCGCTACCGGTATCCAGCGCATTCGTCGAACCAGAGGTGGCTTCATCAAAGGTATACTGCAGTAAAGGGCTGTCGCCGAATACTGTCATGCCTGTCAGCAGGAACACGCTGAGGGCTTGCTTAATCACCGGGGCTTTCCATACTGCACATCTCATAATGCCGACCTCCTTACTCGATTTGCTTCTATGATTAAATGCGTGAACGTTGCGCGTAATATGGTGGGAGAATGACGGGGAAGCAGAAATAGCGCAACCCACAACCTTTTCCGCTCGCGACTTTTTGCTGTTCCTTTGCCGACGTAAAACGCTCAAATAAGCAAATTTTTTCTCTAATGGATACCGCGCTATGTGAGAGCCTCAGGTTTTTGCATAGACGACGCGGTGCGCGAAACATCACAGCCACACCGTTTGTCGTTACGGCCCGGTCCATTTTAATTCCGGCGCGATGCCGGGCCATAAACCGGAAGGCAACGGGAAATGAAATTGGTATCGGATATGTTCCATGGTGCGGTCGCGATCGCGCGCGTCGGCAAAAGTGATGACCACGGGATGATTTCCTTTTTCCAATGCGACACTCCAACGGCCCAGGCCATGCCATTCCCGTCCCAACGTCAATTCCTCGCCCTCTACAAATATCCGTAGTTCATACCCGGCAACAGCAACGGGTTTGACGTATTCGTCCGGCGCGATAAATGCGTACACGCCTGTTTCAGGCGCTTCCAGCGTGCCTTGGTACACCAGCCCATACGGACCGTCGGTCTGACGCCAACGCGCAACGTCGTCAGGATCCAACAACGTCTCCGTAGTATGCGTGGCCGTAACCGGCAACCACATGTCCGCCCCCAAATGGGCAAATAAACGATACCACGGCGCTTCTACATAATGCACACGCCACCCCGCGGTCGTGTCCACCGCTTTCATGCCCTGCTTCGGCTTGGCTTTGGTAAACCGGCCGTAACTAATCGCCGACACGTCCACACCCGAGGCGTCGAAGGGATGAAAACGCTCGCGGCGTTTCACCCATTCGGGATGCAACGCGCGGGCTTTGATCCATGTATCCTCCCGGATCGTAAAAGGGCGGACATACCGGCGCGTGGAAGCATTTCCGGGTAACGGGTCGGATCCGTCCAGCGTGTATACGATGATGGCGTTTTCGCTGGCGCTGCGCAAGGTGACTTCGCATTCGTCTATAAATATCGTGTCGGACGGTTCGACCGTGGGCGGATCCAACGGGCGCCGGAGCGGGGTGCATGCAACTGCGCCGTTGCGGCCAAATTGAATCCAGACATCCGGGGCAGGCAGCTCCATGCGTTGTCCACTCATGCGGGCGGCCCGTGCGCCAAGCAATAGCCCGTACATGCCTTCGTCCGTGTCCAGCATAATCAATAAATCGGCTACAGCTTCGACGTTTCCAATGCGCAGGATGTGGGGCGCGCCACCGTCGGACATCCGAACGCCTAATTTTCCTTCGCCCCGGATTCGGGCATTGAACCCGGCCACACCGTCGGGACTGGATTCCTCCAGATAGGATTCAATCCGCGATTCCGTTTTGTTGTCCGGCAACGATTCGAAAAGCGTCGCTAAAACAAACCGCCCATTTCGTGTGGCGGAATGCACAGCCACCGGAATAAAAGCCGGTCCCCGGTCTCCCGGATACAGGTCCGTGCGAAAACGACCTACGGGACCGATCGCTCCGTCCTTCAACTCAAGATCGTTGGGCGAAGAATGGAATACGCGCAGTCCGGGCGTTTGTTTGTTTACCAACCGCATGCGGTTATTCTCCCGATCAATCAAAACTCGCGCATCGGGTTTTCCTTTATGACGCACAACGCCAACCGCGTCGCCGGGAATGCGAATCGTTTGTTCCCCTCCCGCCGCGTCCGCGTCCAACTGCACACGATCCATGCTAACCCACAAACGTAAAGGCCGGATAAGTATCATGTGCCGGTCGGTACGTACATCTTTGATAGCCGGTCCATCCGGTGTCGGCGGGCCCCGCGGTTTATTAAGCTGCATATTCTGATACACGCCTTCGTAGCGAGCGATGGCCACATCAAAGATATCATTGGATAACCATGGCGTGTCAGCGGGCTTTTCCGGCGCGGCGGTCAGCCGGTCGGTCTTGCCGCCGGGCCGTAGCGTCAACCGTCCGTAATCGGGATGGGGCGATTGTCCGCCCACGTGCAGCGCATGGCGGTACCACAGCGGAAACCCGTACCCCCACACCCGAAGCGCCGTTTCATGAAACGCGTTGATATTGGAATTTTCGTGACCGGGTTGCGGCGCGAACAGATGCGCAAAATCCGCGTCGGGACTCCAATCCGTCCGCAAATAATACAAGCCAGCATAAGGCATAAAGTGCGAGCGGGTGCGGGGCGGTCCTTGGTACGCGCCGGGATAACGCTCCTGCGTGCGCTCGTACGCGTATTTCCGGTCACGGGACAACCGGTCCTCCGCGCGTGCGCGCCCCCACACGGTATCGGCGACCGCACGGATTTCCGGTTCGTTAAGCACATCCTCCGGCACCCACATCGGCATGGTGCCATGCCCGCCGTAATTGCGATCGGGCACCCACGCGTTCATGGTCCGTCCAAAGTGCTCGACGAAATTGCCGCGATGCCCCAAGCCGTTGGGCGTTAAATGCCGGAACTGGAAGCGGGTCATTTCTTCATACATGTCTTTGAAGCGTTGATGCCACACCGCGTCCGCCCACGGCGGCTCCAACTTCAACACGTCGTGATACGCATGCGCCAAGCGCATGGCCATGGCCAGATGTCCATCGTCGCCGATCTCGGTCATGGACCCGTCGCGGGTGATGCCGTACGTCCAGGTATGCCTCCAGTGTTGCTCCATTTCCTGTTCGAGACGCTGTCCGTGCTTGAGGTCATTCAGCCAATACGAGGCGTATGTAGCGCCGATCAAGGCGTTATGGTTGTGGTTAAAGACGGTGTTGTGCGCCGTCCACCAATACACAGGACCAAATTCCTCCGCGGCAACCCACAGCAATCGGGCCAGTGTGACGGGATCCATTTCTTTCTTGAGGGCGGGCTGCTGATCCAGTGTGTTTTTTAGACGCGTAATAAACACGCCGAACTGTTGCAGGCCGTTCTTATGGAAGAAAAAGCGCGGCACCGCGTTAGGGGCATCGAAACCGTCCTGCATCCGCATGGCCCAATCGTCGGTGAGCGCTTCCCACCGGCGGAGGTATTGGAGGTCGCCGGTTTCGCCATAGGCCTCCAACAACGGTCCGGCCAACACATCCACATTCGCGATGCGTGTTTGGAATTGTTGCCATTGTTCCTGAACGTCCGGAGAAGACGAGGTGATTTTTCTTCCCCAGGGAAACGTGCCGGGCGAGAACGTAAACGACATGCCTTTGCCGCCGGGCTGCGTATAGCCGCGCCCCTGCATGAGATCATCGAGACGCAATCCCGCATGGACGCTTAACCCTTCGCCCTGCCACGGCGTGGGCATGGAAGCGACGCGATCCAGATAATAATCCCGGAACGCGGCCAATGCCGCCGTCCATTGTTCTTCGACCATGCGCGCGTGCACTTCTTGCATGCCGGGTTTAGTGGTATCCAGATACGCACAGAACACATGCGCCCATGCATCCACTGCTTCAGGGTCGTTCCGCTGCGCATACGGTATGGAAGGCAACGGGGTCTGCGCCCACGCTATCTGCGCCCAAGCCAAGCCCAAAAACGCAAGGATTTTTACAGGCATGTTTCGATCCATTTAAAGTGTTTGCGGTTCGGCGTAACAACGGATTTCCGTTACCGCCGCGAACGGTTCGCCATGGGTTTCGGTAATCGTCAGGCGGAGACGATCACTCCGCACGGGGCGATCCAGCACATGGCGGCGATAACTGGCATTGTTGCCGGACACGTGTACGACGGGGCGTAGCGATGCGCCAACAGCCGCTTCAAGCGTATAGTTTTTTGGATTAAGCGGATCGCGCCAAAAAGGAGGATACCAATGATACTCGTATGCCAATTGCCCCGGAAACGTTAAACGGATATCCGCCAGCGCCACGGGATGGGGCCAGCGTAATTCGATCCACGCAGGCAAACGCGACGCCGGGTCGGACATCCACAAATTCGGCGCACGATACGGTCGCGCGACCCCGTTGATAACCTGCTCCGGCCCAAACCCCTGTTGCGCAGGCGCAACACGGACCCGCAGACCAATCGCGCGCGTGGAAAAGCCAATGTCGCCCACGGCGCGGAATTCTGTATGCGCAACACCAGACGGCATACCCGGCAACGTGCCCGGCAAGGCAAGCACGGCGAGATCCTGCGCGCCGTGTAATTGAAGGCGACGATACCCAGGCGTGCCACTCACGGGTCCACGCATGCTCAAGTCCACCCAGCCTTGGTGTCCGGCAGGAACCGTGACTTCCCCCTCCGCCTCGGCGTCACCGGTGATCCGCCGTTTATCCCAAATATGTTCCGCCGGTCTCAACGCCCAACGAAACGACTGCGCGCTGGATGCACGATTGCTTATCCAGACCTGAATGCGTTCCACTTCACGCGAGCAATAAATCCATTGCGCGCGGGTGTGATTTAAAGGCATCGGTCCCGTGGGCGGAATGCCCTCGCCCGGCACCAACTGATCGAAGCCCGTCATGGGCTGTTCCGGCATTTCCGAAAACCTATACTCGCTTGACGCTTGCACGCGGGCTTGGCGCGCGAGATCCGCTTCGTCTTCGTTTGGGGTATGAAGCAAAAATGCGCCTTCGCGCAACAGTGTTTGCTGAATGCGCTCGATGCGGCCCGGTATCGGCAACTCCGTCGTCGGCACGCCCGCGCGAATGGCATGCGCCGCCGCCACGCCAATGGCCTGCCCGAGAATACCGGTGGTCATTTGCACGCGCATGGACCCGAAAACCACGCGGGACGCGCCTACGCAACGTCCCCCGATAAATAAATTGTCAAAATCCCTGGCAATCAACGAGCGCAGCGGGAATCCGTACATGCGCACAAAGCGGGATTGATGATAGCCAGTGTCATAGGATTCAGGCGCTTGATCGCGCACTTTATTGGCCAGGAGCCCGCCGGACCGGTGTAAATCTATGATCCATCCGCCGTACCCGACTTCATCGGGATAATCGCCGCCCCGGTACAATTCCCGTTCGCGGGCCCAATGCAAACCGGCGATGCGACGGCTTTCCCGTTTGCCGGGCACCTGCCCTACCCAATCCAACGCCCAGTTCCGCGCGCGCTCGCGGGTGGCGGGGTTTGTGTTTTTTATAAAATCCCAGATGCCGAGCACGTGGCGGGTTAATTCATGACGCAACACATCGTGATCATGAATGACATGCCACGGCACGCCCAACTCGATCCACCAGAATCCGGAGCGGAATTCCGTGGGTACGGCCCGATTGCGCGCGCGAAATGTCTCAAGCGTGTATTCAATGGCCCAATCCGGCCGCTGAAACGGCGCTGGTCGGCCGATATCTATGGCCTTGTAGGCCAGGGTATTGCCTTGCACGTCCAGTGTGCCTCGTTCCGGCGCGTTAGGCTCATCAAATTCGCTGCGTGGTTCCGAGCCCATACGCCATTCCGCGCCGGCCAAATGCGCCACCGTACCGTCGCCGGTTGCGTCGAGGAATTGCTGTCCTTCCACATCCAGATATTTTTCGCCATTTAACACGCACGCCCGGACACGCGCGATGCGCCGGTCGGAATTGCAGGCGGGGCGCTCCATGTAGCCCTTGGCTGTATTTGGTTTCGCGCGATCATGGTTAAGCCTATCCGCGCTTCGCCTGCCATCGGCTAACTGGACATCCACTACCGGCGACGACATGTAAACCGTTAGATTCGGTTCGGCCATGGCGGCATCGTACAGGATCAAGTCCCATACGGAATTGGTCCAACCCACTTCGATGATTTCCGCGTGATTCTTCGCGCGTTCCGCCACGCTTAATTCGCCGATAATGCCGGTCTCGCGCGCGAACGCATGGAATCGCGCCGAGCCGTGCGGGGTCACACGTATTTCCGACGATGAATTCCCGCCCAACACAGGCCGGTCCTGCAACAAAACCGTCTTCACGCCTGCCCGTGCCGCGGCAATCGCCGCGCACAATCCCGCCATGCCGCCTCCACAGACGACAAACTCCGCCGACACAGTCTCGACCGGAAACGACGCCGATGCGACAGGTTCCGGCGGGACGGGAAATTGATCCGGGTTCAGGCCGGTCATTGGATCGGACCCAGTGGTCTGGGCCAACACCGTGGGCGCGGTGAAGGGACTTGTGGTCAAAGCGGTTAACCCTCCAAGACCCGCAAGTTTAAGAAAGTCACGACGCTCAATCCCCATCGCATCTACAAGCTCGTTATTTTTCATAGCGCTTCTATGTCCGTCTTCGTGATATCAAGACAAGCACTAGCACAGGAAGCCGTTAGGAGCTATATCCTATCGCATACGGGACAAAAGCATGTAGGGATCAGCACAATGCTAAAGCGAACAAGCGCGTGACCGGAAACTCAGACGGCTTGGATTAGTGGAACGATACCATGTGCAGAGCAGCAGACCGGTTATGCAAAACAACCCCAGAGAGCCCGGCTCAGGAACAAGGTTCTCTTGACGGACGGTATCAAGCTCCGAGGATGAGAGCACCTCGTCGTACACCCGCACGTCATCAAACCAAGCATCGGGTGTGCGGTTTAGTCCAGAGCGCGCTGTCCCTCCCACCCGCAGATCGGCAGTCGTGCTGTCGACCGGACCCTCATTCAGGTCAAGCGTGGATCCAAGCTGAGTGACCGCCTCGCCCTCCTGGCCCGTGTAGAAGAGAAGGTTGCTGCTGGAGGCGTTTCCGTCGTACGTCACGGCCAGAAAGTGCCATGTGTTCGTCTCTGGCGCGAAGCTTGTATCTGCAAATTCCCTGTTCGCATCCACCGCCAACGACAACGTTCCGTCTTCAAAAAAGAAGTCAAAACCTGTGCCGCCCCCACCAGAGGTATGCATGGATATCACGCGATCGAACTCCGAGAGGTCGCTTTGAAGATTGATCCACGCAGACAATGTGAAACTGGTCAGCTCATTTAATTTCGCCGGAGTGCTACCCGTCGTTACATAATCATCGGTGACGCCACCGTTCGTGTCCATGGCTCCAAGTGAGTAACCATTCGGTGTTGTGCCAACCCGCGTGGAGTTACCGTTAAATGAACCATTGGCCGCGGGCGCTTGTCCATTATCCAGTGCGGCGACAGTCCCGGTAGATGCTTCATCAAAGGTATACTGCAACAGAAGTGTGGCCTCGGAAGACCCCGCTACAAACGTCCAACAGAAGATAATAACAACCAGCAGTTTCATAATGACTTCACCTCATGTACAAGCATCAATATAACTCTAAAATTACATAAAATGAATCATTGGGTCAACACTCCCCTTGTTCTATTTCTTACAACTTGTTATCGAATAAGCGATCACCCGGCGCGCCACATCGCTTTTTACACAGCAATGAGTAGGAATTATTATAAGGCTTCTGTTGCGTAGTCGCGATCTCTTTCCTAGTATGGTTGTGAAATGATGTCCCCGAATATGCTTTTCGTTCGTATCTCCCTTGTGGGAGGCTGCAGCCTGCTTCCTGTCTGGCTTGCGAGTTGCCGGATGCTTCCCGCAGACCGGGCCATGCCGGGGCACACAACCATTCCGCACGAGCTACGCCTTCCCGACCCGACACGGCCCGATCTGCCGGAACAGGCCTATACTATACACCAACGGTTTGAGAGCGCAGGTAATCCCGTGGGCTTTCGCTTCCATCTTTCCGGCGTGGTATGCCTGGAAGAAGTTTGCGAACCGTTGGATGTTATTCTGTATTGGGATGCTTTTGGGCGCTTTAAGAAGCTGGTAACGCCGCCCGGCAAGCCGCTGACCAAGAACGAACACGAACCATTTACAGAGAACGATTATCAGATGCTGGATCGGCTTTTGCGCAATCCCCACACCGTACTGGCGGACTACACGTACAAGGACATTGCTTTTCCGCCGGATGCGGTGGACGGCGTGAGCGGGGCCACGCCCACCACCGTCCAGGCGGTCGTCGTGCCAGGCGCGGCTTATACGTCCTGGGTGCTCTGGCACTGGGTCAACGGGGCCTTGCCCCCCCTGTTGCGCGCATTTACACAAGCGTCTACGTCGCCCGACTTTTATGCGGAACAACTGGGATCGGACGATCCCGACGCCCTTTTTTATACGCTGCAATGGTTGGCAGAGGAAACGTTTCATGACGCGCGCATGTACGATGCGCTGTTGGACGTGCTTTCCGCGTCCAGCGATATCATCACGGAGCTTGCGCTGAAGGCCATATCGCAACACGCGCCGTCGGCGGACCGGTTGCATCAGGATATTGCGCGCATCGCCGGCCAGCGCTCGTCGTCCGTCCATCAGCTTCTCGCCTATTTGGAGAAGGCCTCTCCGCTGTCCATTGAAACGCTGGAAATCCTGGCACAAGCCATTCCTTCACTGGATGCGCTCGACGCGCTGGACGCGTTCGAGATTTTCGAACAGAACCAAACAACCTCAACACAACTGGTCGCGATGGTTGCCCAACTGACGGATCATGACGATCCGTTTCTGGCGCACCGGGCACGCGCGTATGTCAAACAACATCAAAGGAAATAACCCATGGACGCACCGCCTCCACCCAATATTGTATTCATCCTCTCCGACGATCAGGGCCCTTGGGCCATGAACTGTGCGGGGACGAGCGAATTGCACACGCCCAATCTTGACCGCATCGCGGCTGACGGCGTCCGTTTCACCCATTTCCATTGCGTGTCGCCGGTCTGCTCGCCGGCGCGCGCATCCATTCTTACCGGTCGCATCCCCTCCAAGCACGGCGTGCACGACTGGCTGCGTGCGGGCGACACCAGCGACATCCAACTTGAGCCGGACGGGAACGGTGCATTGATCGAATACCTGGCCGGACAACCCGCCTACACCGACGTACTGGCGGCGAACGGATACGTCTGTGGCTTGAGCGGAAAATGGCATCTGGGCGACAGTCATCACCCGCAGAAAAGTCATACCTTCTGGGAGGTGCACGCCAAAGGCGGCAGCCCGTACTACAACGCGCCCATGATCCGGGATGGCGAGGTGCATCACGAACCCGGTTACGTCACCGAAGTGATCACCGACCACGCCCTGACGTTTCTGGAGAAATACGGACGCGGCCCCGCGCCGTTCTATCTCGGCATTCATCACATCGCGCCGCACAGTCCTTGGGGTCGCGACCAGCATCCCCACGAAACGTGGGACCGTCATTACAACGAATCGACGTTCTCCGCCAACCCCGACCTGCCCCCTCATCCGTGGGCGAAAATGTTGCCCTGGCCGACCACTCCCGAGAAACGTCGCGAAAAGCTCGCGGGCTACTACACCGCCGTGGAGGAAATGGATAAACAGATTGGCCGTATACTGGATTGGCTCGACGAAAACGACCAACGGGAGAACACGTTAGTCGTCTTCACCAGCGACAACGGCATGAGCATGGGACACCACGGCTTGTACGGCAAAGGGAACGCGTCGTACCCCTTGAACATGTACGATGAGGCCGTGAAAGTGCCGACGTTGATCCGTCATCCCGGCCGGATATCGCCCGGACAGGTGGTCGATCATTTGTTGAGTCATTACGACATCATGCCGACGCTCTTGGACTATGTCGGTGTGGCTAATCCTCATGCCGACGAATTGCCCGGACGTTCGTTTGCGCCCTTGTTGCGAGGCGATGCCCTGCCGGACCAACGCGATGTCGTGGTCTTTGATGAATACGGCCCGACCCGCATGATCCGCACGCGCGACTGGAAATACGTGCACCGGTATCTAGAGGGACCGAACGAGCTGTACGACATGGTCAACGACCCCGGCGAAACACACAATCTAGCCGACGACCCCGCCCAGCAGGAACGCATCGTCGCCATGCAGGAGCGAATGCAGGACTGGTTCACGCAGCATGCGGACCCGACCATGGACGGGAAAACGCTGCCGGTCATCGGTCAAGGCCAACTGGGCCGCGTGGATTCCGGCGAAACGCCTGAAGTCTTGTTCAGCAAATAACCCTCCCAGCCCACTATGGAGTGCGGGTTCTTGAACCCGCTTTACATTGCGCCTTCTCGAAGGCGCGGTCCGGCGGGGTGTGTGATCCATGATCACAGTCACCTCCCCCGTCGGGTTCAAGAACCCGCACGCCAAAGCAGGTGTCTTGGACAACAGGTCCGGCGATTACTTCGCGCGATGCGAGGATTGGGTATGCAATTGATAGCGAGTGCCATAGACTAAAACATGGGCAATGCCTATATTCCCTCCTTATGGCATGTCTACCAGAACAGGATAACACTTGCCTTCGGCCTGATCGGCATCGCACGAACGGATTCAGCTTGGTGGAACTGCTCGTGGTCGTTGCGATTATCGCCCTGCTGGCCGCGTTGCTTCTGCCGGCATTCGGCCGAATGAGGCATATGGCTCTAGCCACGCTATGCGCCACGCAATTACGTCAGTTAGGCGCAGCCATGGTCGTGTATGCTGGAGACCATGAGGGCGTGCTTCCAATGAATGACAATGCCACGGCGACCCCGACACCCAATGTTAGCTGGGATGATCGCCTATCAGGTTATGATGGACGGGAACGCTTGACCGAGCAGCAAATGAACATTGACGGCCTGTCCACCGCGCACACCCCAAACTTCCCTTTGCGCAGGAATATTTACAAATGCCCGGCAGAGTCGTGGGTGGACCCGCATGATGAGGAACGCTACGTGCGGAGCTATTCGGTGCCTCGTAACCACGGCGTCTGGTCGGTGGCGGAGGGAGGAGACGGACTGCCGCGCGGACTCTACGGATCTGCAGACGGAGAGTATTTTAGAGCACGCTTAGGTCAGGTGCCCATCCCCTCGAAAACGCTTTTACTGGTGGAACTAAGGCAATCGTGGATGGGACTGGGTAGCCTGTCGGGTTGGGCGGTGGACACGCCCATGCCTTTTGCGTTTGCTTCTCAACTTTGGAATTCCAGTTGGCCGGCACCCATGCAAGTGCCCTTGCACAATCCTTCCTGGAATTATTTGAGCGTGGACGGAAGTGTTGCATTAATTGAACCCATGAATCTTGTGGCCGACCCAACCATCCGATACTGGAGCCGTGTTCCTCCTCAACCATGAATAAGCAAACCATAGTTGTTGTCGTGGCGTTGCTGGTGCTCGCGGGTTCCTTGTATAGCCTGCTAACCCCCAAGCGGCCCTACTATGTCATTGATCCACAGACCTACTACCCCACATGGGGCGCCTTGCTGGGACGCACCGCCGCGCAACTCGCCAACGAGCCCGGACGTATCACTGTGCTTGTGCCTGAACCGGGTCAATATGACGTGGCCCCGATAAACACGATCTACGAAGGCATTCGCGGAGAGCTGAGAAACCATCAAGGCTACGATCTCAAACAGGTGCGTATACAAGGCGTGCGTTTAATCGGCGGCGTGGATTTCCCCGGTGTGCCTGCTTCTGCCAAGGGAATCCTTGACGAGGCACTTCGGTCATCGGTTGCGGTGATTTCGTTAGCCGGATCACCGGACTTTCCCCTGCCGGACGACGCGCCTCCCGTGATCGCCCTGGAAATCAATCAAGACGGCATGGAACCGTTACTCAGCCAGGGATATATCCATGCGGCGGTGGTCCCGGTGCATGTGCCCGCCGCCCAAATGGACGCGCGCAAAGGCCAGGAACAGTTATTCAAGGTGATGACAGTCCGGGATATGTGACAGGCGCTTCACGAACTCATATAGGCAGGTTCATTCGATTCGTTAAGAAAATATTAAACCAAGGCAGGCCATTATGATAAAGGAATCGATACACATCTTTTTTTTAACGCTTTGCGGCTTACTGATCGCCTCTGTTCCCCGGGGCTATGCCGATGAGCCTCTGAATGTCCTTCGCTTTGGCACAAGTTCAGCCGGGCGTTTGAGTCTTGGACTGGCTGCTCTTGAAACACGCAGCGGACGCCCCACACATACGTCGTACTGGGGGGGCTCGGTAAACTTTGATGTCCACGTGATCCAGCCTTGGTTGAACGGGACCCATCCCAATCTTGAAGCAGCAGGATACAACAAAAAGGGATGGGACATTGTCTTAATCCAACACGGCATCTCATCCACGATTCCGGATGCCAACTGGTTCAGCGGCCTCGCCCGTTTATATGATCGCATGAAGTTGTTTAATCCGGATGCGCGCATGATTGTGTATCAACACCATGCCATGTGGCAGCAAATTTACGGGGCGACCAATGCGGACGGCGGTTACGGGCTAAACGCATCCGGCGCCGCTTGGGTGCACAACACCTGGGCCGCACAATCCATGACGGCATACAGCAATGGCGTATTCAATGTGATGCCTTCCGCATCCGCGTACACGCAGCGCATGATCGAACTAAACCAGGAACGCAACGACCTGCTCTTCATTCCGGCCTGGGAATTGTACAGGCAGCTTGCACTCGACGGATACACCACGGATCAGCTCAGCACCAACAATGTCATGCATGGCTCGTATGAGATATGGGACCCCGATGACGCCACCCATTTAAGCAACTACACCCTCTTTAATCTCATGTTCTATTCATTGGTCTACGACGAACCGCTGGCCGGAACCGAAACCCCTGTGGCTGATTATCTTTTATTGCGCGGACCGGCTGAGGATCCTGAAACGTATGACACGCTTGACCTGATGTTCCGACAAATGGCGGACGACATCACGATCGAATTCAACCCGGGGGTATTTCAATGAATAAGCGTTCCTTCTTCGCGCTGGCGCTCGTCATGGCCGTTCAGGTAAATGCCGCAACGTATATCTGGAATGTATCTGACGGTTATTTCAGCAATACCAACCACTGGAATCCAAAAGGCCTGCCGGGGACCAACGATACAGCCCAGATTGATAACCCAAACCGAACGATGCGCATTGCGTCCGAACAATATGCGAAATGGCTTTATGTGGCCGCCGGCCATGTGCATATCGAACCGGGCGCCAATCTGCACGTCGGCACCAGTGGTTTATGGCTGCGCGGCGTATTCGGAGATGCCTCCGTAACCATGTCCGGGGGCCTCGTGGATATCAACGGGAACTTCCGCCCGGATCGGACCTTTACGCAGACCGGAGGGCAGGTTCGCGCAACGCTCTTTAGCATAGGGAGCCAAGGTCACTGGCTGATGAGCGGAAATGCCGTGTACACAGGCACCGGTACCGGAGGGGTGAATACGGCATCAGCGGCCGCAAACACCACAATCGAACTCAGCGATCAAGCCCACTTTTCCCTCCTGACAGAATTCCGGACCGCGTCGAACACCCTCATCCGACTGTCGGACCAGTCTTCGGTGACCGTCAGCAATAATAATATCAGGAATATGAGCGCCAGTCCAACCACGATCGCACTGCACGGCAGTGACGCCACCGTAACCGCGAATGGGTTCACCGGTGGCGCCCTCATTTGGGAATATCATTTCGACCGCACACTTCCCGGGCAGGCGCAAGTCGTGGCCACACAAGACAATGGCACCCTGAGTTTGAGCAACAGGCATTATATCATTCGCCTGGCCGCCGGCATTAATGTATCCAAATCCACCTCGATTCCGCTGTTACGCGCGTTCGGTTTCCTCGGCACGGAATCCGACGCCACCTTCGACTCACCGTTTTGGAACATGATCGCAACCGGCCCGGTGTTCGATTTAACAGCAGAAAGCGAAATTCATTTTGGTGAATACCACGGGTTGATTCATCCTGAAAATACCCCCTCACTGGATTTACCCGCTCCCATGCCCTCCGGCTGGATCCACATAGACGGCGTGCGCAACCATGAAACGGTCGCCTTGCAACTGCAAGTGGATCCAGCGCTACCCGACGTCGGGGATGTTATTACGGCATACGCCGCGCTACTGGAGGATGAGGGTTATACACTACAGCCCCCCGAGGCCGGTTTCGACATCGCCCTTCAATGGCAGGGGCAACACGATCACCCGATGCACTTCTTCATGTTCGACTTGGCGAACCATGATGACCTCGACCCTGATTTCGCCTTCACGCGCATCGGCATCACCCGTCGTCCGGGGTTCACGGACCTGAACGAAAACGGTATGGATGACGACTGGGAAACGCTTCATTTCGGCGAAGACCCTCTTCCTGAATTTGTAATGAAACGCGGAGAGCCGGTACCGTTGCTGGATGTGTTCATCGCCGACCTGAACCCACATGACGACAGCATGCTGGAATGGTCGTCCGCACAAGCCGACGAAGCCCTGCCGGCGTGGTCTTTCGATACGTCCACCAATCGTTGGTACCATGTATTTTTTAAAACCAATCTGATGAGCGAAACCGACTGGGCGCTGCTGCACAGCAATCTGGTCGGTAACGCGAACGGATTAACCATCGAGGACCCGGGCGCGTCGGACGACCCCATGCGAATTTACCGGATAGGCGTTCAATTGCCTGCGCCCTGACACCGGAACGAATCTGTTTCATGAAACGCTTGGCTGTATATCTTTTTCAGACTTGTCTGCTCGTGTCCGTGCACGCGACACCGGTCTCGACCATTATCACAAACGGCCAGAAACTTGCTTTTATGGGGGACTCGATTACGGACTTCGGCGCCTCCCAGAATTCGGGCTGGTGTAATCTCGTGGTGCAGGGGCTTGCGCATTACGGGGTGAACGTGGTTCCCGTGTTCGCCGGTAAGGGAGGCGACCAGTCAAACAACATGCTCTCGCGTTTTCCCAACGCCGTGGTCGCGCACAACCCTGATTGGGTGCTCATCAGCTCCGGCATCAACGACGCCTGGCGCACCGGATCCGCCGGGGTGCCGGTGGACGACTATGCGACAAACGTCACCACCATGGTTGACCTGGCCGAGCAGGCGGGCGCTCAGGTGATCCTCCTCACCGCCACCATCATTGGCGAAGACCATCCGACCAATAGTGCAAACCAAAGGCTGGTAGGCTATGTCGAGTGGCTGAAAGGTTTCGCCGCCGCGCGGAACCTCCGGATCATCGATCTCCACTCGCTGTTCCACGACATGCAAGCGCTCAATCCAATACCCGGCATCAACCTGCGCTACAACTATACCAACGACGGCGTTCACATGAATCCTCGCGGCGACCGCCTCATGGCCCGCAGCGTGCTGCGCGAGTTTGGTCTCGGCACCGAAGACATCCTGGCCCTTCACGAAGACTGGCTGGATATTCCCGAGGGCGTCCGCGTCAGTGCTACGCTCCGGGAGGTCGTTCATAATCCAGATGGCAGCATCTCCGTCTACAGCATCGGGGGTATCACCAAGGTGACGCCCCGCGAATACATATATCTGGAGAGCGTGAACAAGACGGTGCTCATGCATGCGCTTCCCAAAGAAGTGGCCGGAGAATATCTGGAGGAAAACGGCGGCCCCTATCCGTCGGTTGAGGCGATGGTGCAGTCCAGCGAGGCCGAACAGCTCCGGGCTGATATTCAGGCCGAAACCAATGTACGCATGGCGGCGGCGGTGGACAGCGCCCATACCAATTACCTCGCCCACATGGCCTCGGTTTCGCCCGACGCCAACACCAATAACATTCCTGACCTTTGGGAGGATACGTTTTTTGGCGAGGATTTGATTCCCGACGAGATTGAAAAGCAGGGGGAAATGATGTCGCTCTACGAGGTGTATGTCGCCGGGCTTAATCCCCATGACGACACCGCCTTTGCCGTGTCCAACCTGTACGCAACCGGACAAGCCCGGCTGACCTTTTCCACCGTCACCAACCGAATCTACGATGTGCACGTCACAACCAACCTGCTCGATTCTTCGTGGTCGGTTGTCGCCAGCAATCTCGCAGGAACCGCCATCGGAATTGAAGTCGAAGACCCGGATAGCGACCCCGATGCTCAACGTTTTTACCGCATCGAAGCCCGCATTCCCGAAAACTAAGCCCATGCAAACCCATCCATCCCGAGGACATACCAGACCATGATCCACCCCAAAACGTTGCTCATTGCCTGTTCCCTACTGCTCGCGTTACACATGGATGCCCGCGCTACTTCGTGGGCCGACCGCAACAGCCCGGAGGGCCTGCGCGCATTGGCCGGCGAGTTTTTCCCGCTGCTGGCCCTGGATGCCGAATCCATGCGCGCCAACAACCTCCAGCGTACGGCCGAACTTAACGCGGTGAACAAGGCGCTGGAAGAGGGCGACACCGCAACGGCTATCCAGCTCTACATCGACTATTTTACCGGCAAGCTACGCGCGCCCCATATGGCGGGATACGAGCTGGACGTCATCGATCCGCAGCGGCACTGGCATTCGGTGCTGCCCAGCAAGTTCGACCCGGAGAAGGTGGTCGCCCAAGCCGACCGACTCCTGAACGAGCAGACGATGGTGCTCGGAGGCAACGAAGTGAAAATCGGTCCCCCAGGACAAGTCAACTGGAACGAGCCCTATCCCCGTGACGAGCCGGTTCCGTATGACAAGACCCCCTACCAGATCGTTCCTTGGATGAGCTTCATGATTCACGCCTACATGCTGACCGGTGAGTTAAAGTATCTCGAACGCTGGGCCGAGTACATGGACGACTGGGCGCTGAACGTGACCTATTCGCGGGACGTGCATCCGACGATTATTCCCACCCGCTATCCCAACCCGCTGATGCGTATGCTGAAGGAGCTGATGCTGGTGGCGAAGGTCGATACCCCGCTCACCCCCGTGGTGCAGCCCGCAACCTATGCCCGCATCCTGAACCGCATGGTCCGGGAACACGCCATGCCCGCGCTGATGTACATCCGGTCCAACTGCCACAACTGGACCCCCGACACCGTAATCCACATGCAGGCCGGCCTGATCCTCGAAGACTTCAAGATCGGAAGCTTCCTGTTCCGCGAAGGCCGCCGCCTCGGCGCCGAAGGTCTGTCGGCTACCCACCACATGCGCGATGGCACCGAGAACCAGCAGGATCCCTGGTACAACCCGAGCTTTTTGCGAACCGGCTACGCGCTCGATTACCTGGATGCCCGCACCCAGGCGGTCCCGGGATGGAACGAGCGACCTTGGGTGAACGTGGTTCGCGACGATATCCAGTGGCGCTCGGAAATCCGCGAGCACCTGGCCAACCGCATGCGCTACCTCCTCCGCATCCGCGTCCCCAATAACCAGTGGCCGATTCCGGTGCGCAACGACCGCCGCGAGGCTCACTTCATTCCCCCGGGCCACCGCTACACCAGCGCCCCCGAGGTGTTCGACGAGCAGGAAATCCGCCATCTCATCGCCGCGATGACCCGTCCCGGGGATGGGCTTCGTCCACAAGCTGTCGCCGACTGGTTTCCCTACGCCGGCTTCAACATCGTGCGCGAAGGCTGGGAGCGTCGTCTCGGCAACCACGAAGGACATCTGACCAGCGGCTACGGCGCGATGTTCACTTCTCCCAAGCCAGGCGCGTACGGCGGCTACCGGAGCCGTAGCGACAACAACCAGTTCGGCTTGAATTTCTACGGCGAGGACCTGCTGCTGGACGACAACATGGGCAACTACAGCTACCGCTATGCCCCCATCCGCGCCGACGGCCGCGAGCAGTTTTTTCATGCAGGCATCACCAAGGTGCCCACCCCCTCCGGCCACAAAACCTACATGGTCTCGGCCTGGACCGATCCCGCGCCCTGGCGCTGGCACGACTCCACCGCCTTCAACCTGATGGAAGGCGTCTATGAGGGTTCCTGGGCGCACAAGGAGCAGTTCGATATGTTTCCGCCGGTGATCGGCTATGGCCTTGAGGAAGGCGGACAGAAGTCGCTCGGATGGAACGACACGGTTCGCGAAGTGAAGCATCAGCGCTGGGTCCACTACGTTCGCGACGCCAAGCTCTGGATCGTCACCGACCGCATGCACGGCGAAAAGACGCACACGTACGAACAGCTATGGTACATTCCGTTCCGTACCATGGCGTCCTCCACCAACCTCGCCGATCAAATCGTGGTCGATGCCACAGCCCGCCGCGCGTATACCCGCGCCGATACCCGAATCAACGATGGACGCGTCGTGCCTGCCGCCAACCTCGAAATGGTCCAGTTCTCCTCCGCCGATCTGGAGTATGTATACGATCCACACTACCGCCGCAACCGGCCTGACTTTAAAGAGGGCCAGCCGGAATGGAGCGAGATCAATGTGAAATTCGGAGGCCAGGGTTCTATCCCCGTCGTGACGGTATTCATGCCGCTGTCGCCGGGCAGCGGGGATGAGGAGTTTGTACGTGATGTCCGCCCGCTGGAAGGGGAGAACGGCGTAACCGGATTTTCCCTCACCACCCACAACGGAATCGCCGTGCGCTACCTCTGCGCGCCGAACGAAGCGACGTTGCTGGAGATCGATGGCGTACAGGCGGTGGCCGAGTCCCTGCTCATCGCCGACGGCCGCGCGCTGGTCATGGGCGCTTCGTCCATGAGCATCAAGGGCCAGGCCGTGGATCTGCCTCATTCCGATTTCGAGATCGCCCTCGCACCCGCTAGTGAAGATCGGGAAATCGAACCGGTCTATCGCCCCATCGCACCGGTGGACATTCACCCGGCGCAAAACGTATTCATCGATGAACTGGACGTCACACTGTCCAGCGCAACCCCAGGCGTGGACATTCGCTACACCTTGGACGGCAGCGATCCCACGCCCGAATCCGCGCTGTACACGGAACCGATCCGGCTGTCCCGCAGCACGGTCGTACGTACCCGCGCGTACCGCCCAGGTGTGACGGAGAACCCCTTGCATACCAGCGGAACCCACGCGACCCCGATCAGCTTCGCGGTGTACACGCAGGAGACGGCCCTGTCACCGACCCACGCCCGGAATGCACAGCCCGGCCTTCGTTATCGGTATTTCGAGGAAGATGAATGGCAGAAGCTGTGGGTGGTGCCGGACACGCTCACCCCGGCCAAGGAGGGAGCGGGAACCGCGCTCTTCGATCTGAGCGTGATCCCGGAGAGCAATCCGCCGCTCGCGGAAGGCAAAGCCGCACCCCGCAACCGCTACTTCGCGCTGGAATACTCGGGCCTCATTCAGGTGCCGGAAACCGGCGTTTACACCTTCCACGCCCCGCGCGAGTATGTGTATCCCGACACCGACGCGGGCTACGAGTTGGTCGTCACCGTGAATGGGCAGACCTGGTATCCGGCGACACGCCTACACGCGTTCGGCAACTGGAGCATTCCCTTGACCCGGGGCCATCATGCGATCAAGATTTGGTACATCGACCACCGGACCACCGGCCCCTCGATCATGAACCTACCCGATCACAAGGACTACATTTGGACCGGCACCGTCCCCGACCTTCGCCTCTCCGGGCCCGGGCTCGACAAACAAACCATTCCTGCTGGATGGCTGGTACATTGAGGATGGCTTCGACAGGCAAAATTTAATATCATGCGCCATCATATAAGCCTATCCGTCGCCCTGCTCGCCTGCGCGGGTTCACTCGTGGAACCCGCGCGGGCCAGCCCTTACGGCGCCCCGGAAGCGCTGTCCGAGGAGTTCTTTTCCCTGGTGATCCTGGAAGACGATCTCCTGAAGACGCACAACCTCCAGCGCCGGACGGAGCTGACGCACATTGCCGAGGCCCGACGGGAAGGAGATCATAAACGCGCGTTGGCCTTGTTTCATGCCTATTTCATGGAGAAGCTGCGGGAACCGCACCGCTACGGCCTCGATTCCATTTTTGCCTTTTATGGCCACTGGCCCTCGCCCTTCCCTCTTAACTACAAAGCGAGCGAGATCATCGAGCGCGCCGACCGGCTCGTAAACGAAGGCACACTCCAACTGCGCAGTGGGCTGATCACCATCGGACCGCCGGGACAGGTCAACTGGAACCATCCCTTCCCGGCCGATGAGCCGACGCCCCTTGACCGCAGTCCCGACCAGATGGTCCCGGACATGAATTTTCTGGTGCACGCCTACGTGCTGACGCGCAACCGTCATTACCTCGAAACGTGGGTGGCCTACATGGAGGACTGGGCCGAACGATCCACCTATGCACGCGACATGCATCCCTGCATCGTCACCTCCTTATGGCCGAACCCCCTGCTCAGCACGCTTATCACATTGGGCGCGGTGGCGAAATACGATCCCCCAGCCAACCCCGCGCTCAAGCCCGAAGCCCTCGCGCGCATCCTGAATGCGCTCGTGCGCTACCATGCGCTGCCGATCATAACCTATATGCGATCGAATACCCATAATTGGTCCCCCAACATGGCCACTTATATGCAGGCGGCGCTGGTGTTGGACGAGTTCAAAGCCGCGCCCTTCCTTTTCCGCGAAGGCCGCCGCCGCGGGGTGGAGGATCTGGCGGTGACGCAGTTCCTGCGCGACGGCGGCGAAAACCAGCAGGACCTCTGGTACAACTACGGCGACTTTTATCCGCTCATCGCGGCCTGGCGAGTGATGGACGACCGGGAAACGGTTCCTCTCTGGAACGAGCGCCCTTGGATCGTTCCCCTTCGCAGCCAGCCCGACTGGAAACGCGAAGCGCAGCGCAGCGTCGCCGAGCGCATCCACTTCCTGCTGCGCATCCGCACCCCGCACGACCAGTGGCCCATCCCGCTCCGCCACGACACACGCAGCGCCGGGATGGTGCCTCCCGACAACCGCTATCTCTGGGCGCCTTCGGTGTTCGATATGCCCGAGAACCGGGCACTGCTGGACACGCTGGCAGACGTCCCCCATGCCCAACCGCCGCAGGTCGTCGCCGAGCGATTCCCCTACTATGGCCTGGCCATCGCCCGAACCGGCTGGGGCAAGGAGGAAGGCTACGGGGCCCTGTTCTGCTCGCCGCAGCCCGGCGCTTACGGAGCTAACCGAAGCCGACGCAACAACAACTTCTTCGGCCTGAACGCGTATGGGCAGGATCTACTGGTGAACAACACCCACCGTTCCGGCGATGCCCGGTTGGGTCCGATCACCGTGGACGGGCTCGAACAGGATTTTCATGTCGGCGTCTACCGGGTGCCCAGCCCGGCAGGCCACAAGACGCACCAGGTCAGCGCATGGACCGAGCCCGGACCCTGGCGCTGGCACGCATCCGATGCGTTCCATGTAATGGAGGGTATCTACGCGGGGCCCTACGCCGAAGACGGCGGCGCGCCAACCCTGCGCACCGAACCCTTCGGTTCCGACACCAGTCCCTACACCGGACGCAAGTATACCGACGACGGCTTCGTGCCCAATGCACGGGGACATCGCCTGCTGGCCGCCAGCGTTCTGCGCCGCGCCGGTCTCGACGAGCACGCGATCACCGCCAGTGTCGAGCGCTGGCTGGACCGGCCTGACACGATACAGGTGGGCAACTCCATCCGAAGCGATCACAGTGACCGCCGTCTGAACATGAGCCTCTCCCTCACCGGGCGGGAAGGCGAATGGCTTTCTTCGGCGGGTTTGGTCCGATCCGAAGGCTTCGCGCTCAGCGGTTTTCTTCACGGCACCATCAACGCGGAATTGAATCGCCTGCTGCAGCCGGAAGGTCGCTTCGCATCGGTCGATGCGGTCTTCGAGGCTGGTGTGAATCGCGAGGCTGAACAACACGCCAAGGACGCCGCCTGGCGCGTGCTGCGGGAACGCATGGCGGAGGCTCGGCGGGAGAACTACCCTCGGGTCGATGGACTCCCCCCTCGTCCCACCAACGACGTGTCCGCTCCCCCGCTTTCGTTGCGCGCCGGGCAGACCATCGCGCTGCTCGGCGACACCCTCGTCAACCTGGCCGACCAACCTTACGGATGGGGGCACTTACTCGCGGAAGCCCTGTCTCACGAAGGGCAGTCGACCACCGTGATTCATGCCGGCGAGCGAGGTGCCGATACCGCAGCGCTGCGCGAAGTCTTCACCTCCGAAGTGGCTCCGAAGCGGCCCGACTGGGTCATCCTTCACGCAGGTCATAGCGACGCGTTTCTTGCGCAAAAGGAATCCGACACAAACGCCTTCGCGCAATTCCGGGCCGGCATGGAACAGCTACTGGATCGCATTCAAGCAGACCGCATACCAATAGCGCTGACCGCGCTTACGCCCCGCGACGAGCCGGACGATGCCGCGCGGAATCTCCTGGAACAACGCGTCTTGGAGGCCAACGTGTGGCTACGCGCGGAAGCCGAACGGCGCGGTCTTCCGTTCATCGACTTCCATGCGGCGATTCGAGAAGGACGCAAGGACGGCGGACTCAAGCATGAACGCGTCGAGTTTCGCATCAATAATCGGACCATCATTCGCGACACCGCCCACCAGCGCATCGCTATCCACGCGCGGGGGGCGGGCTGCTGGATCGTGGTGGACCGACTTCTCTCGAAGCAGCCGCGCACCTATACGCAGCGCTGGTATCTGCCGCTGGCGCCGGGTGCCATCCATACCTTTGCCATGAAAGACCTTCACCTCGATCCGGAACAGCGGCGCCTCCACACCGATGCGAAGACAGCCATCGTAGAAGGCCACCCGCGGCCCAAGGCCAACCTGGAGCTGTTTCACTTCACCCACGCCGACCTGGACTACACCCTCTCCACCAACTTCACCGTGAAGCCTTTCGCCCCCAACCGTGTGCATGGCTGGGGCACGGCGGAACTGGCGACCACGTTGGAGGGGACAGGGCAGGATGTGATCGTCACGCTGTTGCATCCCACACCACCCGGCGCAGGTCTGGAAGCGCGTCTCCAGCAGGTTCGCGAGTGGAGTGGTCCAAACGGTCAGTCTGGTTTTTTAGCCCGCACGGCAGATGGCAAGACCTTTGGCCTTTTGACGGCCCGGACCCGGGCTGAGTCGCTTAAGCTGGGTCCGATCCTCGCCACGGCTGAGCTGCTGATCGTTTCTCAGCGCCGGGTCGTTCTGCTTGGATGCCAGGATCTAAAAATTGGCGGACAAAGTGTTTCTATACCCGGGCCGGATTTCGAGCTGGATCTCGATGTGTACGCCCGGAATCCTAACGCCCCATCGGCGGCCTTCACGCCAATCCACCGCCCTATCCTTCCAGTCTCCATTGAGCCGGAACGCGCCCTGTTCATCGGCGAGCAGCCCATCACACTGTCGAGTCAGACGCCGGACGTTGAAATCCGCTACACGCTTGACGGGAGTGATCCCACGCCTCTATCCACACGGTATGCCGGCCCATTCTCCTTGACCCACGACACGGAAGTTCGAGCCCGGGCTTATCGTCCAGGCGTCGCAGAGAACCCCATTCATACGAGCGGAACGCATGTTTCGCCCATCAGCTACGCACTGTTCACCCGCGTCGAACCTGCGAAGCCGAGCAATGCGAGCATATCCGGCACTGGACTGCGATACCGCTACCGCGAGGGCAACTGGCAACGCTTGTGGCTCGACCCCACAAGCATCGAGCCTCAGGCCACCGGCGTATCAGCCCGGCTGTTCGATTTGAACGTGATCCCCACCGACAATCCCCCTTTGCAAACCAATGCCGCTGCGCCACGCGCCAAGTATTTTTTAATCGACTATGATGGATACCTGCGCGTACCCGAGACCGGGGTGTACACCTTCCATGCGCCCCGCGAATACATCTATCCCGATATCGAAGCCGGGTATGAACTGGTGATTCACGTGAACGGACAGGAATGGTTTCCTGCGACCCGCCACCACGACTTCGGCCATTGGAGCATCGCGCTCGAAAAAGGCCTGCACCGATTCAGCCTCCGCTATATTGACTATCGCACTACCGCTCCTTGGCGTCTGAATTTTCGGGGACTGAACGAGTATATCTGGAGCGGGGAAACCCCCGACCTTCGACTTTCCGGCCCCGGACTTGAAAAGCAACCCATACCTGCTGCATGGCTGGTACATTAAAAAAGGAGAGCACATATGAAACGTTACCAACAAATCGCAATGGTCCTTCTGATCGCGACCGGTCTATGGTCGTGGACCTATGCCGCACAGGCGCAGCGTCCGTCCAATGAACTGCTGATCAAATCCGGGCAGCGGCTAGCGTTTGTCGGCGATTCGATTACCCATCAGGGACACAATTTTCCGTCCGGATACTGCAACCTTGTCGTTGATGCGCTCCGGTTCTACGGCGTGGAGGTTACCCCCATTTTTGCCGGACACGGCGGGGACCGCTCGACCGAGATGCTGGCCCGCCTCGATAAGGTGCTGGAGCAGAAGCCCGACTGGGTTACGCTTAGCTGCGGCGTCAACGACACCTGGATTTCACTACGCCGAAGCCGCGATCAGATGCACATGGTGGTTCCCGTTGAGGAATTCGCGCGCAACGTGACCACGTTCGTGGACCGCTGTGAAGCGGCTGGCGCCCGCGTTATCCTGCTCACCCCCACCCTTATCGGCGAACGCATCGAGGGACCGGATGTGGAGTTCATGACGCCCTATCTCGACTGGATGCGGTCCTTCGCCGCGAAGCGCGGCATTCCCCTCGCCGACCTAAATGCCCTCATGACCGAAGCGGTACAGATCGACCCCATTCCCGGCATCGCGTGGCGCTTCCGCGTCACCGTCGACGGGGTCCACATGAACCCGCGCGGCAACCGCATCATGGCGCGGGGCGTACTCCGCACCATCGGTCTGACCGACCCCGAAATCACGGCTCTTCACGAGCGCTGGCTGGATATCCCGGACGGTCAGGTGGCCAGCCCCAGTATCCGCCAGATCGTGTTGGATGAAGCAGGGAATCGCATCGTATACGATTTCGGCGCTCGCACGGCGGTCACGCCCCGGGAGTACATCTATCTCGAAGCCATGAAACGCACCGTGCACCAATTTTCCATTCCCAAGGAGCAGGTACTCAACAAGCTGCTGCGCGAGCACGGCGGGCCCTTCGAGGACGTCCGCGCCATCCGGGAACATCCCGACTTTGAGCGCATCCGGCAAAAGGCCCAGAAAGACACCGACCGGCTGCTAGCGGAATCCATCGCCGAAGCAAAGACCTTTTACGAGAAACACGTGAACCGTCTTCCCCGCGAAGAGCGCCGGGCCATGGAGACCAATCTATTCCGCTAACCCGGTTTACACCCCATGGCGGGGTGTCCTGGAATTCGGTTCTTGAATTGACCCGGAAGGAACCCGGCCTGATGAATCGTCACCGTATTCCCCTCATCGTCACCGGCGGATCGGTCGTCCTGAACTGCGTCGCCTTGGCCGAGCCGCCTCCGTCCATTGAGACCCTTCTGCGTGATTTTGAAGCCAACCCGGCCGCACATTCCCACATGCCGGATGTGTCCTGGGCCGGCTACCGCTATGGGGAGGAGCCCATTCCCCAGCGCGAGGGCCCGGTTTTCAACGTGCGCGACTTCGGCGCAAGAGGAGACGGAACCGCCAACGACCAACCTGCCATTCGAAAAGCCTTGGAGGCCGTCGGCACCGAAGGCGGTGTAGTGTACTTCCCGGCTGGCACCTACCGTATTGATGGTCTGCTATTTGTGCATACCGATCGAACGGTGCTGCGCGGCGAGAGCCGGGAATCGGTCGAGCTGGTCTTTACCCAGCCGCTGGCGAAGGCATATGGGCGCTTGGAGGCGGAACCCGGACGGCAAGGAGCCAAAGAACGACGCGTTCTCGACAACTTAAAGACGCTGTACGGTGACGATGTCGCTTCAGACGACCTGCCCGGATTCGGCTCGCGCTGGTCTTGGAAGGGCGGCACGATCTGGTTCACGCCACGCGAGCGAGTTACCTACCGCGAGGATCCCTCGGCGCCCCTGCCCCGCGGGCGGACGAACGATCCCGTGAAGGAAGACTGGCTGGCCGGCGATCCCGTGGCCTCGGTCGCACCCGCGCGACGGGGTGACACCCGGATCGAACTTGATTCGACCACCGGAATTCAACCGGGCGATTTCATCCTGCTGCAGATGACCGACGACAAGACCTCCACGCTGGCGCGCCATTTAAGCGGGGACGGAGAATGGGCCGACGCCTTCAACCGGACGTCGGACTTGTCCAGATCGTGGTTTGGATTCCGCCACTTGCACTGGCCGGCGGAAGTGATCCGGACGGAAGGGGCCTTCGTCCATCTGCGCCAGCCGCTGCGATTCGACATCCGTCGCGAGTGGAAGCCGGTCCTTCGCCCCATCGGTCCGGTTATCAGCGAAAGCGGACTGGAGCGCATGACCATCCGTCACCTGCGGCAGCATGGCTGGGAGACCGCAGGACACAACATGTATCCGGGCTGGAACGGCGTCTGGTTCCAACTCGCGATCCACTGCTTGGCACGCGACATCACGTTGATCAACACCGACAACGCCATCGGGACCGGCATGTCGAAGTGCGTAACGGTCGAGAATTTTCATATCACCGCCGACCAGCCACACCTCCGGCAACACCACCACGCCACCCTAACCCGCGCCCAGAGCCATGATATCCTGTTCCAAGATTTCGTCGTGGACACCAAGCCTCGCCACGGACTAAACACCGAGCAGTTCTCCAGCGGCATCGTCTGGTCGCGCGGAAGCATGGCAGGCGGCACCTTCGACACCCATCGCCAGTTGCCCTTCGAGAATGTACGGACCGAGATTACGCTGTACAACGACGGCCATTTCGGAGGAACCGGGGGGCCGCTGATGGGTGCCCGTTTTGTTCACTGGAACATTGAGGTTCAGAACCATCGGGATCATGTGGTGGGCTGGTCGAACGAGATGCCGAACGGAATCATCGCGGGCCTGCGCGGAGTACGGGTATTGCGGGAAAGCCAGCCCTCCGAAAACGCTACACGCCCTCTTCCTCGCGTTTCGAACGCGATGATTCTATTGGAGGGAGGAACGCCCGAACCCGCCAATCTGTACGAGTGGCAACGGGCTTTGCGCTTAAACCGCCGATGATAAAGAATCCTCCCGCAACACGGGCGCCCCCGGGGACGATGTTAGCATTGGGTATGCATGGGAGAGCCTTGGGCATGTACGGAGTCAGGCCTCCTCGATACAGTGGAGGCCTGACACTTAACTTTAGTGGGCGGCTGTGCGCTTCCAGCTCAATAGCGTCGCTCAACCAAAGGGACTAAGAAGATATCATGCTGTGTAGATTTAGCATCCTGGCCCTCTCGCTGAGCATCGTGCTTCCCGCTCGCGCCGAAGCTTCGCCGCCTGACTGGGCAACCCGCGACGAGCCGGCCGGCATCGAAACACTGGCCAAGGATTTTTTCGAGCTGGTGATGGTCGAGGAGCCGCTGCGCCGACAGCACAATCTCCTCCGCCGCACCGAGCTTACGGAAACCGCCAAGGCCTTGGAGGCGGGCGAATACGCCCGGGCGCTCGATATCTTTGGCGACTATATGAGGAACAAGCTGCGCAACCCCGCGCAGTGGGGTATTCATCAGGACACGATCGCCCCTTTCCACGCGTGGCACCGGGTTACCGGAAATATGACGCCCGAAGACGACATCGCCCGTGCGCGGCTTCTGGTGGATGAGCACACCTTGACTCTCGGCGGCAAGCCGGTAAAAATCGGTCCGCCGGGACAGGTGAACTGGAACCATCCCTTCGCGCCCGGCGAGACCGTTCCCTACGACAAGGGCGTTGCGCTCGTCAAACCACCCACCGGATTCCTTTTGAGAGCCTACCAGCTCACTGGCGAACGCAAATTCCTGGAGGCGTGGTCGCAGTATGTGGATGACTGGGCCCTCAACGCCACCTATGCCGACCGCGTACATCCCACGCTGGTGCCATCCTCGTTCCCCAATCCCTACCTGTCGCTCATCAAGGAACTGATCTGGGCCATGCAACTCGATCCGCTGGACAACCCGGTGATCCCTAACACGACGATTGCGCGCTTTCTTAATGCCGCCGTCCGCACCTATTCCCTCCAGGGGCTGATGTACATTCGTTCGAATGTGCACAACTGGACGCCCGACTCCGCGGTGTACATGCTGGCCGCTATCATTCTCGACGAATTCAAGGCGTCCCCCCTGCTGTTCCACGAAAGCAAACGCCGCTGCGTCGAGGATATCATCGCGACCCAGTTCCTCCGCGACGGCGCGGAGAACCAACAGTGCCCATGGTACAATCTCAGCGGGTTCAGAATCTACGAGGCGCTGGAGTGGCTCGGCGCCCGCTCCGCCGTGCCGGCTTGGAACGAGCGCCCGTGGATTCGCGAGGCACGGCACGACGATCAGCTCAAACGGGAAATCCGCCGGGCGGTCAACGACCGCGCCCGCTATCTGCTCCGCCTACGCGCACCCAACAACCAGGTTCCCATCCCCTTCCGCAACGACCGCCGCGCAGCCGGCCTGCTTCATGTCGACGGACGCTACACCATGACGCCGGAGGTCTATGACGAGCCCGAAATCCGCAAGCTACTTGCCGCGTTCCATTCGCCCGAGGCCGGCATTCGTCCCACCGCACACTCCGAATGGTTTCCCTACGCCGGATACAACATCGTCCGCGATGGCTGGGAGCACCGCCTCCACAACCATCAGTGGCATGAGATCAGCGGCTACGGCGCCATGTTCTGCTCCCCCCAGCCCGGGGCCTACGGGGCCTACCGCAGCCGACGGAACAACAACAAGTTCGGCATCAACTACTACGGCGAAGACCTGCTGCTCGACGACAGCTTCGGCAACTACAACGACCGCAACACCCCGATCACCGTGGACGGCATGCAGCAGTATTTCCATGCCGGGATTTACAAGGTGCCCGATCCCGCCGGGCACAAGACCTTTCTCTCGGTGGCCTGGACCGAACCTGCCGACTGGCGCTGGCACGCCTCCGACACCCTCAACCTCATGGAGGGCGTCTATGCCGGGCCGTACTACCGGAACCACAACGAATTCAGGATTTCGCCCGATGTCACCTACCGCGGTGTCACCCATCAGCGGCTGGCCTTCTACGTGCGGGGCGCAAAACTGTGGATTGTGGCCGACCGCATGATGACGCGCAACGCCCACGAATACAAACAATTCTGGTACCTGCCCTTCCGCACCATGACTTCCTCGACCAACCAACTCGACCAGATTGTCATCGACCCGGACGTCCGCCGCGTGGTCACCCGCGCCGATACGCGCTCCGACGACGGGCGCCCGGTCAACGCCGCCAACCTGGAAATGCGCCAGTTTTCCTCAGCCAACCTGACCTACGCGGCGCGTGAACACAGCAAAGGCCAGGCGGAACTCACCGTCGCCTATCCGGGCACGGGAGACACGCTGGTCGTTAGCACCTTCATGCCGCTCGCCCCCGGCACCGGCACTGACCAGGCGCTACGCGATGTCCAGCCCATCCAGCGTCCCGACGGCACGGCGGGATTTAGCGCAAAGACCCACAACGGCATTCCGATCTTTTTTCTCGCCTCGCCCGCAAAGCCCACACGCATCGAAACCGGGGCCATCCAGGCTACTGCGGAGGCCCTGCTGGTGACCGGCGATCAGATCATGGCGCTCGGCTGCGAGACCTTCGTGATGAATGAACGCGCCCTGCGAGTATCCCATCCCGACTTTGAACTGGATCTGTCGGGGACCCCGCGCGCCACTCCCGTCTACCGTCCCATCGCGCCCGTCGAAATCGGTCCCGCGCAGAACGTGTTTGAGGGGGCACTGGACGTAACCCTGTCCAGCAAGACTCCCGGTGTGCATATTCATTATACATTGGACGGCAGCGATCCCACCCCGCAATCGGAACGCTACACAGGTCCCATCCGGATTGAACACAACACGGAAGTGCGCGCGCGCGCCTACCGTCCGGGCGTCACGGAAAATCCGCTGCACACCAGCGGCACCCATGCCACGCCAGAGAGTTTTGCCGTCTACACCCGTAAGGATTTTCGGGGGGGCATGGGCCTGCGCAGCCCAACACCGGGGCTGCGTTACCGCTACTACGAGGCCGACTGGAAACGGCTATGGCTAAACCTGGACGATCTGGAGGCTCGGTCGGATGGCGCATCCCCCCTGTTCGACCTGAGCGTCGTGCCTGACAGCAATCCGCCGATCGGCGAAGCCGCCGCCCCGCGCGAAAAATTCTTTGCGCTTACGTATGAGGGTCATCTGCGCGTGCCGGAGGATGGCGTGTACACGTTCCATGCCCCCCGCGAGATGATCTATCCCGACATCGAATCGGGTTATGACTTGCAAATCTGGATCGGCAACGAACAGTGGTATCCGGCGACGCGGCTGCACGCCTTCGGGAACTGGAGCATTGCGCTGGCAAAGGGGGCGCATCCCATCCGGATCCGCTACATTGACCACCGGACCACCGGACCGTCCATCATGAATGTGGAGGGCGTGAACAATTACATCTGGACCGGTGTGACGCCTGATCTGCGCGTAACCGGGCCTGGACTAGACCGGCAACCGATACCACAGGAATGGCTGGTTCATTAATTTTATGTTGAACACAAATCACTACGAAAGAAACACCGATGCAACAACGATGGTCGCCTGAACAAATTCATGCCTGGTATGCGGAATGCCCCCTCATTACCGGGGCCAACTATGCGCCTGCGTATGCCGTCAACCAGCTCGAAATGTGGCAGGCGGACACGTTCGATCCCGACGCCATCCACCGCGAGCTGGCGTGGGCGGCCTCACTCGGGATGATCTCCATGCGCGTTTTCCTGCACGACCTCCTCTGGGAACAGGACCGGCAGGGCTTCTTGAACCGCATAGACCAGTTCCTCGGCATCGCGCACCAGCATGGCATCCGGACGATGATCGTGTTTTTTGATTCCGTCTGGCATCCCTTCCCCCGCTTGGGCCGCCAACCCGAACCCGAACCCGGCGTGCACAATTCCGGATGGGTCCAAAGCCCCGGCGCGACAACCCTCACCGAACCCGGGCAGTATCCGCGCCTGGAGGCCTACGTCAAAGGGGTCGTCAACCATTTTGCCGATGACGAACGCGTGTTGGTTTGGGATCTCTGGAACGAGCCGGGCAATTACAATGTGGGCAGTTATCGTTTGCGTGAAGCAACCGGCAAACATGAGTGGGAACTCGCCTTGTTGCCTCAGTTGTTCGCCTGGGCCCGGTCCGCAAATCCTGTCCAACCCTTGACCAGCGGGATTTGGGAAGGCGATTGGAGTAGCAATAGTGCCATGACCGTGATGAGCCGGATTCAGGTTGCGCTATCGGATATCGTTTCCTTCCATCACTATCTGGACCCGAAGGACTTCGCCGCGCGCGTAAACCAACTCAAGCGCTTCGGTCGTCCTCTGCTTTGCACGGAATTCTTGGCGCGTGGGTTTGGCTCCACCTATGCCAGCGTCTTGCCCGTGGCTCGCGCGGAGAAGATTGGTCTCTACAATTGGGGCCTGGTGGCCGGGAAAACCCAGACGCAGTACCCGTGGAGCACCTGGCGCCGACCCGGCCCAAGCGAGCCGGAAATCTGGCATCACGACCTGCTGCGTCCGGACGGCACGCCCTACGACGAGGATGAAGCGACCCTGCTGCGCCGCACCCGGGCCGAAGACGGGATCAAGATGAAGGATGTGTTTGTTCTCGAACATCAGGGTTATTGGCGCGAAAATTGAACAGACATAAGTCAGTTATTAAGCAGTTATTTCATGGACAAACTTGACACATTTATTATAACATCGAAGGCATGAAGACATAACCGGTTTTAAATATTTGATGAAAAAAACGCGCATAGCATTGGTACTGGTTACGTTGGCGGGGATGACAAGTTCATCGCCCGCAGCGGTCGTGTTTCAGGACGACTTTGCCAATGCAGGAACCTCCCCCGGCACGGTGGCCAGCGACTTCGGCTGGTATCGTTATGGGTCGCTCGATGCGTCCACACTGCCCGGCACGGCACCGGAGAATTATTTTAGCGTGAAAAAAGGGACCGATGGGGGGCTCGCGTCTCAATTCGGCGTGTATAAAAATATTCCCTCGTTCGGCACGGACAGTATTCTTCAACCCGGCGAAAACCTGACCGTTTCGCTGACCCTCGTCGGCGCGCTTAACATGGTGGCCGGCTCGTTCCCACAGTTCAGGTTGTTCTTGGGAACAAGCGTAGGAACGACGCTGGCCGATAGCGATAGTGCTATGAGTGTAGCGTCAGGATCGAGGCAGGGTCTTGTCTATCAACAAGGCGTGAATACTGGCACCGGAGCCTTTGCGCGTTTTTCCACCGGCACAACGGCATCACCCGGAACGTTGAATTCAACTTTAATCGGAGGATGGACTTCCGCCAGCAATGTGATGAGCGGTGCCAATACCGGCCTCCCTAATTTTCAGAGCTTCAGCGACCCGGCTCAATTGACGCTGTCCTATTCCCGCATAGGCGCAAATCTCATCTCGCTCAGCGGGAGTTACACTCATCCCAACACTACCGTCACCGCATTTAACGACATCCTCATTGATGCCACCGGTTCCACATTCACCTTTGACACCATCGGCATTGGCTTGCGGGACTGGACTACGGATCGGGAACTTCGCTTTAGTGAGATTACTCTTGATTACCTCCCCCTTTTACCGGAACCAAGCACGGCCGTATTGTTATTAATTTTTGGCACGATCTCTCTATTGCGATTAAAAACAATTCACATAAACGACAAGAAAGGCGGCATCACATGAAAGATAAATGGATCGTCATTGCAATGATTGCGGGAATGAGCCTGAGCCACGCCCACGCCAATTTAATTGTTTTTTCGGATGATTTCACGAACGCGGATACCAGTCCCACAGAGACGGCGCTGGATTCCGGCTGGTACCGGTACGGAGATTTTGACGCAGCGACGCTACCCGGCACGGCGCCTGATAATTATTTCAGCGTGCGCGCCAGCAGCAACCCGGCCGCCGCGGCGCAATGGGCCGTTTTCAAGGATTATCCCGGCACCTTCGGGCCGGGCGGGAATAATACGCTGGGCATTGGCGAAAGCCTTACGGTCTCGCTCACCTTAACCGGCACCGCCAATCTAATGAATAGTGATGTCCAGTTCCGATTGTCACTGGGGACAAGAGCAGGCACGCCCTCCTCTTTATCGGAAACCAATGTGGCCATGAACGCCACCGACGCCAACCGTGAAGCCATAGTATATCAGCAGGGCACGGGTACTTCCACGGCAGGAGGGAGCGTGCGGTATGCAGGCAGTAGTGAATTGAACGAAACCATGATCGGTGGCTTTACGGTCTTCACCAATCTCTTTTCCGGGGCGAGCACATCTGTTCCCAACTTCACGACAAATAACGCGACGATAAGCCTGGAATATCTTCGCTTGGATGCTGACACCCTTTCGGTGAGCGGCGCTTACACGCATCCCGACGGAACGTCTTCTCCCTATAATGACGTTCTTGTTGACGCAACCGGCCGGAGCTGGGAGTTCGACACCATCGCCATCGGGGCGCGGGATTGGGATACGGATCGCGAGTTTCAAATCAGCGAAGTTTCGGTTACGCATATCCCCGAGCCCTCAACGGTAGCGCTGTTGCTCCTCGGTCTTGCCACGGTGACCCGTTTTGCGCGCAGACAGACGATAAGGCGATCCACTGACGCTGGTTGGTGAACAGAAGGCTGACGAACCTCCGCCAAGTTCCAGCCCGTTTCCGTGTGTCCGTAATCGTCTGCATGAATATCGTCCGTCACCGCCATGGTAGCCGGACACGATGAAGGTGCCTTCAGTCAAAGTGGATATTTGCCAAGCCGCCCCTATGCGATGCGCTTGCGCTTGAGCTACGCCAACAGAACGGCGAAGTCCAAGCCTCGATATACCGATAAGTGATATATCCGCCACTCGCAGCCCTCAAGCCTACAATCGTGTCACAGGCGGTTGCTTGAAACGAAGAACCCAGCCTTTCCCTTTTATTGTTTGCTTTTTGTTTGGGAATTATTCAACATCCTAACCATGGCCAAAACCTTTAAGTATCTATCCGAAACAATCATCGTTCCCGCTGGATGCCACGAGCAATTTTTCCCGTTGAACCATGATGCGCTGGCCGACTTGCGCGATCTACGGATGATCATGGGAGGGGTCAGCCGGGTGTTGGAACCCTACGAAATCTGCCGCCCGGCCCCGACCTTTCACGTGCTGCTCTACACGCTTCATGGCAGCGGGACGATTCTGGAGGGCAAAAAGGAAACCATCGTTCGAAAAGGCGATCTGGCCGTTATATCGTCCGGCCATCGCCAACATTACCGGGCACGCAAATCCTGGCACATTCTCTGGTTCCACCTGCTCCCGTTCCCACGATGGAGCATGCTGGAGGAAACGCCATTTCATTGTCGCCCCGCGCGCGAATTAAAATCGTTATGGGCGGCGGCGGAAGGCATTTTCCGCGAGACGAGCCAGACGCAGTCTTTTCAAATGGACTTGCTCCAAATGTATGCCCGGACGATTTGCCTTTGCCTGGAAAGGGAATTTGAAGTGCGGCGTGAAGATGTCGTCACCACGAACCACCCGGCCCTTACCGCGATGCTGAATACGGTGAGCGATGGCATTTCCGAAAAGTGGACCGTGGCCCGCATGGCGCAAATGGCCCACATGTCCGAGGCACAGTTGCATCGCCTGATGCACCGGTATTGCGGGGGCACACCAATGGAGTGGCTTAACACACTGCGCATGCAACGCGCCGTGGAATTGTTATGCAACACCAGTTACAAGGTCGGCCATGTGGCGGCGATTGTCGGCTATTCCACGCCATTTGCCTTTTCCCGCGCGTTTAAACGAGCGACCGGACTAACCCCGACCAATGCGTCACGCGGGTTGAAGCCCCCCCATGACACACGCTGACGCCTGCCGTCATAGCTCGCATTGCAGGGGCCCCAGCGATGAGGAGCCATCGAGATACTCGCCATCACACCATACGCAAAACCCCGTGCCTTTGCCGTAGCGCGATCCGTCGCGATCCCATAACAACGTCACGCGATGCCCGTGATACGGCACACCATCGAGACAAAAATAATCCCACGCGTTTTGCGGAAGCACCGGGGATACGTCCAGGATGTTGTCATGCCTCGGTTGCAGCCCGCACACACCGGAAATGATCAAATCGCAGAAGGTGGAATGATTATAGTCCTTGCCGCGCTCTACAATCCCGCCATCCATGGTGCGTTTGTTCCGCCATAATTTCCGGGTCCGCGCAATCCAGTCCCCGGTGAACGGGTTCATGTTCTCATCAATCCACGGCACAATCTGCCCGTTTTCTTTCACCCGGCGCTGTGAGCGCGCATAGGTCGTCAAGGCATCGAAATAGTGCCGTGCCTCAAGCGCGCGAGAACAACGCGAGGTCTGCACAGCCCGGGCCATCGCCGTCAGCGTCATGGAAGAGGCCAGGGGCCATACCGGACCGTTCCAGAGGCATTCGTGCCCTTCGTAGGAAATGGCGAAGCCCGGATGACGCTGCTCGACAAAGGTCAACCCGTACGGGGACCGGAACCCATCGGGATCGTGCAAGGCCCCCCACGCCTGTTCGTGGCAGGATTCCGCCTGACCAAAATACCAAGGCATGTAGCCGTGCAATTCACGGGCCGGGATCAACCGATCTTCGAGATCCAGAGGACAGAAAAACTGCAGGCCGGAATGCCACATCCGTTCGCGAATGCACTTCTTCAAGGCATCGGCTTTCTGTTGAAACTCCGCCGCGCAGGCCTGCTGCCCCGTAGCGCGCGCCATCGTCGCGATCGTTTCCGCCTCGCCTGCGCGCGACGCATTGGTGAGCACACGGAAGGCCGGACCGGTGACGGTATATTCGCTGCCTTCTTTCGTGTCGAGCTGGAAAAACATCCCGTTGTCATATTGTTTGACCTGAAATTTCTGGCCGGTGGTCGGGCCGTATCCGCCGATCACCGCGCCGGCCTCCCATTCGTTCCAGTTGCGGATGTAAGCATCCAACAGTTCTGTGGCCATCCAAGGTTTGCCTGTCACAGCCGCATACTGCCACGCCGCCCAAGCGGGCCACCAGCTATAGGCCTGTGGACCGCTGTTGCCCCCTACCGTAAACCAGAAGCGGTGATAGGCATCAAGATACTGCTGGTCGGCCAACCAGCGTCCCTCCATCATGTGCAGGCACGAAGTCAGGTTGACGGTGTTGTACCGTCCGGCCCATGGCACGTCGGGAAGGAATTCGGTGATCACAAAGCCCTCGGGCGTTCTCCGGATATGTTTGCGGTAGGTCCACCACCGGAAATGATACGTCAACTCCACATCCTTGTCCGGGCAATCCAACCGGGGAACCTGCGCGGCCAGAAAATCCGCCGCATCGGCATTGGAGACATACTGGGCGTACAACTCCTCATCCTGACTGTTGAACGCCCCGGCATACTGTCGGATACACGTTTCACTGTCTTGAAGCAGGAATTTTGTCATGGTGCGCATCATCCTACACCACACGACCCATGTAAAGTGTGCGAGAGTCGCGGATATACACATGACAGCATAGAACATTTCCCTGGCCGGCCTATTGATGCATGCTCTACCTACACAAAAAGTCATGCTACTAAATACTTCACACCCTAGAGGACCCTCCAGACTCATGCGGTCGGTTCGTTTATTTACATACGGGCTTATTCTTATGCTGAACTATGTATTGCCAATTGTTTCGACGGCGGAAAGTCATCCATGCCTTTTATTCGGGCCTGCGGATTGGGATTCGCTGGTGCAGCGCGCTGACCGGGAACCGTGGGCATCCATGAAACGGGATGCCTTGCAGACGGCTACGCTACCACTCGAATCGGACGCGACAGGTCGGTTGTTGGCCTACCGGGACCGTATTAGTAAGGCGGCGCTGGCGTGGCTGTTGGACGAGCAAGATCGCCCCTTGCACCGGGTCCGTTTAACGCACGCCCTGGATGCGGGTCTTGCCGCCGCGTTGAAGCGTACGGAGGATGGAAGCCATGGCGGTACGGTGTTTCCGGCCAATGTGGCGTTTGAGGCCCTGCTGGCAATGGATGTGGCGCATGCCGACCTGCCCCGCGAAAAATTGATAGAATGGGAGGAGCTCGTCGTGCAGATTGAAGGTCGCTTGTCACACGGCTGGCGACCACACCGGGACGGCGTGCGTCTCGCGTTGGCTCGGTTTCGGGGTGACCCTGTCGCATTCATGGAAACAGCGGATCGGTATATCCGGGAAATGCGCAGGCATATCACACAGGATGGCGTGCATATCGCAGGCTCTGGTTATGCGGTTGCGCGCTACAGCATGACGGATCGCCAGGTCAAGCATCTCGGACTCGACATCATTCAGCACGCCCTGCTCGTCGGTTTTATCGATCATGCGGCCGGTATCCGGGATGTATACAAGGATGACCGCCTTCGTTTCTTTTACGAATGGCTATACGGATATGCCGCCGACCCGACGGGCCGCCTGCTAACTTTTGGGGATACATTCCCGCGCGACCAGCTATGGGGGCACATTCTGTTTACACCGGGATCTGCGGCGGCCCCGTTCCGGGTGTCACGTTTGTCGCACGATGCGGCGCGCTATGCCGCGTATCATTACCGACAAGCAGGTGCCTCGCCTTTCCCCGAGGGCCTGCTCCTGAATTATATTCTGACGGACGAAGCGCTGCCATTCGAGGAAGCGGCCCTTCCGCCCAGTCGCATTTTTCCACAGGGCGGCGCGTTCCTTTTGGGTGAGCCGCTCCAAACCGAAACCTTGTATGCGGCCCTGTGGAATGTGCCGTCGGCGGAATCGCACACGCACAAGGAGGTCAATGCGCTCGCGATCACCGGATACGGCGAACCGCTGCTGGTGAATGCCGGGTATGCGGGTTGGGGGGACGGGCTCGGGGACTTTACGTGGAAAGATGTGAACGACAACGCCCGGCAGGCCAATACCTTATTGGTGGACGGGCAGGACCATGTGCGCAAAACCGGCGCAGGCGTGACGCGGGGGTTCACGGGGGCGCCCGTCGAATTTGCCACGGGCGATTCAGGCAACGCGTTGCATCGGGGCATTCATTTGCGTTCGCTTGTGCACATCAAGGCGCGCACCGATGCGGGGGGATATTGGTTTTTACATGACAAAATGCATCAGGCGCAAGGCGCGCGGGACGCGACCCTTATTTTCCGTCCGCACGCGACTGGGATTAAGACGATTGCGGATAAAGAAGCGTATGGGTTTCGCATCAATAAACATACGCGCTCCCATACCGGCGCGGGCGCCACGATGTTTTTCGCCACCGTGCCGACGAGCGTAAACACAGCACCGGGCGCGTTTCTGAGTTGGGGACAGAGCTTTGTGCTGGAACAACTGGAAGCTACGTTTCCTATAGATGCAAAAGGTCTTGCGGATGTGATGACCGTCATCTACCCGCACAGTGAAGCACATCCTCCTGCACACCTATCACGACTACAGGGGCAGGGATTTAGCGGCGCAAGGGTATCACACGCCCGGGGCGCAACCGATACCGTACTGGAGTCCCTGGGCAATCATCTTGTGGAGTTCCACGCCCGGACAGATGAACGCATTGTTTTTCAGGGGCGAACCATTTGGTACCGCCATAATGCGGAACAACGGCTTGATGCATTTTTTCTGCGCAATGGGCGTTCGTTTCGTTTCGAAGCGGACCTGGCGAAAGGTCTCGCCTCGGACACGGATGTGGATGTTTATTTTGATGTGTCGTCCGGGTCGGGCCGTATAGCTCCGCGCGAAGCCGCAAGTGTAACGATCTTTCATCCGCGCATTGCCGGCATGGTTCTGAATGGCACACTCCTTCCTCCGGTGGAAACGTCCGATGGGCAAGCAACATTTCCGGTCCCCGCCATCCAAGGTGTTGGTGCACACACGTTCGAATGGGTTTTGGAGTAATCGCGTCCACGCTGCCCCCCCTGTGGGAAAGACACTGGAATCTATCTCAAATGCCCCGCCGCCCCGCACGTGCGGGCCGGCCTACAGCGGCTGAAATTTAGCAATATTCTGATTCCGCTCGGTGCCCCCGCCGGGCGGAATCGGGATACTGAGACAGGTTCTATTTCTCGATCCATGGTTTTATCTTCTCCGCAAGATTCCACCCCATTTCGATGTGCCCGTAATCGCCGGGATGAATCAAGTCCTTGGCCATCCCGCCGTAATCCGTCAAGATGTCCGAACCTTCGATGAGGCGCACATGGGGCCGATCCAGGGTCTTTACGATGTTCCGCAGCGCGTCGCTAAAGCCCTCTTGTTTACGGACGGCTTCGGACGTGTCATCCAGCGCATTTTTACAGCTTTGCGCGTTCGGGTAGATGGTAATGACAACCACCGGTTTGTCAGGGTGGGCATCGGCCATCTTCTGGATTAACGCGTGCGCCCGCTCCTTGAATGTGTCGGTGGAGAATTCAGCGCGCATGTTCACACCCAGTTCGAGCGTGATCATATCCCAATCCGGGCGCGCGGCAAGATCATCGGCCACCTCCGGCTCGCATCGGCAGGAACCGGATAAGCCAAGGTTCAAAGCGTCCACCTTCAGGCGACGCGCCGCCTGCTGGACATAACATAAATGATACAGTGTCGCGGCGGCCCCATGGGTAATGGACGAGCCATAACAAAGCAATCGCCTGCGCGGCATTTCGTCTTCCCGTGGCGGCCGGATCGGATATCCGAACGTATGCACATCGTGAAATACGGCCGGATAACGACCGAACAGGATACGCCAGACGCGCTGGGGAAAATAATCGGTATCCCGGGCGTTCGACTTCAGCGAGGCATAGCCATTGGCCACCAATTGACCAATATCCGTCAAGTTGATGTAATTCACTTGCCCAGGGGTCAAGCGAATATGCGAATGGAAAAACGCACCCTGGAAAATCACCAGATCCAAACGATGCTCTTCATTCGGAGCCAGCGCGCCGGGCATGGCGGAGAGGGCGATGCGTATGTTTGGGGCCTCGGCAACAAAGCGGATCTCGCAACCGGAGGATTCCTCTGACACCAGACGGCCTAGCGGCCCCATGGCTTCGCGTACCGCGCGGGGATAGCGGCGCAATAAGACGCCCCCGCCCGGCGCTTCGTCCAGCTCCACGGTGTTGTGAAAATGTACAGGGAATGAATGATGGGGTTCTGTGTACATGCGCATCTGGTGTTAGGTTTTTTGGGGTGCCGGCCAACCTTCTTCGCGCAGACGTCTGCCTGTTTTCCGCAGCGTGGTCTCGTCAACAGGATGCAGGGAACCATCTCCCCGCAACCCGGTGTTTAACAATAAATTGGCGTTATAGGAAGCCGTGCGCGCAAGATAAGCAATTACATCGTCCGGCGTGCGACGGCGGGCGTTGGGTTTGTTGTCAAACCAATGGCTTTGCCCGCGACCGGTCTCGGCGTCCTCCTGCAACGTGGTGCAGATTTCGATTGGCGCGCCTTCGAGCCGCTTGTTGCGCAGGGGGCGCATACGATGTTCCATGGTTACATAATCCTCTTCTCCGGTGGCTCCTTCGCAGAAGCCGATCAGCAGGTGCGGTTGCAGGGATCGCGCCAACGCGTATTGCTCGCTTAGCTTGGGATAGTAGTGGCGGTTCCGGTAATAATCGTGCACGGAATCCATCCACAAACCGGCAATAGGGCCATAGTTTCCGAGCAATTCCTTGTAGGCGGTTTGGACACGGTCCCAGCGCTCGTCGTTGGAGCGATTGCTGGATATATGCATGTAGTTAAAATAGCCGAGGCCGCGGGCCGCGCAGGCGGACGAAAGCTCGCCGACGATATCGCGTCCGGCCAGCGCATAGGAATTGGTTTTTACCGTGGCGGTGTTCCACATGTGCGGTCCGCCGGAATGATAGGAGGTGAAGGTGATGTATTTCATTTCGGCGGCGATGGCCGTGTCCACAATCGCATGCGCATCGAAGCCGTCCGCATTGAAATGCGACCAATGCCGCTTGCCTTCTTCGTTGGCTTTCACATTCCAATGGATAAACATGCCGAATCGCGCATCCCGAAACCACTGGACGGATGCGGCGCGTGGATCTTGACTGAATAGCTCCTCGTAGCCTGTCAAATGCGGGGGTATTTGCGTGACTGCTTCCTTCGCTACACCGAGCCAAGGTGCGCATGACGCACCCGCAGTCAAAGCCAGAAATCGGCGTCGCGTTAACATGAGGGTCATGACCGGAATCCTTTCGCGTCTACTTTCGTTGCCACCCTGTCTCCATCTGCGATGGCTCGCACACACATTCAAGGGTTCAGAAACGTTCTCGTGAAATATTTCATCCAGGAACCGTAACAAAACGGAGCAACCCGTAAAGCACCAGGCCTGTCGTATTGATACCAGATACTCTCACCAAGACATACGGCACCTGCAAGAATGGCTTTTCAGCAACGGCCCCTCGCACAAGGTGACGCATGTAGTCAGTCACTAGCCCGGTTTTCTCACCAGCGGTGAGAAATGCGGACTAATGATTGCATCGACAGGGCGTCCGTTCTAAAGCGAGCATGAAAGTCGTCGTGGCTATCTAGGCGGCAAGGACGAATCTGCGGATGATGACAGCGTGCTCAACAAGGCCCCATACACAATCCGGGCAATTTCCTGGTACCCGCGTTTATTGGGATGGACGCCGTCGCCTATTCTAAACAGCTCAGGCCGCTTATCCATCGGCGTGTTCAAATCAATAAAGCCCACGCCCTTTTCCGTGGCGAGTTCCTTGATGACGGCGATGAGTTCCTGTTGTCGCGGCTGCCGTTCTTTCAAGTCCTGCTTCCGTGCGGCATCCAGTCCTGGAGTATCGAGCACCATCGGCGGCGGCGCGCACAGAAAGATTCGGGGGGACGGTGACCACACGCGCAGGGTATCTATCAATTCCCTGTACTCAAACGGGAAATCGTCTTTAGAACTCCAACAATTTCGTGAACCGCCACAGGTGTCGTTTGTTCCCAGACAAATGATTACGATCTCCGGGGCCACCGCTGACACCAACGGGAGTTGACTCCAGACATTTGGCTGCCCCTTATGGATCAGCGTACAACTGCTCACGCCAAAATTATGCACGTGATAGGTATCGCCCAGCAGCGCTTGCAATTGCGCCGGGTAGGAATAGACGGCCTGCTCGCCCTCTTCCAAGTGCGCGCCGAACGTAATGCTGTCACCGACACAAGCGATGCGTATCATAACTACTCCACTTTCCATTCCAGAATCCCGGCCGAAAACCCTTCCTGCATCTGCACTTCCAGGCGAAGCTGGGTAACGGGTATCGGGCGGAACTCCACGCGGTTGAACTGGTCGGGTTCCACACCATAGCCCGAAGATTGCTCCACCTCGCGCCATGCGGCGCCATCACGATACAGCAAGCGCCAAGAGGCAGGCACGCGACATCCGCCGCCGCGCGGACGGTCATCAAACCAGTACACCTGCGCTGCTCCGACTTCAACCGGCTCGAGTAACTCATACTGCACCCATGCCTTCCCGCCCTTCTGGTCCCACCACGTAAAGCGCGGGATGTCGTGATCGTCGGAGTTGCGCGGTTGCAGTCCATCGTTCAGCGCCGCGGTATGCTTTTCGTTTCGCGAGGCGCTCGTCATCGCGCGCGCGGCCATGGAGAAGGTGTGCTCGGACGCCACTTTCGGTTCGGTGGGCAGCCACACCGTCATGGCGCCTTCCGCCCGGTTGTTCCATAGGCTATAAGGCACCAGGGTCAGCGGCTGTTTCAGCCCCTTCACTTCAGCGCTGATCTTCACCGCGCCGTTCAGCAGGCTGGGTTTGAACTGCGCAGTTAACTCCGCATCACCGTCCAAATGATAAGCCTCAATCGGCATCTCGGCATTGTCCACGGCCTCGGCGCAGTACACCAAGGGACCATACTCAACGGCTACCTGACCGCGCGCGGCGGCTACTTCGTCGCGGGCCACCACGCGACGCGGTTCCATCGGCAACGAAAGCGCCACGCGATCCCCGCGCTGCCACTCTCGATCCACGACCGCATAGCCGCGATCCATCCGAAATTCCACGGGTTCGCCGTTGACCTTGAGCACAACGTCGCCGGGCGCATCGCCCACATAGCGATAAAGCCCACCGGGCACCGGCTCGTTGCGCGCCCAACCAGGGATACGCACCCGCAGGGCAAAGCGGGTCGGACGTTCCGGCGCAATGTCCAGCGCCACATCGCCTTTCCACGGATAATCGGTGATCTGCCGTAACGCGATCCTCGTTCCATCCACTTCGACGCGCGCCTCGCCTTGCGCAAATAGATTCGCCCACAACGCGCCTTTCGATACGGCATACATGTAGCCCGGCATCGACGGCACAAAGCGCACGATATTCACCGGACAGCAGGACGTGCTGAACCAAGGCTGACGACTGTTCTTGCCATGGTTAAAGCGGTCACGTCCGTTGGTGTACAGCGGATTGGGATAAAAGAAGTGGTCGCCTTCCAGCGAGACACCGGAGATGGAGCCGTTGTAAAGAATGCGCTCGAGCACATCCATGTAGCCCGCGTCGCCGTGCAGCAGGAACATGCGGTGCGCAAAATAGGCCAAGCCAATCGCAGCGCACGTCTCATTGTAGGCATCGTGGGGAATGACATAGTCGGGGCCTAAACTTTCGGTCTTGTGCACGGCGCCAAGGCCGCCGGTAAGCGCCATCTTGCGGTGCACGATGCTTTCCCACAGGGCATCCACCGCCTCGCGATAGGCGTCGTCATCCATGATCGCGGCAATGTCGGCCATGCCGGCATACATGTAGGTCGAACGCACGGCGTGCCCCACCGCCTCCCGCTGCTCGACCACCGGCTTGTGGTTGGCAAAATAGACATCGTCGGCCCAGGTATGTTTGCTGCGGATCTCGGGATTGCCGCGGGCATCCAGGAAGAAGCGGGAAAGGTCGAGATAGCGCCGCTCGCCCGTGGCGCGGAACAGTTTCACCAGCGCCAGCTCAATCACCTGATGGCCCGGAGGCAGCTTCAACCGGTCCGGACCGAACACGCGGTCGACGTGATCAGCGCTGCGAATGGCGACATCCAGCAGGGTGCGTTTGCCGGTGGCGCGGTAATGGGCGACGGCGGCTTCATAGAGATGGCCCGTGTTGTACAACTCGTGCGAGTCACGGCCCTTCTCCTGCGTCATTTCGTTGATCCACGGTTTGCTGCCCATGATCGCATGATTGGCCTTGAGGGTGTAGGCGGTGTAGAGGTAGCCGTCGGGTTCCTGCGCACGGGCGATGAGATCAATCAACTGGTCGAGATAATTATCGAGCTTCGGATCTTCATGCTGGGCAAGAATGTACGCCGCGCCTTCAACCACTTTAAACACGTCGGAGTCGTTGTAAGGTATGCCTTTGAATTTTCTCTTAACCTGGTTCGCCGCGTTTGCAAAATTTTCTATGCGGCCGGTCTTTTCGCACTGATCAAAACAGGTCCATACCGTACGCTGATGATTGGTCGCGATACGCTGCCCCCAGAAACCGCTCCCGATGCGTACCTGACTATGATCCACTGGTTGAATCGGATAGTCGGAAAGCGGGGCCCCCTGCCCTGCTTCGGCCATCAACGCAACCCCCGTTATTGTTTTTCCGATGGAACGCATAAGACTCCTTTTCCAAACGTTCATACTGAATATCCTCCCTGTTTGATTGTCACGTTTTTCATAATTTTACAGCCGCAAACCCCACCTGTCGCGTGGCCCGGACGCGCTTTGAATGCAACGCGGATAACCGTCCGGCCACGAGTTAGGTCCCGGGGTATCGGATAGTTCTCGTCGAAGGCTTTTCCGGGTTCCTCCTCGTGAAAGCTCGGGGTCGCGATCACGCGATCCTCGACGACGAGGTCAAGCAAATGGTTTTCGTTTTTGAACGGGAGGTGGGTCACAACCAGTTCACAGGATGCTTCGGGATCTACCGGCACATCATACGCAAACCATCCCCCATCGCGCGCATCGCGCCAGCGCATCAGGCCGGCGTCCCCGAGCTGCGTCCGCTCGCCTTCAAGATTCGCATCCGCCTCCGACTGCTGCTCGCCGATACGGATCGCGCCCAGTGTGCGGGCTTCGATGTCGCGCTGCTGACGCATACGCGCCTGGATGACTTGTGCGTGGTCTTGCCACTGCGACGGCGTGTAGATATCGAGATAAGCAGAATAGATTTCGGCGCCCAAGGTAAACGCGGGACGAAACAGCACATCAACGGCCTTCATCCCGTCGTGCTGGACCACCTGTCCGACACCGGCCGCCACAAACGTAAGCGGTGTTTCCTCAACCGGTACCAGCGCGCGGGTCAAGTCGTCCGCAGAACCCACCAGCATAGGGATTTCATCGACCTTGGCCCGGACTTGGCGCATGAACCTCATTTGGTGCCCCCCGTTGATGGGCCACTCATGCCCATCCTCCAGCACGGCGGCCAGAAGTACCGGTCCATAGAAGAACGCGATGCGGTCCGGATTGTCCGGCATGGACTCGGTCCGCAACGTCATCGGCAAGCGGATGTCCACCGTATCGCCATCCGCAACATCACGCGCGATCCGGTAATACCCGTGCTCCGTAATGTTCAACTCAAGTGGCTGTCCATTCAGCTTGAACTCCGCTGCCGAACACCATGCCGGTTTGCGAATCAACAGGTCCAATCGAGTGGGCTCCGCTACCGCGAACTGCAAGCGCACCTTGTCGCCGAACGGGAAGTCCGTCTCCTGGCGGATGCGGATGTTCTTTGCGGTGTGGTCCAGCTCGGACGCAATGAAGAGATTCACGTACAGTGTGTCGCCTTGATGGGCGTAGATCGCCTCACCATACTTTGTATGATTCTCAAAACCGGTCCCCACACAGCACCACCACGACTCGTCGCGGGTGCAAAAGTGCTTGCGCACCGGCCGATCCACATAGCCCAAGTAGGCGACCATGCCCGATTCGCGATGTTGGCTTGCGAGAATGTGATTCACCAGCGCCCGCTCGTAGTAGTCCATGTAGTCGGCCTTGGGTGCCCAACGATACAGTTGGCGCGTGAGCCGCAGCATGTTGTAGGTATTGCAGGTCTCGGTGGTGGCCTCGACGCGGTCGTTCAGTTGGCCCGGCGGCCCAAAGTGTTCGTGGGCGCTGTTCCCGCCGTTCACGTAGGTGTGCTGCTTTACAACGGTGTTCCAGAAAAACTCCGCCGCGCGTCGATGATCCTCGCGTCCGGTGAGATCATATAGCGCTGCGAGCCCACGCAGTTTGGGGACCTGCGTGTTGGCATGTTTTCCGGGCAGCGGATCTTCGCCGCGCGTCAGCGGGTCCAGGATTTCCTTGTGATAGAACTTGTCGGCTAACTCGAGGTGACGGGGATCGCGGGTGATGGCGTAGAGTTCGGCCAAAGAGTGGTTCATGCCTCCGAATTCGCAGCGCATCATTTCCTGCCACTGCGCATCATTCAGGTTGCGGGTGACCTCGTAGAAATAATCGGCGAGACCGATCAGCACGTCCAGCGCCTGCTGGTTATCGGTCCAGACATGTACATCGCGCAGCCCTGCGAGCATTTTGTCCATGGTATACCATGGCGCCCAGCCGTTATTGAAGTGACCCTGGTCTTGAATGCGGATGCTGCCGCGACGAATTTCGTCGAATATCTCCCGCCCCTTGGGAATCGCGGCAACGTAGCCTTCGCCGTGTTGCGCCTGACACAACGCCAGTTCGCTTACAATATACGCCGTTCGCTCGCGAAACCGCTCGTCCCCGGTTGCCCGGTATTGATGTGAAAGCGCAGTCAAGTAATGACCCAGCGCATGTCCTGCCACGCCCGTAGATTCCCAGCCGCCATAGACCGGCGCTTTGGGCTCCAGCCCGGCTTCCTTACGAAACCAAGACAGGAACCGATCCGGCTCCAAGCTCATGAGCCATTCCGCATTGACGTCCATGGCCTGCTTGAACTCGCTGTCCAGCAGCTTTACCTGCTCCAGCCCGAACGACTCCGCCACAGGCCGAACCGCGCGGTATGGTGCCGTCAACCCATCGCCTGCACGTTCACACTCGGCACCCCCCACAGCAACCTGGCTGATATCAGTAGGTTTCACGTTCATAATTACTCATGATCCGGCACGATATGCACGCTGTTGATCACCACCCGCCCCGGGGCCGAGTGGGCCACATCGAGGTGCACCACTCCGGTCTCCCCTTTGCGGAACGCGAAATGCCCTAGGCTGATGAAGTTGTTCGGCAGCGGCGCCGGCCGGGTGGTGTCCACATTCACCGTGGTACGCCCGTCCGCATGACGGATGATCGCGGGCAATCGCGGGGTGTGCCGATCGCTGTGCAGGTACCAGAGGCGCACGTCGTAGCGCCCGCTCTCCGGCGCCTCGAACTCGAAGCGCGCGTGGCCGTTGTTGCGGTGGTTGCGGTAGTAATTCACGCCGACAAAATTTTTGGCGTCCACTCCTTTGAACCAATTGCCAGCGAACTGGATGTCGTCATCACAGACGACCACCCCGGGCAGGCTCGCGGGGTCGATGTAGGGGATGCCGGCTGGGGGCAGCTCTGATGAATCCGCTCGAACGTAAAACTCGCCGTCCAACGTGTCGCGACGGAGTCGGCCATCCCGCTGGAGTAATCCGTCCAACTCGTCCCAGTGCTGCTCGTAGACCCCGCGCGGTGTGGTGTCATTGCGTACGGCAACCGCCGCGGCCTTGCCCACCACTTCGCCGGCCATGCCGCAGGTCTGCATGACCCGCACCGAGCCGAGGGCTTCACGCGTGACACTGATGTTCCGGCCTGCCATGAACAGGTTCTCGATATTGCGGCTGTAGAGTGTGCGGTAAGGAACGGGATAGCCCTCGGTTTCCGACGTGTAGCGGCGGAAACTGCTCCCCGGGATAAAAGGATTATCGGGATACTTTTTGTTGCCGCCCCACTGCTTGCCGGGGAAGTGAATGTCAATGGGCCAACTCGCAGGAAAGGTGCCGTCGCGATGCTGGCGGTTCTTGAGCAGGTCGTCCTCGTTGAGGATGTAGTCGCCCATCAACCGCGCCGACTCCCGGGTGCCCGCGACGTAGGCGACCCACTGCAACCGTGCGTTCCGGTGTTTTTCAGCTTCGCGCCCGTTTTTCATCGCGGCGAAAGCGCCGAACACCGCGCAGAAGTTCCAGTCGCGGATCGCCTCCATGCCGCGCAGCGTGTCCTTGAAGAAGCCCGACTCCCACTGCCAATGGCCAAGCCCGTCGTACGGATAAGGAAAGTCGCCCACCTCAAGGTCGAGCATCCAGGGCTCGCGCGGGAATGCCGATGGCTGACCAGCCGTTTCCCACATCCACTGGTTCGAGGAGCCCAGGCGGGGGACGTCCTCGGGCGCGATTTCATAGTCCGCGCCCGACTGAATGCCCACCCAGCCGTGCCCGGTGGTGTCGGCAAAGAAGCGACCGGCAAATCGTTTACGCTCCACGGTGCGCGTATCGAAGGCGTTAACCGCCTCGATACGGTCGCCGTCCATGACAACGTCGTAAGCCCGATTATTAAGGAACAAATCTATGTTTGGCTCGGCCTGAACGACCGCGAGCTTGACGTCGTCGCCGAACGCCTCGGCGGGCCCCGGAGAGCTGTCGGCGGTGTCGGCGATCTCGGAAATGATATCGCCGATCGCCGGATACTTTCCTATACGCATGCGTCCCTTGGACCACACCCGGATTTCGCTTGATCCGTTGCCGCCCAGTACGGGCCTGTCCTGGATCAGCGCGACCTTGAGCCCCTGACGCGCGCCGCTAATCGCCGCCCCGAGCCCCGAGTAGCCGCCGCCCACCACGACCAAATCGTAGGGACCAAGAGTCGCAGGCTCCTCGGGCTGCCCCAACAGCGCACGACGCCACGGCGACAGGGTTTCATCCTCGTCGGGAGGCACGTCGTCGGGATCGGTGGTGAAATAGATGGCGTCGAAACGTCCATTGAAGCCGGTGAGATCGCGGGCGATGATCGGCACACGGGCGGGATCATCAATGCGCACCGTGCCGCCACGCTGCCAATGCCATTCTGCGCCCTCCATGCCAAAGGTGGTTTGGAGCGGCTGGTTGGCCACGGCAAGCAGGAACGCGCCGGGAGCACCTTCGAGGCCAAACTTGGCCACCCAGTCCAGAGTACGAACAAACACATGGTATTCACCTGCGCGCGGAAACTCGACAAGGGTCCGCGCATCGGCGACCGGCTGGCCAAGCCCGTGGGCAAGCAGGTAGCAGGACCCCATTTCAAAGGTAAACTGGGTGTCGAGCTTCCAGCCACCATGATCGGCAAAGGACTCGGCCTCGACCAACAGGCGAGCAGGCAGCTCGGCGGCATGGGCTGTAGCAGCGAAAAGGCCAAGAGCTGCCACGGCGGAAAGGAAGACAGAACTCAAGGGATGGTGATCACACATGAAGTTCATGACTAGTCCTGATGTCTTATCGTTTTGCAACCGTACACCCCGCCGGCGGTGTGGCCGGGGTGGGCTTTGAACATCACACGAACCGAGGATTTGCCTCGGGTTATTTCTTCGGGGATGGGATAAACCACATCAAAAAGTTCTCCGGGCTTGTCTCCCTTGAGGCGTTGGGTAGCGATAACGCGATCCCCCGCCAGGATGTCAAACACACGTCGGCCCCTATCGCCACCGAAATACGTCACGACCAAATCGCAAGGGACTGCGGGATCCACCGGCACATCGTAGGCGAACCAGCCGCCATCGCGCGCGTCGCGCCAGCGCGCACCCCCGGCGCCTGTCCCGGTAAACGTCCGCACTCCTTGAAAATTCGCGTCCACTTCCGGTTGCTGCTCGCCGATGCGGATCTCGCCCACGGTGCGGGCCTCCATTTCGCGTTGCCGACGCAACTTTTCATTCATTTCTCGCATCTGCCGCTGCCACGCTTCGGACGAGAAGGTGTCGAAATAGACCGAATAGATTTCAGGCCCCATGTCGAACACAGGACGGAAAAACACATCCACCTTCCTGACCCCGTCGTCGTCCACCACCCGGCCCAGCCCGCCGGCCACGAACGATAACGGACGTCCCTCCACCGGCGTAAAGGCCGAAGCCCACCCGTCTTCGGGCGTTAACAACATAGGAATCCGGTCGGCCTTGGCGCGGACATGACGCAGGTACCGCATGTGGCTGACATGTTCCATGGGCAAATCACGGCCATCCTCCAACACCGCCGCCAGCAGCACGGGCCCGTGGAAAAACGCGAGGCGATTCGGGTTGTCCGGCATGGCCTCGGTGCGCAGGGTCATCGGCAGGCGGATGCCCACGATGTCGCCGTCCGCCACTTCACGGACAATCCGGTAGTAGCCTTTGTCCGTAAGCGACGGGTCAATCCGCTGTCCGTTCACCTGGAATTCCGCCGCGTCGCACCACGCCGGTTTGCGGATCAACAGTTCCAGTGGCGTGGGCTCGCCGGCCGCGAAGCGCAAGCGAACCATGTCGCCATACGGGAACGTCGTTTCCTGGCGGACACGTATCCCCTTCTCCCTGTGATTTAATTCGGAGGCGATGAACAGGTTTACATACAGGCGATCTCCCTGATGCGCATAGATGGCTTCGCCGTATTTCGTGTGGTTTTCGAAGCCGGTGCCCACACAACACCACCACGATTCGTCATGCGTGGAGAAGTGCTTGCGCGCGGGCATGTCCACATAGCCGAGATACGCGACCATGCCGGTCGCGCGATATTGACTGGCGAGAATGTGGTTCAGCAACGCCCGCTCGTAGTAGTCCATGTAATTCGCTTGAGGATCCCAACTATACAGATGGCGGGTGAGCCGCAGCATGTTATAGGTGTTGCAGGTCTCGGTGGTGGCTTCCACGCGGTCATTCAACTGCCCCGGCGGCCCGAAGTGCTCATGAGCGCTGTTGCCGCCGTTTACGTAGCTGTGCTGCTTCACGACTGTTTGCCAGAAAAATTCCGCCGCGCGCCGGTGGTCTTCGCGCCCGGCGATCTCATACAAGGCCGCCAGCCCGCGCACCTTGGGCACCTGCGTGTTGGCATGCAGACCGGACAGCGCATCCTCGCCGCGCGTCAACGGATCAAGAACATCTTTGTGATAAAACTTGTTGGCCAATTCAAGATGGCGCGGATCGTCGGTGACGGCGTAGACGTTGGCCAGACTATGGTTCATGCCGCCGAACTCCACACCCAACACCTGCTGCCATTGTGTTTCGCTTAAATGGTTCATGGCTTCATACAGGAAATCCACCAGGCCTTTGACCACGTCCAAGGCCCGCCGATTGCCGGTCAGCACATGGACATCGTGCAATCCCGCGACCATTTTATCCATCGTATACAAGGGCACCCAGCCGCCATTGATATGAAACGCGCCGCGGACTTGGACGCGACCCTGCCGCAAGTCATCAAAGATTCGACGGCCATCGGGGATCGCGGCCACATACCCGTCACCATGCTCAGCCTGACACAACGCGAGTTCGTCCACGATATACGCCGCGCGCGCGCGGAACCGCTCGTCCCCGGTCGCCCGGTATTGCAGCGAAAGCGCGGTGAGGTAGTGTCCCAGGCCTTGTCCCGCCACGCCCTTGGATTCCCAGCCTCCATAAACCGGCGCCTTGGGTTCCAGCCCGGCTTCCTTGCGGAACCAGGACAGTAAACGATCCGGCTCCAAACTCAGCAACCATTCGGCGTTGCGGTCCATCGCCCGCTTGAATTCACTATCGAGCATACGCACATCGCTTAAATCAAAAGGATGTGCCAGCACAGCCGAATCCAGCGAGGCATTCATCGTTTGTACCCCTGTCAGCATGGTGGCTCCTACTAAAAAAAGAACCCTCCGAAGCATACCCGGTTTTCGTACATGCACGCCCATCATTCGTTCCAATAACGTAATACCACCGGCTCCATGTCCGGTCCGCTTACATGCAGCGCCGGCCAGCCCGTGTACATTTGCTCTTCGAACCAAGGCATCCAATACTCGTTGCGGAACGTTTTCCAGCGATAATCCACAAACGACACCACCAACGGATGCAGGCCTTTTTCCAGCGCCATGCTCCACTGGTTCTCCGCATGGACCATGGGATTCGGTTTCCATTCCTGCCCGGCTACAAACACACGCAGGTCATACCCGGCGTCCATGATGGATTCATACAGGTACTTCGGGGCCTTAAAGGTGTAGACGCCGGTCTCAGGCGCTTCGATATATCCTTCGTAGCGCAAGGCATACGCGCGATCTGTCTTTCTGACTTTTTCGATATCCTGCGGGTTCAACGGCGCGGACACCGTGCCGGTTGACACCGGCGTCAATATATCCGGCTCTCCCGCATAAGAGAACAACGTGCGCCAGTTGCCTTCGTAATAATGATAACGCAAACCGGGCTCCGGCTGGGCCACCGCGCGGGCTGGCGTAGGCGCGGCTTTGTAAAACAGCGCCGAAATCACTTTGCCTGCGTCAACTTCCGGTACGTTCCATGGCGTTTCGGCCAGACCGGCGCGGAATGGACGCGCTTTAAACAAGGTGGTCTCATCTATGGTGACCCGGCCTTTGTACAAGGGCGAATCCAGTGTTGGATCCGATCCGTCCAACGTGTACCGCACCTCAACGGCTTCATCGCGATTCAAGTCAGGGATTTCAACCCGCACATCCAGCGTATCCACAAATGCGGTTTGTTCCGGCAGGATACGAATAGTATCCAACGCCGCGTGGATCGGCGTGAGAACAACCTCGCCATGACGATCTCGCGGGATGTGGAATTCCACATGCGCATCGGTCAAGGCCACCACGCGATCACCGGCCTGAAGGGCCGTACCGCCCAGCACGATGCCGGACCAGCCGTCGGCGCGCTCCACCGCCAACATCGTTTCGGCGCGGGCTTGGACACCACCCGCCTGCAATGCAACAGGCGCGCGGTCCGGCGCGGTCCGGAAGGAGGCATGCGCCCCCGAGGGCAGTCGCACATCCACACCGGTCACACCGTTCGGAGCGGCCACATCCACGCGCTCTGCCAACTCCGAAACGCCGTCTTCGCGGGAATGAATCACCAACAACGGCGCGGCTGAATTGGTCCATGCCAACGCCACGTGCCGTACGAACACGCGACGCCTCATGGCCGCATGTTCGTACCCCTCGCCCTCCACCGCTTGTTTTAATCGCTCCGACAGCAATTCTTCATTCACGGGTTGAGGGGTACCCGAGGATGCGTCATAGCCCTCGCCTATCTCGACATCGTCCCCAACCACATGAATGGTGACTTTATCCATGCCCGGCACGTCCATGCGAATCCGGCCCGCTTCCGGTTGTATATCCAGCAAAGATTCATCTTCCCGCACCAACAAGTCCAGGCGATGCTCGATATTTTCGGGAGGCAGATACACCGGCATCATAAAATGTTTCGTGTACTGATGCGGCTCTTTCGCATCCATGTGGTCTTGGACAAAATACACGCCTTCGCCCCGCACCTGGAATACGCGCCGCGTGGCGGTGATGTTAGTCAACGCGACGCCGTCCGACGCCGACGGGCCCAGGCCGAGCGCGTCGTGCCGTCCGTCCGCATATTTGCCAAGATAGTTCTTTAGCGTGTAGGGCGCGTCTTGCACCGCTTGCACAAAATCGAAGCGGTCGGACGTGTGGAACAGCGACGGGGAAACGTGTCGCCCGGCTTGCGCGCCAAATTCCGTTTTGCCGCCCGTCCGCACGTTGTCGGCAAACCGGTTGGGGGGCAACCCATCCACGATCACGGCGCTGGCCGTGAGCAGGCCGCGACGATTGCGATACAGGCTGTAAAACGTGCGCTGCTCCATGGAAGCGTAAAAACCGCGCGCGACCGCGCCCTGCACCTGGCTTCGCTCCATAAAATTATCGAGGATCAAATGCCCCGCCTCCGGCTGCCAGCTTTCGCGCATATACGCCATCATCGCGTAGGGCGCGATGTCTGAAAAGCGCGACGGCGGTCCCTTCGGCCCAGGCTGTCCCTCGCCCAGAACGATGTCTACGCGACGACGCGCCTCGGGCTCCTCCAATACGGGCGAAACGCGCAGAATGGGGTCCTTGACGTTAAAGCGGTCTTCGCTTAGCCAGACATCTTTGAGCGTATTCCGGTCGGGATTGGACTCAATCGCCCAGCTATCCCAGTAGTTTCCCGACGGCGAGAGATGGACCAGTAAATTACGTTCACGCGTGCGAAGCTGATCCCAGAAGTCATCGAACTCCAGTGGATGCGCGTCGTCCGGCGGCGTCATGTTCGGAATGGTTTCGTTCGCCCAGATGACATCCATGTCCCCGTGTCCGGTATCCCACGCCTCAATGTTTTCACCGTCCAACGTTAAATGCGTGATCATGTTGTAACGCCATAGCCGCCACGCCTCGCGGTTGTAATAGCGCATGGCTTTGAATTCCGACAGGAACGACGAGGTCAACGCCATGTGCGATATGGCGGTGATGCCCCAATTGGCCTGTTCCGCGCGGCGCGCCCGGATCGTTTGCGGGAAATAGTCCGACACCAGCAACATCAGATAGCGGACCAGTGCATGTGACGGGAGATCCTCCGCAAATGCCGGCCGCTCGTCGAGGATGACGCGGAACAGTGTCAGCATGCCGTAGACCGAGGTCGAATCATTCTCTGTCGCGCTCCGGATGCTGATCCCGGCATTGTCTTGATCGTCTATTCCGTGCAGCGTGTAGTCGGTTAGATAATCCGCCCACAAATTCAAATGGTCGCGATTACCGGTCAGCGTGTAGGAATTCAGCAATTCCTTGAATGGTCCCACGCCCCGTCGGGGCCGGAGTTGTTCATACACGAACACTTGCCGTGCGGCCACGCGGCCCTCCTCTGTAGACCAATACGGATCACGCACCATGCGGTACCCGTCCTCGCGCACGGCGCCCTCCGGTGCGCTCAACGTCACCGGCGCCCACAACACTTCCCCGGGCAATCCGATCTTCGCGCGAATGGATCCGCCCCGTACCGGAAGAATATACTGTCCCTGCTCCAAGGCTTCCAACAAGGAAGGAGCCGGCCAACCCAAGGGTTTAACCGGGCCGCGGGCGTGGTGGAAAAAGATGGTTTCGACAGGCAGCCCGTGGGCTTCCGGATCTTTAAGTCGCGAAAAAAAACGATCGCGATACGCGTCCAGCGCCGCTTGATATGCGCCGCGCCGGTAATGCCCTGCGAACACGTCCATGCCGGGCGCTTCCATATCCACCACGCGGGCAAACGCGTGACACAAGGCTTCGAGGCCTTCCGGCGATAGCGCCTCGCGAAACGCCGCGCGCCGTTGTTCCTGATCCGGCGCGACAGGCATGGGAAGACCTTCCACCGTATCCAGATCCAGCGTTTGCCGGGGGAGCACATCATTGCCGCCAACCGGAAACAACGTAGTGTTGGCTTCGTCGCTTGCTGCCTTTTCGCTCGATTCCTCCATCATCCAGTAGTGTGTTTTCGGATACGTTTTCCAGCCTAGATGATCCAAATCATTTAAATACAAGTAGCGGTTCAGCAGCGCGAAATCCTCCGGCGTTAAATCCGATTGCGCCGCGGCCACGCGTGCCGCCAGCGTGTCGCGTCGTTCTTGTGCCACGTCCGTAATCGCCGCTTTCAACTGCGGAAGTGAAGCCACTGCGCGATCCCGTTGCACGAATTGGTCGTAGGACGTAAACGCGGCGGGATCGGCCTCGATCCATTTTCCGGCGATCGTCAATTCTCGCTTCAATTCGGCTAACCGCTCTTCCAGGGCACGCACGGCGGCATCCTCCCGCAATCCCAGTTGGTCAAAAAGGCGCGCTGTCCGCGTCTGTTCAGCGGTGTCCAGCGTAGGTGCCAGCCGCAGATCGCGTAAACCCATCAAATACCCGCGCGCCGGTCTCCTGCTGGCAAACGTAATGACGTGTTCACCGGGTTCGAGCGTAATTTCGCCGATCGCTGTGCTGTTAAAAATACGCCAACTGCCCGTGGGCGCCAGTTCCGCTTCCAAGGCGGCCTGTGCCCCCCCTTGACGCGTGGCTACCAGTTGCATAAAAGATCGCCCCGGTTGATTATGCTGAACCAGCACCCGGTATGTCCCGCCATCGCGCACGGTCACCCGCCACGCAGGCACGTCGCGATGATCGGTCCAATACGATAAATTGCGTTGATGCCGGTTGATGGTGGTCTTGCCCAGCGGATTATCCAAAAGCAAACCGTCCGGCGCATCACTGACCACGCCCGCCGACTCGATATACAAATACAGCACGCCGTCTTCCTGCGCATCCAATACAGGCAATGGCTGGGTAACACGGAATAATGCGTCCGGATCGTCGTGCACCCCCGCGCGCGCCATCCCCGCCTGCCCTAGCAGCGACGTTAGACACAGAGCCAGTGAATGCTTCAACCACGTTGGCCACATCGCTCCGTGGCGCCTACGTTCGGCATGTGTGTATGGTTGCATGTTTAAGCCTCCTCTATTAGTTTTTTAAACAGTTTCAATTCCTCCGGGCGATACGGCGTGTGGTCATTATGAAACAAATCGTGTTGCCATTCCCCCTGCCTTAGCCGGTCAGGACGACTTCCCCACCCCAGATGGGTTTGCGTGCGTCCGTTCACCAGACCCCAATGCATGCACCCAACCCGCTCTTCTTTGAATACCGGCAAACACCCCTCTACCGTTGAACCAGCCGCACGATTCAGCCATTCGGTGTTGATCAGCGGACGCCCGTGCTTTTTCAGATCATGGATGAACGCACGCAATTTTTCCGGCGACTCGTAATGATGAAAGGTAATCACATCGGACTTCTCCAAGAGAATTTCCTGTACGCGCGGATGCCAGAGACCGGACGTGATAGGTTGCGAAGGATTGATTTCGCGCGCCCATGCAAAAACCTTGTCCAGCAAAGGTAGCGAATCGGGCATCATTTCGCTGTTGGTCGGTTCGTTGTATAAGTCCCACATCAAAATGCGCTTGTCGTCCTTATGCGCGGTCATGATGGACTTGACATACCGCTCCAACGCCGGATGCACCGACTCATCCCGAACCCGGTCATGCCCCGGGCTCGGTGTCCATCCGCTTGCATACCATCCTTCAAGCACGTCCGGCTGCTGGCCGAATTTTGGATTTTCCAACCCCTTCTCGCCGAACGCGCAATCGTCAAAGAAGCATGGCGCGACCCGCATGCCGCGCTTGTCGGCCACCGTCAAAAATTCCTCGAACCGCTGCTGAAACGCTTCCGGTTCCGCTTCCCACACCACAAACGGCAACACCACGCGCAACGCGTTGATCCCGATGTCCTCCGCGAGCGCGAGCTCGGCGTCTATACGTTTCAGATCCCACGCATAGTCCATCCACATTTCCGTGTAACTGATCGTATGCGCCGGGATGTAATTCAGCCCGCAAATCCACGGCTGCGCATCGTACCATTCATTTGCTTGATCAACCGTCCACATGTCATGCTCCTTGTTCGATCGCCGCCGGCCGCGACTGCACGGCTTTGAGACGTTCGAGGTCAAATTTTGGGTTTCGATCAAAATCAAACAGGCCGTTTTCCTCTTGGAATACATCGGTCAACTGCGTGTAACAATAACCGAACATGCCGGGGTGATCCAGCAAGGCATCGCACTGACCTTTAAAGCGCTGATAGAAATCCTCTACGTCCTTGGGCCGTTCGCCATAGCCCCAGCTTTTTCCGCGATCGCCCTCTACATCCGCGTTTTCCGGTCGCCACCAAATGCCGCCGAACTCGCTGATGAAATAAGGTTGTCCATTGTAAGGGACAGAGATTTCATGCCGTTTTCTTTTTTCCCCCTGGCCAACCCAATCCGCATTAACAAAGGGCTCGCCTTTTGACAAACCGGCATGTTTTTCCCGGAGAACCGCGGGATTCTGCTCGTAATCGTGTGCATCATAGATGTCGGTTTCACGCACACGATGGGAATAGCCGCTGGCGTCCAACACCGGACGTGTGCCATCCATCGCTTTGGCGGCGCGGAACATACCCAGCGTGATGTCGTCCAGACTGGTCATACGATCCTCAATTTTTTGACCCGTCTCGTTAAGACCGCACCAGCCGATGATGCAAGGATGACTGTAATCGCGTTCAAGCGCTTCCAGCCACTGCGCGATCAGGGCCGCTCCGGGCTGTTGATAAAAACCGTCGCGCACATACTGCTGTTTCCAATTGGCCCCATGGCGGAATCCCCAATCGCCGAATTCCCCCCACACGAGATACCCCAGCTTGTCGGCCCAATACAGGAAACGTTCTTCAAACACTTTTTGGTGCAAGCGCGCGGCGTTGAAACCAACCGCCATGGACAGCTCGATATCGCGTTTCAGCGCCTCGTCGCGGGGCGCCGTCATGATGCCATCGGGATAATAACCTTGATCCAGCACCTGACGCTGAAACACCACCTTGCCGTTGATCTTCACCGCCAGTCCGTCCATCGTCACACTGCGCAACCCCGCATAACTGGTCGCCCGATCCACGACCGCACCGGAGCCGTCCAATAATTCAAGCGTCAGATCATATACATACCCGTCGCCCGGCTCCCATAGCTTCACCCGATCCGGTGGCACGCGCAAATCCACGACCGGAGTAAAATCCTGATCGGCGGGCTGAACAACCTGAACGACCTCTCCTTGCGCGTCATGCAGCGTCACACGCAACGACATACCGGACCTGGAATGGGTCACGGGCTGCTCGATGCGAAAAAGACGATGCGTCACATCCGGGGTGATACGCGGTCGCTTCAGATGCGTTTCGGGAACCGGCTCCATCCATACCGTCTGCCAGATCCCGGTCGTACGCGTGTAAAAGCAGGTGTGGTTGTGAAAAGCGAAATTCGTCTGCTTGCCGCCCGGACGCGGTTCATCTTTCGGTTCCCGCGCGCGCACCACAATCACGGCCTGCGCGCCGGGTTCGGCTACGCCGGTTAAGTCGCACGTAAACGGGGTAAACCCGCCGCGATGTCGCCCCACTTCTTGCCCGTTTACCCACACCGTCGTTTCGTAATCCACTGCTTGAAAATGCAGCAGGACCTTGCGCCCTTTCCACGCCGCAGGCAAAGCGACCTCGCGCCGGTACCAAACCGCTGTCATGAAATCGGTGTTTTCCACCCCGCTTAATTTACTTTCCGGACAAAAAGGGACAGTGATCTCGCCGGATAACGGACGCTCCAGCAAACCGCGCTCCAACCCGCTGTCGCCCTGATCAATCTCAAACTGCCAGACGCCATTTAAACACAGCCAATCATCGCGCATAAACTGAGGGCGTGGATATTCAGGGCGCGGGATTTGCATATCAATTACCTTCTTGTTACTGGGCCGGAAAATAGAATAAGTTATAAACTTACGCGATTAATGGAGAAATTGTCCATGTCCGAACACGCCATAAACATATCTGATAAAGTCATCATCCCCCCATCCAGTGTGGAACGATTTTTCCTCCCATGGCAGCCGGAACTGCTGCCGTTGCATGAAGAAGGGGTATCCATGGCGGGAGCCAGTGTGGTGCCGCCGCCTTACGAAGTGTGCCGGATGCGTCCGAAATTTCATTTGGTTATTTTCACCTATGCCGGCGGCGCGGATTTCCTTCACGAACGGGCATGGCACAAAACGCGCGCGGGCGAGGTGCTGGTTATACCGGCGGAGAACGTACAAGCTTATCGGGCCAAAGCCCCATGGGACATGATCTGGTTTCATATCCATCCGCGACCAGGGTGGCACATGGTGAAAAATATGCGCCCGACCAACCGGAAATGGCGCGAAGGGAAATCCATACGCGAGGCCATGGATGCGCTTTGGCGTGAAATGACTGTTCGCGCGCCGGGCGATGATCGGAACATAGCCTCCACCTACGCTTCGTTGCTTATCTTACTGCTTAAGCGCGAGTTGACTTCAGAATCCGTCCGACAGAAAATAACGCGACCTTCGATACACGCCATGTTGCAACAAGTCGAAGCCCGACTGGCGGATCGGTGGAGTGTAGAACGCATGGCGCGCGAAGCGCATGTATCACCTTCGCAACTACAGCGCCTGATGATCGCCGACCTCGGCTTGCGCCCCATGGAATGGGTGACCCGCGCACGCATGGAACGCGTCCGCCAACTGCTTCAGCACACCGACTACAAACTCGAACACATCGCTTCCATGACCGGCTACGCAAACCCTTTCGCCTTATCCCGCGCTTTCAAACGCCTTACCGGCAAAAGCCCGGCCACCTACCGCAAGGAACGACAAAAACAGGGGTAACTACGAAATGAACGAAACACACGAAAAAGGAACAGAAAAACGCCTCCTCCTTTCGTGATTTTCGCGCCTTTCGTAGTTCCCCGCAGGCTTTACCTGGAGGGCAAACGGACGCCGACATTGTGTCTAGAGAGTGGGAACCCCGCAAATTGCCGCAGACCCAGGATGCAATTGCCCGCATGAGTGCAACATCATCAAATATAGTCTATTGGCCGCGACATCTCAGGCAGCCGCCGCACCTGATGCTCGATCCTTATGGGCGAACGCGGATGCGGTAGATGTACAGGCCGGGGGTGGTGGCGGTTTCGTCGGTGTGGGTGGTGTGGCCGGATTGGCCCGGGATGTCGGTGGCGAGGGGCTGGAATCCGTCGGGCAGGTGGGTGGAACGGTGGATATCGTAGGTCCGACCTTCTACACTGCGCCAGCGGACACGGATGCCGGTTTCCTGTATGTCGTCGGCGTCGGTGAGGACGAGCAGGTATCCGGTTTCATCATGCGGATCGGTGCCGGCGACGTAGTGCTCCCAGTAGCGGTAGTTGCCGGTGGCGACGGCTTGTGCGCCCTCTTCGGAAGGATCGGCGCCATGCCCGGCAAGCCACCAGTGCGGGGTGCCGGTTTCTTCAGTAAGAATGGCGGCAAACAGGGCCGTCACGCTCTTGGGCGCGTCCATGAGCAGGGTTAGTGGATTGTTGGTTTCCACGCCGTCCACGTCACCAGTCCAGTGGGCGAAATCATAGTAGTCGTCGGGGGTGGCGGTAATGACGATGTCGGCGCCGGACCCAACCCATTGATCGTTTTTGTCAATCTGGCCGTGCGGTTCGGCGGCGGCTTGCAACCAGTAGTTGGTGGTCCAATGCCAAGCCAGCACGGCGTCATTGGTGAGGACCATGACAAAGCGGTTGGTCGTTCCGGTCTCCGGTTCATGCCCGGTGAGGGTCCAACCGGTGGCGACGTACTGGGTCGTTCCGTTCTGAATGAGGCCGTCCACGATATTCGTGAGGATGCTGCCGCTCACGTTGGCATGTATGCCGGTTGCGGGATCGGGCGCGCCGTGTGCGGATTCCACGGTGAGGGTGCGATCAACGAAGGTGATTTGACGGGCGAGCAGTTCCTCTGGGATATCGAGTTGGCCGTGCGTGTTGTCGCCCCAGGCGATGACTTTTCCATCACGGCGCAACGCGGCGCTGTGGGTTGGTCCGGCGGTAAGCTGGATTATGTTGGTCGGGCCTTCGGGAAAGTCGAGGTAGGCCGGATCGCCCCATCCCGTAACCGTACCGTCTTCAAGCAGGGCGAGGCTG